>Ga0326728_10009833_pt1 | contig 22749 bp, 19 predicted proteins | sample MB3enrmetagenome_FD_207602 | JGI IMG/M metagenome (GOLD analysis project Ga0326728, IMG submission 207602) | Lab enriched peat soil microbial communities from McLean, Ithaca, NY, United States - MB31MN | ecosystem: Environmental > Terrestrial > Soil > Wetlands > Peat | place: USA: New York... | reverse complement strand
ACCTCGAAGATTTCCTTCGATGGCGAGACGCTGCTTGCCGACCGGGAAGAGATCGCGCCGGGGGTTTACTCGATTCTGATCGATGGGCGGTCTTACGAAGCTCAGGTCAGCAAGCGGGCGGGCGACTCCGAAGGCGCCTCGAGCCCGTACGTGGTGACCGTGGGGCTCCGGAATTATCTGGTGGAAATCCGGGATCCCCGGCGCTGGAAGCGCGGTGGCTCCGGGGTCCGGGAGCAGGGCCCGCAGGAGATCGTGGCCCCCATGCCGGGGAAGATTGTCAGAGTGCTGGTATCTGAAAACCAGGAGGTGATGGGAGGACAAGGACTGCTCGTCATCGAAGCGATGAAAATGCAAAACGAGATTCGCGCCCCGCGAGCGGGCCGCGTGCGGCGCATTTACGCCCAGGAAGGAACCGGCGTGGAAGCAGGGTTTCGGCTGCTGCGCCTTGAGTGAGAGAGTCGATGTTCCGGGGCTTCCGTTCTTGTCTTACGAGGTTACCAATGGGTGCGGAAGTGAAATTCAAAATTCAAATGGCAAACGACAAATGGCAAATGGAAAACCATTTGAAGTTTGCCATTTGCCATTTGCCATTTGACCTGCTCTTGTGCCTTGCGGGTTTATTTGGCGACCGGCGGACTAAGCTGTCCCTTGACGATCTGCTCCGCCAGGTAATTCTCGACCTTCGCCCGGTCGCGCAGCGTCTCGATATAGGCCGCTTTCAGGAGTTGCTCCCTTTCATTCTTCAGTGTCTGCCGAATGGCGTTCTGCACTCGCAACTCGGAAAGCGTGTGGGTTCCGGCCGGCTCAATCCCGAGGAGTTTGATGATGTGGAACCCGGAGGAACTGCGAATGATCCCGGTATACTGGTTGACCTGGAGCGCCTGCACGGCTTCCTTGAGTGGAGGGGTGGAATTCAGGGCCGAGGCCGGAATGAAGCCCATGTCGCCGCCGCCCGAGGCGGTTCGGGGATCCTCGGAGTATTCCTGCGCCACCGTGGCGAAGTCGTCCCCGGCGCGCAGGCGAGCGTAAAGCGCCTGGATTTTGCGCTCGGCGGCGGCGGGGGTCTTGGCATCGTCGTTCTTGAGGTTGCGCACCTCGGGGTCCGCGACCGGAGTGACCTCGATCTGAGCCAGATGGTAAGCGGTTTCAGGGACGTTGAAGTTGGCCTTGTTGCGTTCGTAATAGCCCGCAATGTCGGCGTCGGAAATCTTGATATTCGACACGATCTCCTTGTTGATAAGTTTGGTTATAATAATATTGCGTCTTAACTCTATGCGTAAATCTTCCATTTCCAAACCCTGATCATGAAGCCGTTTCCTGAACTCTTCCGCAGAATAAGGGGTCTGAAGCTTGGCCACCTCGTTATCCACCTCGGCTTCCGAAACCGAAATGCCGGCGTGGGAGGCGTGCTCGACCAGGATCTGATTGTTGATCAGTTCATCCAGGACGTTCAGCTTGAAGCTCATGGCTTCTTCCGGGCTGTTGGCCTCGGGCGGAGCACCCTGGCGGCTTCGGTATACCCTCTCGACCTGGTCGCGGTAGATGGGTTGGCCATCGACTTTCGCCGCTGTTTCGCGGTCCGAAGCGGTTTTCGGCCGGCAGGAGGTGAACACTGCCAGGCCCGCAACCAGTGTGAAGGTCACGAAGGCAGTAAGGCACAGTTGTTTTCTCATGCAGGTATTGTACTCCACACCCCGCGCCTCCGTGTCCGAATATGAAGCCTCGTAGGGGCACGCCCTTTGGTGGCCTCAGGGGTTCTCCTTACAAAGAACTGGGCAACTTATGGTGGTCTCTGGTAGAATGAAGAGGAGTGTTCATCCTATGACGAGGTGTGGCTATGGCAATGGCTTGTGAGATTTGTGGCAAGGGACCATCGTATGGAAACAGGATTAGCCACGCCCACAACGTCACCAGGCGGCGCTGGAACCCCAATTTACGCCGGGTTCATGCCGTCGTGGGTGGCGTCCCCAAGACCCTGCGCGTCTGCACGTCCTGCATCCGTTCGGGAAAAGTTGCGAAAGCAAAGTAAGACGGTGGATGGCCGCTGGCGCGGGAAGGACTGCGCACCTCATCGCCTTCTAATCTCTTCCTCACTGACCAGGGGTCGAGGTTTAATGCGTCACTCGCTCTACCTGGTAAACCCCCTCGATCTTACGTAGTGAAGACACCACCTTTTCCAGGTGCTCCGTATCCACAATATCCAACGTGACGTCGATGTGCGCCTGGGTGTCATCGGTTCGCACTTCGATATCCTGAATATTCGAATGGACGTCCGCGATTGCCCCGGTCACATCGGCCAAAAGGCCCTGGCGGTCGCGAGTGAACAAAGTGAGCTTGACGGGATAAAGGCTGTACTTGGGCCCCACCCACTTGACTTCGATGCGCCGGTCCGAATCGTAAAGAAGATTCTGCACGTTGGGGCAATGCTTGGCATGCACGGCTATTCCTTTCCCGCGAGTGATGTAACCGGTGATTTCCTCACCTCGAATGGGATTACAGCACTTGGCGCGGTAGACCATCAGGTCGTCGTGGCCGTGGACCTGGACGGCCGTGTCGCCGGAGATGCCCAGGGCTCGTTTCACGGTGGTAAGCCGGGAAGGATGGGCCGTCTCGAGATGAGCCGAGGGAACAAGCCTGGAGAGCACTTGGCGCGCGGAAAACTTGCCATATCCGATTCCCGCGTGCAGGTCGTCCGCCGTCGTGCAGCCGCTATCCCGGGCCACCCGCACGTAATCTTCCTCGCTTACTTTCTTAATCGTCACATCGTATTTGCGCGCTTCCTTTTCAAGCAAGCGCTTGCCGATTTCCACGGCTTGGCCTCTTTGCGCGACGTTGACCCAGTGCTTGATCTTGTTGCGCGCCCGCGAGGTCTTGACGATGGCGAGCCAGTCGCGGCTGGGGTTGTGGTGCGCCTGAGTGACGATTTCCACGATATCGCCGTTGCGTAATTTGGACTTGAGGGGAACGATGCGGCCATTGACCTTGGCGCCTACACAATGGTGGCCCACCTCGCTGTGGATGGCATAGGCGAAGTCGATGGGTGTGGCGTCCCGGGGCAACACGATCACTTTCCCCTTGGGGGTAAACGTATATACCTCCTCCGGGTAAAGGTCGATCTTGAGAGTGGAGAGGAACTCTCCCGGATCGCCCATGTCCTGTTGCCATTCCACCAAGTGTCGCAACCAGGCGAAGCGCTCCTCATCTCGCGTCGCCACGGCGCTGCCGTCCTTGATGTCTTTGTACTTCCAGTGGGCGGCGATGCCTTCCTCGGCGACCCTGTGCATCTCCTCAGTGCGGATCTGCACCTCGAACGGCTGGCCATGTGGGCCAATGACGGACGTGTGCAAAGACTGGTACAGGTTTGGCCTGGGGATGGCGATGAAGTCCTTGATGCGGCCCGGGACCGGCCGCCAGGTGTTGTGGATCACACCCAACGCAGCATAGCAGTTTCTCACGCTGTCCGTGATGATGCGGACGGCCAGGAGGTCGTAAACCTGCTCAAGGGGAACGTGTTGCCGGAGGAGTTTCTGCCGGATGCTGTAGAGGCGCTTGATCCGGCCTTCGATGCGCGCCGGAATGGAGTGCTCCTTCATTTTGGCATTCACGAGCTCGCGCACTTCCTCGAGAAATCCCTCGTTGACCTTACGGCGGCTTTCCACCTCTTTCTTCACCTCGAGGTAGGTGCCGGGTTCTAGAAACTTGAAGGACAGGTCTTCCAGTTCGCCCCGGACCTTTCCCATTCCCAGGCGGTGGGCAATGGGCGCGTAGATATCCAGGGTCTCGCGGGCGATGCGTTCCTGCTTTTCGGGGGGCAGGTACTCGAGGGTGCGCATGTTGTGGAGCCGGTCGGCAAGCTTGACCAGCACGACGCGAATGTCGTCGACCATGGCGAGGACCATCTTGCGGAAGTTCTCAGCTTGCTGCTCCTCCCGGCTCAGGAACTTGATGCGCCCGATCTTAGTCACACCTTCCACGATGCGCGCCACCTCTGCACCGAACTCCGTCTCGATGGTTCCGCGCGTGGTGCCCGTGTCCTCGACTACATCGTGCAGCATGCCGGCGGCCAGGCACACAACGTCCAGCTTCATTTCGGCAAGGATGTGAACGACTTCCAGCGGATGGCTGATGAACGGTTCGCCGGAGAGACGCTTCTGCTCGGCGTGGCGGATGGCGCAGAAGTCGTACGCTTTGCGCAGCAGCGTCAGGTCTTCCCCAGGACGATAACCCTGCACCACTCCCGCGATGTCTTCGAATCGAAGCATGTCCCCACTTTGCATTCTAGGGCAGCCGGCGCGCTGGGTTCAAGCCCCAGGGCGCTCGCAGTCGATGGAGCGGGTTCCAACCTGTTTTGAAACGTGTAGGGGTAGGGCTTGCCCTACCCGGTTCAGGAGGGGACGGCAAGCCGTCCCCCTACAAGCGGGGGGATTACAGCGGGAAGGTGGCGTCGTTGCTCTCTCTTTTCGCTGCCGTCGATTTGTGTTAGGCTTTCTGTATCTCCAAGAGAAAGGTAGATGTAGACCTGCCAAAAGCGACCGGGAGCCGCACGCCGCGTGCGGACAAAGGAGAGCCTATGAAAAAAGCCACATGGAAGGTGTCAGCGATAGCGCTGCTTGCAGCAGTGGGAGTATTCGGCTCATGCCAGAAGCCTTTTCATGAGGAGAACGAGCGCTTCATCTTTGTCGCTGCAAATACCAGCCTCGCTTACTGGCAGGAAGCCAAAGCCGGATTTATGGATGCAGCCCGCGGGCTGGGCGTGAAAGCAGAGTTCACGGGTTCAGAAACGTACTCACCTCAGGACGAGCTTGAGGCCTTTCAAAAGGCCGTCGACAAGCACCCCGCCGGGATCGCGGTTTCGCCCGCCAGGCCGGACACTTTCAAGGACGCCATCGATGCCGCCGTCAAGGCGGGAATTCCGGTTGTCTGCGTCGATTCCGATGCCCCCGACTCGCGCCGCATCACATTCATTGGTACGGATAACTATCAGGCGGGGCTCATCAGTGGGAAGCGCATCGCCGAGTTGATGAAAGGCGAAGGCAATTTGGTCGTGATCGCCCTCCCCGGCCAGTTCAACGTCGATGAGCGTGATCGCGGCGTGACTGAGGCGCTGAAGAAGTATCCGAAGATCAAGGTTCTTCGCACGCTTGACGACAAGGGTGACCCACGCTCCGCGAACGACCAGATATCGTCGATGCTGAGTGCGAAGGAAAAGATCGATGGGATCGTCTGCCTTGAAGCTTCGGGCGGCCCGGGAGCGGCAGAGGCCTTGCACCGCTTGAATCTGGGCGGCAAGATTCCCGTCGTGGCGATGGATCGGACTCCCGAGACCCTCGACTTTATTCAGCAGGGCGTGATCGCCGCCACCGTCGCGCAGAAGCCCTACACGATGGCTTTCTACGGCCTGCGGCTCTTGGACGACCTGCACCACAACATCGTGCACGAGTTCCAGGACTGGCAGACCGCGCCCGTCTCGCCGCTGCCGACTCGTGTGGATACCGGAACGGCCGTCATTGATGCCAGCAATCTCGCCGCTTTCCGGGCGGCCGAAGCGACGCGCCGGCAGGCACTCTAGAGGTATCACCTGCTCTGTTCGCGCCCAGGTTGAGTCGGAGAGCTTGTAGGGGGACGGCTTGCCGTCCCCGCATTTCCGCTGGTCCTGACGAGGGTAGGGCAAGCCCTACCCCTACTCCTTTTCACTTACGCCCAGGGCCGATCTCGCCGCTCGTGGCGCTTCACCACTTCGCATACCTGGGAGATGTTGGACTCCACCTGGAAATCGTACATCCCCACATTGACGAAATCTGCGCCGCTCCTGAAGGCAAGGTCGAATCCGTCCTTGGGCAATACTCGACCCGCGCCCAGAACCTTAAACGCGATCCAGGGTTTCTTGATCGTTTTTATCAGAGCTGCCACATCCCGCGTGTCCTGGCTGAAATAGCCAACCGAGTTGAAGGTCTTGAAATAGAAGTCGGGGTCGAAATTCTGCTGTTCCGAGATGATCGCCGTTTCCAGGGAGTGTGATCCGACTCCCGCCGCAAGGCCATTCTGCTTGATGAACGACACGACCTCCCCGAGGAGTTCCGCCTTGCCCGCCTTCACAAAGGTGTCGTCGGCCACGCCGCCCATGCAGTACGCCGCCACCGCTCCATTGTCGATCGCGAGTTTTATGTTGTCTTTCAGGTTCTCCGGCTCGGGGTAGGTCTGGGCGATCCACTGGATCTTTCCGCCGCGCTCTTTGCGGTAGCGCTTCAAGACGCGGACGATCTGCTCGTCGGTGCGAAGAATCGTGGTATTGATTCCCTGCTCCTCGCACAATTGCAGGGTGTCCAGGATCTTGTCGTCAGTAAAGTAATGCTGCAGCAGGCTGTGAACGTAAAGCAGGTCGCCGCTGTGGGCAAACCCACTGAAAAGATTCCCGCCGCAAATCAGGCGGGTCACATCGAGTTTCCCGATGCGGCCGGTGGACAGTCTGCTCGAGACCGGCTTGGGTTTGCCGGGTTCGCCGGCTTCCAGTTGGGCCTTCAGAGGAAGCGTATCGAAGGTCAGGCCTGCGGCGGCGGCGGAAGCTTGGAGGAAACGCCGTCGATTCAAGCTTGGCGAAAAGGACATCCTATGCCTCCCGGTTCGGAGAGTGCCGGACAGTTGATCGACCGTCCGAGATTTTGATTCCGGCTTGCCGGTTCCCCGGACGGATACCGACAGCCTGTAATCTACGCCTGCCCATCCCCCAATGCAACGGTGGGCTTTGCACTCGCCTGCGCACCTGCCGCCTGAACAGGCCGCGGAGAAACTCTGGAACGCTATCATTCCGAGTGGTCGTGGGCCTGCGGCCCAGCCAAAGGAATGAAAATCACCTACGTCGTCATCCCCGACCAGCCAATGATCGCTGCGGGCTGCTGAAGCCTTGCGATCAGCGCCGTCAGGAATTTGCCCGGGCGCGGCGGAGGCGAGGCAGGGCAATCAGCGTGGCGCCGTAGACGAGCAGGGAAAGGAAGAGAGCGGTCTTCCGGTCCTGGCGCAGATCGTCGGAGAGCAAGCGGTATCCGCCCAAGAGCATGAGCGGATAAACCAATTGAGCAAAGTCCCGGAAGTTAGCCTGGGTGCCGATCGCCGCTAACAGCAAGGCAACGCCCACCACCGCGAGGGTCCGCAGGGTGGCACAATAGGGGTCGCCGGCTGCGACTGCAAAAAGCCCATGGTAGGCGCCGGTCAAGCTCCCGGCAGCGACGCCGGCCACAAGCCAGACCAGGGCCGCGGCCATCGCCACGCGGAAAGCGCGGAGCGTCCATCCCTCCTGCATGGAGCGCGAAAACCTTCTCGCCAGCCCATAACTTGCTCCAGCCACAACTGCACCGGTCCAGAGCGCCAACGGGATCGAATCAGGCCAGAGATCGGTTCCCAAGAGTAACCTCGCCGATTGGTGCAAGGCGCCGGAGAACAGGAGCGCCAGCAGAAGGTAAACGCCGCCGTGGACTTCCAGCGTCAACCGGGTCCAGAATCCTCCCGCGCCGATGCAGGCGAGCGCCAGCAGGAACCAGGCGATGGCGGCCGAGCCGTCGCTGAGCAGAATCCTGCACCCGACAACGACCAAGAGGATTCCGAAAGTGGAGTAGGTATAAAAGTTGCGGCCCTGAGAAGCTTGGCGGGCCAGCAGCTTAAATGAAATGGCGTAGCAGGCCGCTCCGCACAAGAGAGCGAATCCCGCGATGGCAACCGTGAGATGCGAACCCTCGGAGGCTAAGCGAATGGCTCCGCCGACCCCAATTACGAATGCCAATACACACTGTGCGGTTTCGAAGGTCGTAAAAGTGCGGTCGCGCAGGAGGGTTCGCGCCATAACGCTGGAGAGGTAGATGGCCAGCAGCGCAGACTGCGCGGCGAACAACGCCGCAGCCGGAATGGGTGCATAGGCTTGTGGAAGGCCGCGCGGATTGGTGACCAGCCAGGTGGCCAGGAAAACTGCGAGATCGGCAGCGGCGGCGGCCAACCAGCGGTCACCCAGCCAATGGTTAAAGCACGCGCAGGTTTCAATGGCCGCGGCGATTGCCAGGAAAGCGAAGGTGAAAGGCAGCACGTCGTAGGTTGCGACGAGCAGCGCGGCGGCGGTACCGATGCCCGCCACAGTGGAAATGGTGGCGACCACAAGTAGGTCCTTACGCCATGACACCGTCAGACCAATCAGGGTGAAGGCCACAAGGATTACACTGGTTTGCCACGGCGAGACGGTGTGAAAGCGGACCGTAGCCTCCCAAAGGAGCGGGGAAAGGATCAGCACCGCAGTCAAGCTGTAGAGGATGGCAGCGAGCCGGCGTCCGGCGCGGGCTCGCGCCGCCCAAAGCAGCCACGCCACAGCATAAAGGGCTGCCCCGGCAAAGACGAGCTTGGAGGGAATGACTCCGGATTCGGCGATGGCCCGCAGAAGGTAAGCTCCGGCCAAGCCAAGCGTTGCTGCACCCAGGACAGGGAGGATGGGAGTAGATTGGGGCACCGGGAAGAAAGCGGTACCCACTTCCAGCACCTCGGACGGCGCTTCATGAGGCGCGCCTGCGTCTTGCTTCAAGGGGGCTTCGGGTCGGACTGCCAAATGCGCTTCCAAACGGGCAACGCGGTCCGCAAGATTGCGAACCTGCTGCCGCAAGTCGTCCAGGTCTGCCTGCATCATGGCACCACCTCTCGACTGGCATGAACATACGACCCCTCCTTTACCAAGAAGGGGATTACCCGACAACATTTTCGCTAGCTTTTCCCTCTGGCCAGGGGGGCAACAGCTTGACCAGGACAACGACGATGATGAAAGGTAGAGCCATCAGTCCGATGGCGGAGAGCAGGCCTTCCCTCGCCGCGAAGCCGACTTTGTAAGTGGTGTACCCGAGGAAGCTCTTGGAGAATAACTGGCCGCCGATCACCACGTTCCAACGCATGGCGAAGATTCCCATCATGGTGAGCAGAGAAGCGGCGAGATACATCGCCTTGCGACTTGACTCGGAGAACCTCCAGAGTTGATTGGAGGCGAGCAGCGCCAATGGCAGCAGCGTTCCCACGCAAATCTGGAGGATCACCTGCGATCCCCAAAGGCGCGTGTGGACCATGAAATCGAGGGTGCGAAAGGACTCATCGGCTTCGTAGGTGCGGTGCAGCAGGTCCAGCATTTCGAGCGAAAAGTCGATGACGAAAGTGTAGAAAAGGTATTTGGCGATGGTGTCAAGGCAACTCATGTCGATGGATATCTTCTTGACCTGCATGAAGGCCATGTACAGTACGAGCACTGCCGCAATCCCCGATACCATAGCTGAAAAGAGGAATACGATGGGCATGAGCGGGGTGGACCACCAGGGATTCGCCTTGATGGACCCGAAGATGAACCCCACATAACCGTGCAGGAGAAATGCCGAGGGGACTCCAATCACGGTCACGATGTAGCTCACTTTGTCGTCGATTCGCCGCGCCTCCGGGCTCACATTTTCCGAACCCAAGGTCAGCAACTTGTAAACGAGCCGCCGCCAACCGGTGGTGGTCTGGGCAAGCTGCACGATGTCGGCACGATACTCGAGCCAGATTTCAAGCAGGAGCACAACCATCAGGTACCAGAGGTAGACAAAACCGAACATAGCCATGGCCGAGGAGCGGTGCGGCGTGAGGTACATTTCGATTGAGCGTTCCGGGTGCCCCAGGTGTAGTTGCAGCGGCAGTGGCGCCACCAGCAGAAATGCCAGGGCGGTGAGCAGCGCCAGTCGGTAGGTAGGCCGCACCGCCTCCACTTTGAAGACACGCTCGAGCGATGCCAGGATGAAAGCCCCCGCCACCAGCCCCGTGATGTACGGGTAGAGCACGATGAGCAGTCCCCACTGCAACTCCAACTCGTTGGGGTAGATATACCCGTTAACACCCGGAATCATTCCCTGACTCCTTTTCCCGTACGGGCACGCCATGGCGTACCCCTACATCTAGCGCACTGCGCCGTCCAAATCCTTGTAATAGACCTTGGCCCCGGTCGCCATGTAAGGCTTGAGCACCTCCACTTTGTTGTTGCGCAGGAACTCGTGGACCGGATCCTTGGGGTTCTTGAAATCCACCAACTGTCGCGCGCCGGTGGGACAATTCTCGCAGCAGGCCGTCGTAAGGCCCTTGGTGATGCGATGGTAGCAGAGCGTGCACTTGTCCACGGTGTGCTTCTGCGGATGCAAGTAGCGGCAACCGTAGGGGCAGGCCTGAACGCAATACCGGCAGCCGATGCAATAGGTTTCGTCCACCAGCACCACGCCGTCGGGGCTGACGAACGTCGCGCCCACTGGGCAAACTTGCACGCACGGAGAAGATGCGCATTGGTTGCACAGCTTGGGAACAAAGAAGCTCTTCAAGTCCGTGCGCTTGGAAGGCGGAAAGCCATCCATGGACCCGTTGGGTGAGTCGACCAGCGGTTGCTTTCCTTCCTCCACCTGGTACCGTTCCACCCAGGTGCGGAAGAAACCGGCGGGCACTTGATTCTCCTGAGCGCAGGCGCGAACGCAGCTTCCGCAACCAATGCATTTGTCGATGTCGATGATCATGCCCCACCAGTGGTCCGCCATCCGGTAAGCTTCGGAAGGCGGGGCAGCGCCCAGGATCTCGTCGAGCGTGGCGCCGGCAGAGGCCAGCAGCAGTAGCTTGCCGCCGATCTTGAATATGTCTCGCCTGCTCAGATCCATGCTCCAGAATCCTTCCTCAAAGTTGGGGATTGTGCGGCTGGTGGCAACTGTTGCAAAGCATGCCCTGGGAATGCGCCACCGTGTCCACTTGGTGGAAACCCTTGGGCTTAGCAGCGTCCTTTTCGTGGCAGCTCCGGCAAAGGTTGGCCACATCGGGCAGCTTGGGAACGTTGGCGGAGGGGTCGTCAGCGTGCTTGGCCAATGGTCCGTGACAAGCTTCGCAGGCGACCTGCGCATGCATTCCGCCACCGTGCACCTTGGCCTCCTGGTCGTGGCAGAGGATGCACTGCTCGTGCCCTGCATAGCCGATGGGGCGGGCTCTGATCATTTCCAGCGCGCCCGCCCGGTAATGTCCGTATTCCCCAAAGTCTTTGGGCACTATGACAGCCCGGATGATCAGGAACACCGCCAGCCCCGCTACTAAGACCACGGCGGGACGAATCAGATGTGCAGCGTTCCGGAATAATTGACTCAAGGCCAGCCCCAATCCGAAAGCGTATTTTTGTCCGCGTTTGCGATCAGCTAACAGCCTTCCGCAAGAGAACCACTTGGCTCCGTGGCAAGATTGGGACCAAAAGTTATTCTGGACAAAAGGACCGTTTGCCGGAGGTCTTTGTGTAAGAATTAAACACTTCGGAGAAAGAACGGCGACTTTTTTGAGGAAATTCCCCCACTCTGGGGTAAAGTCCTGCAGTTCACCGAGCGGAGAGATTTAAGCATGACGCTCCTCGGCGCCTGTCTTACAAGCACTCCACCTTACGCTCAGCGTTGACTCCTCTAGATCATGGCTGCAACCAGCGGTCCATCCAGTTGAATGCTTCTTCCTGCATTTCGCGGCTGAAAATGTGAGGATGCTCGTAAAATCCGCTCTTGAACATTGAGCCGGCGCCGGCTTTCTCATAGATAGCTGCGATCTTTTTCACCGCCTCCTGCATCCCTTCCAGCGGGTAAAGCTCGTCTTTGCTGCATTGTTGGACCATGAGTGGTTTGGGAACCATGCAGCCAATCAGGTCGGGCAGGTCGAGGAAATGCGTCAGGCCGGGAAGGAAATGGATGTAGCTGTGGGTGTCCACATGTTTGCGGATCATGGGCCGCAGCGTCGACATCCAGCCCACCGAAACCGCGCATTTGATACGGTCATCCAAACCGGAGAGGTAGTCAGTGCGGTCACCGCCCATCGAGATGCCGAGACAGCCGATCCTTTCCGGGTCCACTTCAGGCCGGCCGGCGAGATAATCAACGGTCCGGATGTCGTCCCAATGCGCCACTCCAGGCCATGTTGTGCCGGCCCAAAACAGGCTGCGTGCTAGAATCCCCTCGCTGTCTCCCGCCCGGCGGTTCAAAGCGGCGACCGCTTCCGCCGGGTAGTTCGACCGGTCCGGTCCGTATTTCTCGATATCGCCGGCGAACAAAGCCCGTCGCTCGCCAAAATAGAAGCAATCGATAGCCACCACAACATAGCCGCGCCGGCACAACTCGAGTGAAGTTGATCGCCCCTGGTAATTCCTTTCGCGGTACACCGTGAGGGCGGGATGTTCTCCTTCGGGGATCGGCATGACTTTTTCCTTGCCGAAAACAAACATGCCGCCGTGGGAATGCAGATCCACAACCCCCGGTCTTCGCCCCTTCCTTCCTTTCGGAATCAGGACGTAAGCCGGCACCCGAAACCACGGGGTGGTTCGAAAGACCACTCGCTCCTGGATGTAATCCGAGTATTCCCAACGCCTCACCACTTCTGCCGCGGGCGGAACCGGCGGCGGATCATAGTGCAATAACTCCAGAACTTTCTTTCTCACTTCGTTCCGGTAAGATCTGACGTCGGGATAACCGGCTTCCAAAAACGAGAGGGGATATCGGCACCGTTCGGCCAGCGACTGGATTTGAGGAAACAGACTCCCGCAATCGCTGTCATAGGGGTCCCCATCGGCTGGGATGCCCGCTTCCAGCCAACCCCCGTAATAACCTGCGGGCTTGCCGAGCATCAGCAGCGGTCCCAAGCCGAGCGACTTGAGTATTTGTCGCCGCTCGTGCTGCCTTGCATTCTTTGCCAGGCGTCGTTCTGTGATTCGCATGCCCATCGGAAACCCCTTTTAATCTGAACTTGCCAGCATATCGCCCTTGGCAAGCCCCTACAAGGCGCACCCGCATAAGGTAGCGTCCGAATTTGGCTAGTTTTCTAATATGGATGTCATTCCGAGCGGAGCGAGGAATCTCGCTCTGGCCCTGCCATTGAGGACGAGACATGGACCGAGTGCAGGCGGAAATGATGCGGCGCGGCATCGCTATTCAACGCACCGATTATGTGGGCGCGGGACCGGGAGGGGTTCTGCGCGCCGTGGTCTTCGCCAACCACAAACCAGAGCAGATCGCTCGCATGCTGAATGAATTGAAGTCGCTCGTTTAAGAAGCTGCTCAGACCCGGCAGGGGCGGGATCACTTAGCCCAAGGTTCAAGAAGGTGTGAAAAAATCAAAACAGCTCATCCGTCGGCTGACGGACCAAGGCGCAAAGGGGCGCGAAGCTGAAGTGTTTTCTTTGCGAACTTTGCGTGCTTTGCGGCTTTGCGTGAAACCGGTTTGTCGATCCGTGGATTGATTCGGAGGTTCAAAGCCCTGTGCCCTGGTCCTGTACCGATCCGTTCGTACGTCCCTCTGGTCCAACTACATAGGCTCGACAACCCAATGATGCGTGGGCATACGGTCTCATTTTTTCCTGAGCTTATATAAGACATTACGCCCGCCTGGTGACGACGCAAGAGTTCACTTAAAAGTCGGACGGATTGTAAATCGAGAAAGCTCGTCCAACAGCAACTATTCTTTCCTTTCGTGGTAGAATCTGCCCAAAGATTTCTCGCAGTTCACGACAGCCTTGCGAGGTCGCAACGTTGATATGGAATTGACTCAATGACAACACGAATCACACACACCAAGGCACCTGAGGCAAGAGAGCTAGAGAAGAAGCGGGCGGAACTGGCGACCCTCGAAGCGAGATTAGCCGAACGTGAGCTAGATTTGGCGACTCTTCAGGCCGAACTGCATAGCTTCGAGGGAACCTACTTGCGCACCGTTGGCTCCCGGCTCGCTGAGTTGGATCAAATCGAAGCTCAAATCGCGGAGGCTGGAGCTCGCAGCAAGCCGAAAGACCGGGAAGCACAGGAGCGAGCGTCGCAAGCCCGCGCCCAGGCTCAAGAATCGGCCCAGGCCGTGGAAGCTGAACAAGAGGCAGGCAAGCGGGAACCATTCTTGCCATCGGAGAATCTGAAGAAACTCTACCGTGAGGTTGCCAAGCGTATTCATCCCGACCTTGCCACCGACGAAAGCGAGCGCAAACGCCGACATGAATTGATGACTGAAGCCAACCGCGCATACGAGGAGGGCGATGCGGCTCGCTTGGAGGCAATCCTCCGCGATTGGGAATCCAGCCCGGAATCTGTGAAAGGCGAAGGGCCGGGAGCCGAACTGGTTCGCGTCATACGCAAGATTGCCCAGGTTGAGAATCGCCTGAAGGCTATTGACGAGGAGATTGCCCGGCTGGAGGAATCCGACCTCTACCATTTGAAAAAACAAGTGGGTCAAGCCAAGGATGAAGGGCGCGACCTCTTGGCTGAGATGGCAGCACGGGTGGACCAACAAGTTGTGGAGGCGCGAAGACGACTAATGTCGGTAAAGCGACAGGGCGCCACATTATGAGCGAGGACAATAATCAAGTTCCGAGTGCTCTTGTTGCCGTAGGGACGAAGGCCCTTGCTGTAAGGTCGGCAACCCTTGTAAAGAGAGGGCTGGCTTTGGTTAAGAGCCTCGATCTGGGCGACGCATGGGCTCACTTCAAGGTCGGCCGCATGCTTTACGCGAAGGGCGACCAGGATGGTGCTATTACGGAATACCGCACCGCCATTCGCCTCCAGCCAGACGACGCAGAGGTTCACCACACTCTTGGCGTCGCGCTCCGGGAGAAAGGCGACATGGATGGGGCCATCGCTGAATTCCGCACCGGCATTCGCTTCAAGCCGAACGACGGAGACGCTCACCACGACCTCGGCGTCATGCTCCTCTACAGGTCGGTAGGCAGACGCTTCCATGGGGACCTGGACGATGCCATCGCTGAATTTCGCACCGCCATTCGCCTCCAACCGGACGACGCAGCAGCTCACAACGACCTCGGCAAAGCGCTCCGCGAGAAGGGCAGCTTGGACGCCGCCGCCGCTGAACTTCGCACGGCCAGGCGGCTTGCGCCCATCCTCGCGGGGAACGATTACGGGCTGGGGTTCACTTACTCCTATGAAGGTGGTCTCCCTGAAAGCGATCTGGACGCGGCCATTGCTGAGTGCCGCAAGGTCATCCGTCTCCATCCCGGGTTCGCAACGGCTCACAACTACCTCGGCATTGCCCTCCAGGGCAAAGGTGATCTTAAGGGGGCTATCGTCGAATACCACACCTCCATTCGTCTCCAGCCGGACGCTGCGCAGGGGCACTACAATCTCGGGAACGCCCTCAGGGACAAAAAGGACGAGGACCTGGACGGGGCCATCGACGAATACCGCACTGCCATTCGGATCGAGCCCGACTTCGCGGACGCTCACAACGACCTCGGCCTCGCGCTGCAGCATAAGGGGAACCTGGACGCGGCCATCGAGGAATATTCCACCGCCATTCGCCTCCAGCCCGGCAGCGCCAAGGCCCACTACAACTTCGGGCACGTACTCCACATTGGCAACACACTGTATGGAAAGTACGACCTTGGCGAGGCCGTCAAGGAATACCGCGAGGCGCTGCGCTTGGACCCCAGCCTCGTAGACGCGCACGACAACCTCGGCTACGCCCTCAAACAGAAGGGCGACTTAGACGGGGCGATCGCCGAATACCGTGAAGCGGTGCGCTTGAACCCCAAGAATGACCGGGCGTATTTCAATCTCGGCGTCGAACTGGGAGGCAAAGGCGACTGGGACGGTGCGATCGCGCAATACCGAGAAGCGGTGTGCCTGAACCCAAATAATGGGTTCGCGCACTACTGCCTCGGCTTCACACTGGAGAAGAAAGGTGATCTGCGGGGTGCCCTGGAGGAATACCGCGCGACCTACATGCTTAACCCCGAGAACGCGGACTTCAAGCAGGCTTTCGAGCGCCTGCTGCAGCAGGTGAAGAAATAATCAACGCCCCCTTGGCAAGGACCGGGGGTTTCGCTTTTCGCACCGCCCGCATCGCAAGAGGCTCGATCTAGGCGCCACCCGCGAGCGCGGCGGACCGCGTTCCTTTCGTCATTGAGTGGACATTCAGCCGCGAGGGGGCATTTGACCTATGTCATTCCACGTCGTTGTTCTTAGCCACCAGCAGGTCGCTGCAGGCGCACTTAGATTTCAAGATCAGCTGAGCGAGGCCTTGATGCAGCGCGGGGTCGAACTCGGCCTGCCAATCGCTGCCATCAGAACGGCCGGCTACGGGGGCAAACTGGACGTACCCAGTAAGCTTGTCGAGATATATGCACTGAACCAGTTTCCTTTCGAGCGATTTCAACGCGTAGCGGGTCAGTTCGGAAAGGACGCCTCCGCGATTCTCTTCTTTAACGATGCGGCGCGCGAGGCATGCGAAATGTACGGCATTCAGCTTAGCTACGTGAAAGAAATCCCTGATAGCGACCTCCCCACTAATCTTGGCGTGTTTTTGAGTCTGAAGCACTATGGCGGCACAGCGCCCTAACGGGATCGTCCGAGTCACAGAGTGGATGGCTGATGTGCCCCAGTCGCGCCGAGAACGGCTGGCAAAAGGGCTCATTTTTCAGGCCTGTCCCCATGGGCCCTTGGCCCGCGAAAGCTCATGAAAAACGGTCATATTGACAGTTTCCAGCCGATTCGCGCTATCCCCTTTGTTTTCAGCACGAACTCATTTTTTGCGGGTGGTTTTTCGACCCTGCGATTTTTTGGTTGTAGGGATTCTTCCTGATAAGAGCCCATGACCTCACCAACGGGTCCGTGGCTCCAAAATCGCTAAGCCGTCCCTACCCTAACGATGACTCGCGACCTTCCCGGATAGACGCTCAACGAGATGTCTCTTTTCCCCATGATTCTTTATCTTGCCAAAATCCTCGAAAACCCTTTGCGCACGCTCAGTGTCAGAGGCAGCCCACCAATGTGCCAGTATTTGCGTGCGACCCTTGTCAGCGGGAGGCAGCTGGCGAAGACCTTCGATTAAGATCTTTCTTACGGTGTGTTCGAAGTCCTCCTTATTCTTTTCAATGAAATCCAGGTCCGCGTCGCTCAAAGGACTGCCGTGGGCGATCCTTGAGCGTAGGCCGTAGAAATCGTTGAGCAAATCCCTCGTGTTATCAGCTTGCTCTCCCTGCCTGTCGAGAAGCTTAACAGCGCGCTCGCGGAGACGCCTGCTAATGAAGTCGTCATTCTCCGGGGCTAGGGTTGCCTCGAGCGCTATCATATAGTCGACGATGCGATCAGCCTCGTTGGCCTCTGTGCCGGGTCCCCTCCGACAGTTGAACTCCTTAGCCCCGCCATAGAGGAAGAACCGGCGAGCAACTCTGAACCACGGGGAATGCCACCCCGGACGACTTTTTAGTTCGGATGCAAACGTGTCCCACCCAGCGCACTCTCCGGGGCTCATCCGGTAGAGGATACCCCCAGGCGTGGCGTTTGAAATCAGTCGGTAAGGAAACTGGGCATGAAGCTTTCCGTCAGGCTCTTGAAGCTTAAGCTGTGCGAACGCGAGGTCGCCGGGTTTGAAGAGGCGTAGCAGGAGCAAGGCATCCTCAACGTCGTCGCGAATTCCGCCGTAACCCGACGCGGCCGCTTCGCGAGCCGGAGGAATTGATGCGTAGTGCCTTTCGTAGACGCAGTCGCAGTAGTGAACGCACGCCCCTGGAAATAATTGGCGTGCGGTCGCGCGCCTTTCCTCGTCCCCTTGGGGAATATCCCAGATCGTGAATTCGTTGAATACCAAGTCGGCCGGGCCTGTAATCGCTCGGCGGAGAGGCAATTCTAGGTTTCTGACCAGGACAAAAGCGACCCATTCTTCTGCCAAGTACGCACACTGCTTTCTGCCAAAGTTTCCATTTTGGCCCTCCGGCGCTTTAGATTATACGCCCTCTCTTCCATAGTGTATCGCGAGTGGCCCATCCCGGCATGCCAGGACGTATGTGGCCACCTCCGGGTCACAAAGCCTCAGGCAGCGCTCGAACTGCAATCTCTCCGCTTGTAACCGGGGGGTTCCCACCGGGATGCGGTCGTTTTAACCTCTGAACTTGGCGCAACGACGCCACGGGATGCGCGTTGCGAGGGTGAGCCATGGAACGCAGGGCGAGGAAACTACTACCCTCGGGAACAGGCGGGAAAGGACGCGACAGATCACGCCTTGCACCGGCCTTGCGTCTGACTTCCCGATAAGCCCTGGTAAAATGCGGGCTTCCTTCTTCTGACCGTTTGGTACTCTGGCGTACGGTCTCCTGGAGGGAGCGGCCCCGCCGAGGTCAACCCCGCTGGGGTTGGCCTGACTTGGGGACGCTCCCGTCATCGGCAGGCTAAAACCTACGGCTACCAACGGTTGGCCCCATTCCGGGCCACTCGGTCAAGCCGTATCTTAGCGCTTACGGGTGTTGGGACCGCGCGGCTCTTCTCGAAGATGTTCCGGTCCGCGCCAGCCCTCCAAAGACGCCGTTGGGACACGCAAATACTCCACTACAGGGAAATTCCTTGGCAAACTAAACGTAAGCTTATACGCTAGAATCGGGCGTGCGGCCGCCCTATCGGACCGGGCGGTCAAATTGTGCCGCTCGGCCTGACCTGTCCCTTCGGGACATTGCAGACCCACACAGCGGGGTCTGCGCCAACCGGAAGGCTTGGCTGAGAGCTGAAGGCTGCCTGCTGAAAGCTGCTTTTGACGGAACAAAGCGAGAATGTCTATGAAAACAAAGGACTGGGTAGAGAGGTCGATGGCTGGCGCAGACGTTGCCTTTGAACGTCTGCGAGGCGCCGAAGGCGCAGTTCGGCCAGATTGTGCCGCTCGGCCTGACCGGTCCCTTCGGGACATCGCCATCCGGGAATGGCACGGCTGGAGCTGAAAGCTGATTGTCGGGAAATGTTTTTTGGCGAACAAAGCGAGAATGTCTATGAAAACAAAGGACAATGACAATAAGTCGCCAATCCCGACTCCTCTGCTCGTCTCCCGCAGCACGGCACTGCAACCGCGGGGGCGCCTGCCAAAGACACGCCGCGAGGAAGGGCCGCAGAGGAGGGCAAAATGCGCCCACCTCTGCGCTACCGCACTCGGAAAATCGACGAACGATCCGGGAATGTCTATGAAAACAAAGGACAAGTACAATTTGTCCGGCCGTCAGAAGGTGTTAAACACCCAAACGCCCGCCATCCTGAGCGCAGCGAAGGATCTCCGTAGTTGTACCTGTGCCGGCCACCTCGGCGAACTACGGAGAGACTTCGCTGCGCTCAGGATGACAGCCGCGCTTTGAGAGACGACCGAGGGGAGGAGACATTGTGAAGAGACATGCTGCCTTATTTGCGATAGCCTTACTTATAATTGCTGCGCTGGTTATCGTTCGCTCTCCGCGCACTCGCGCCTCCGAAGACGAGCCCGACATGTCAGCCCTCTTCGACAAGCGCGACGTTATGATACCCATGCGCGACGGGATCAAACTGCACACCGAGATCTACACCCCCAAGCACCAGGACGGTCCGCTGCCGTTCATCTTTGAGCGCACCCCCTACGGTTTGCGCGACGATTCCCAGGGCTACACCATGAAGTTTCGCATCTACCAGGAGCTCGTCGCGGAGGGCTTCATATTCGTCTTCCAGGACATCCGTGGCCGGTATGGCTCCGAAGGCCAGTTTGTGATGTTTCGCGACCCGCGAGATAAGAACGACCCGCAGGCGATCGACGAAGGGTCTGACACCAACGACACCGTCCGATGGCTGCTGAAGAACGTCCCGAACAATAACGGCAAAGTCGGTATCCTCGGGATTTCTTATGGCGGCTGGCTCACCACCATGGCCCTGCTCGACCCCGACCCCGCCATCAAGGCGGCTTCTGAACAGGCTTCGCCCGCCGATCAGTTCCTGGGCGACGACTTTCACCACAATGGCGCCTTTCGTTTGAGCTACGGGTTTGAATACTCGGCACGAATGGAGACCGGGAAAGAGGACTACACCTTCAAGTTCGATCGCTTCGACACTTATGACTGGTACTTGAACGAGTTGGGACCTCTCAGCAACGGCAACGCGAAGTACCTCGAGGGCCGGGTACCGACCTGGAACGACTTCATCAACCATCCCAACTACGACGAGTTCTGGCAGAAGCAGGCCTTTGCGCCTTATTTGAAGTCGCTCCGGTTGAAGGTGCCCAACTTGAATGTGACCGGTTGGTGGGATCAGGAGGATTTTTACGGGCCCAACAAGATTTACGAACTTCTGGAGAAAAATGACTCGGAGCACATGAACTACCTCGTCGCCGGTCCCTGGAATCACGGCGGCTGGGCCGGGCGCGACGGAAGCCACCTGGGCAAAATCCAGTTTGGAAGCGACACCAGCAAGTACTTCCGGGAGAATATCGAGCGCCCCTGGTTCACCTACTGGCTGAAAGGGAAAGGCGAGCTTCCGCTGCGCGAAGCGATCACGTTCGAGACCGGGTCCAACGCGTGGATGAAGTACGATCGGTGGCCGCCGCAGCAAGGCATTTCCGGCCGCAAGCTTTATTTGCAGCCAGATGGCCAGCTCTCCTTCAGCGCGCCGGATGAAACAGGCGACAGGGAGTACGATGCCTACGTTTCCGATCCCGCCCACCCGGTGCCGTACCGCCATCGGCCGATCGGCCAAACTTACGGCGTGGTGCCGGGTTGGGGAACCTGGCTGGTTGAGGATCAGCGATTCGTTTACCTGCGTCCGGACGTAGCTTCCTGGCAAACGGCAGTCTTAGACAAGAACCTCACCCTGACCGGCGACATCGTCGCCCATCTCTTCGCCTCGACCACCGGGTCCGACTCCGACTGGATCGTTAAGTTGATCGATGTGTACCCGCAGGATTATCCGAGCGACCCGGCGATGGGCGGTTATCAGATGATGGTTGCCGATGAGGTGTTCCGCGCCCGCTTCCGCAAGAGTTTCGAGCGCCCGCAGGCCGTCGAGCCCGGGAAGGCGACCGAGTACACCATCGACTTGCACACCAACGATCATACGTTCTTAAGCGGCCACCAGATCATGGTCCAGGTGCAGAGCACATGGTTTCCAGTGATCGACCGCAACCCGCAGAAATTTGTCCCTAATACTTATAAGGCAAGCCCTGAAGATTACCAGATCGCGACGCAGCGCGTGTACCACTCGAAGGAGTTCGCGTCGTATATCGATCTGCCCGTGAAGACCGAGTAGCCATTAGTCACATGCTGAACATTCGAAACGCCGGCGCCCACGACATTCCGCTTATCCTAGAATTCATCCGAGAGCTTGCCGAATATGAGAAAGCCCCGGAGCAGGCGGTGGCCACCGAAGAAGATTTGCGTCGCGACGGATTCACCGGCAGTCCCAAGTTCCGCGTGCTCATCGCCGAATGGCAGGGCGAGCCCGCCGCGTTTGCGCTCTTCTTCTATCACTATTCCACCTGGACCGGCCGCCCGACTTTGTTTCTCGAGGACCTCTTTGTTCGCCCGCGATTTCGCGGCAAAGGAATCGGCAAAGCGCTGCTGTTGCGCTTGGCGAAAACGGCTGTGGAGGAAGGCTGCGCGCGATTCGAGTGGCAAGTTCTCGACTGGAACACTCCTTCCCTCGAGTTCTACCAATTGCTCGGGGCCAAGGTCATGAAGGAATGGCTCACCATGCGCGTGAGCGGGGAGGAACTGGTGCGGCTCGCCAGCGCCGAAAAGACAACCCCTTGAAGCGATAAATTGTCCCCCCATCTCTCATCAATCTTTTCGTGTCCCTGGTGCATCACTATAAAGGGAGGTCATTTCCTTTCATGACACGATTTGTCACCGACTACCTGGGGCAGGGGCAGCAAGAACTGTCTCAATTGTTAAATGAGCTTCAAGGTGAACTGCAAGTGCTCAACCTGGCGCGCGATTTGAAATCAACGGCGGCGCGCCTGGCGGTGTTATCCAGGAAGATTACACTGGCCCTTCATCATCATATCCTCCAGCAGGAGCAGATCCTCTTTCCCGCCCTCGAGGGGCACATGCAAGGCATTGCCGCAACCCTGGAACGCATGCGACGCGAGAACGAAACGGGTGAAACTGCGGAGAAGGCGTTTTTCGAGTGCTTCGAACAGTGGATGAAAAGCGGCAAGAACCGCCAGGAAGTTATGAAGCGGGGCCGCAACTACGTTCAGTGGGTGCGCGCGCACCTGTTGAAGGAAAACGGGCGGCTTTTCCCGCTGGTCGAGCGCGGCCTCGATCCGGAAACTCAACAGAAGGTTCGCCGGGCGATGGAAGAACTGAGCCAGGAAACATCTTCTCCCCTCTCGGAGGGAACAGTTTCAGGACAGGCTTAGAAAGCGGTCAGCACTCAGCCGTCCGCTCTCGGCTTTCAACCGTGAGGCGGGAAGTCGTTGTGGTCGGGGCTCTGTCATTACGCCTTGCCGGCTGCAAGTTGAGGTTTGTTCGTATCCTGCCAATTATCGAGCTTCGTCGCGCCGATCTTCAGGTCGGCATCTCTGAGTGCTGACCTGAAGGCCAGCGCTGCATCTCCAGTCAAACAGCAGCGGGGCTGCCACACTCCGAATACACATTCCAAAGGTATGGTGCGCGGATTGGATTTCGTGTAAGGTAAGGTGATTTCACTCGGAGGTGACCCTTGTCGACGGTACTCGAAGCCGCGCCGGTCGCAGCAGAACCAATCCGCACCCGCCAGCCCGCCGTGCGCAACGTCGCCGTGGACGCATACCGCGGCTTCGTGATGCTGCTGATGATGGGTGAAGTGCTGCAGTTCTCTCGCATCTCAGCAGCTTTTCCGGCGAGCTGGTTCTGGAAAATCCTGGCCTTTAACCAGACGCACGCCGAATGGGCGGGCTGCTCCCTGCACGACCTGATCCAGCCGGGGTTTTCGTTCCTGGTGGGCGTAGCATTGCCTT
>Ga0326728_10009832_pt1 | contig 22750 bp, 14 predicted proteins | sample MB3enrmetagenome_FD_207602 | JGI IMG/M metagenome (GOLD analysis project Ga0326728, IMG submission 207602) | Lab enriched peat soil microbial communities from McLean, Ithaca, NY, United States - MB31MN | ecosystem: Environmental > Terrestrial > Soil > Wetlands > Peat | place: USA: New York... | reverse complement strand
CCGCGATGTTCGAGGCTTCGATCCAGGCCAAGCGCCTCGATCAAGGCGAACTCGTTGAGGGCAGGATCGTCGCCATCGGCCCGGAGGTGGCGTTAGTCGACGTGGGTCGCAAGGGTGAGGCGGTCATGGACATCGCCGAACTGAAGAACGCCGACGGCGAGATCGAGGTCGCGCTGGGCGATCGCGTTCAGGCGATGGTGGTGTCGACGTCCGGTGGGCTGACGCTCTCCCGCAGGCTGGGGGGATCGGCGGCGAGCGATCGGCAGTTCGAAGTCGCCTTTCAAGGCGGCCTGCCGGTGGAAGGAAAGGTGGAACGGCAGATCAAGGGCGGCTACGAGGTGCGCGTCGGCCGGCGTCGCGCCTTCTGTCCGATTTCCCAGATCGACCTCCGCGGCGCAGACCCGTCGGCGTACGAAGGGCATGTCTACCAATTCCGCATCATCGAGTACAAGGAAGGCGGCGAGAACATCGTCGTCTCCCGGCGCGCGCTCCTCGAGGAGGAGCAGCGGGCGAACGCCGCCAAGGTCCGCGGCAAGATCGTCGCCGGCGCCGTCATCACCGGCCGTGTCACCTCCGTCCGCGAGTTCGGCGCGTTCGTCGATCTCGGCGCCGGTGTCCAGGGGCTGCTCCACGTGTCCGAGATGGCGTGGTCCCGCGTCTCGGACCCGGCGGAGATGGCCAAAGCGGGCGAGGAGATCACGGTCAAGGTCCTGCGCGTGGACGAGGAGAAGATATCGCTGGGGTTGAAGCAGCTCTCTGCCGACCCATGGTCGAGAGTGCCCGAGGTGTACAAAGTAGGCCAACGGCTGCCCGGCCGCGTCACACGCGTCGCGAAGTTCGGCGCATTCGTGGAGCTTGAGCCGGGCATCGAAGCGCTGGCCCATGCTTCCACGTTCGCGCCCACCGGACGATCGGGAGGCTGGTCGAGTCAGGTCTCTGCCGGGATGACGGGTACATTTGAGGTTCTCGGCATCGACCTCGAGCAGAAACGGATCGGCGTGGCGCTGGTTCAGGAAGGCTGGGCGGGGGCGGAGGGGGCTACGGGAGCCCGGCGTGGCATCGTTCCGGGCGCGCGTCTGACGGGAAAGGTGGAGCGCTACGAGAAATTCGGCGTGTTCGTCTTCCTGGCCCCCGGGCGTACCGGTGTCATCCCCATGAGCGAAACCGGCATCGCCAAGGAAGGCGATATCCAGCGAGCCTTCCCGGTGGGGGCGGACGTCGAGGTCATCGTGCTGGAAGTCGATCCGTCAGGTCGGCGCATCCGCCTGAGTGCGAAGGCAGTCCTGGATGCGCGCGAGGCCGAGGAAGTGCGCGAGTGGACGGAGCGCAATGCTCCTCCCGCCGGGGGCTCCGGGATATTCGCTGACAAGCTGCGCTCGGCGTTTAAGTCGCCAGAGAAGTGACACGCTCACCGTCCCGCCTCTGGGTGCTTCCGCTCGTCCGAATTTAAGCCCCCTATGAGGCCTGACGAAGCGGCGTAACGGGTAATCTCACCGATGCGCCCGTGACTCCCAGCAGTTTGTCGGTCGATCGCGTGTGGTTGCCCGCCGACCCGCACACACACATTGGAAGGCGTACCGCAGAGTAATTTTTCTCGGAGAAAAATGACTCTGCGCTATGCCCCTCGTCAGGCCTGATGGGCCCCGTCGCGGGTGATGTTGAACTTTTTCCCCTGGTAGTGAACATCCACCAAGCGCGCGGCAGGATCAAAATCAGCCAAGTGAGAGTTCACGCGGATGCCCTCGTGCAGAGTGAGGTCAGCGCCGAAAATCGTGTCGATCACAAGGTCGATGAAGCTGCCCCCGGAAACGCAGCACCAGTCGTTATCATACGGCCGATCATGCGGACATTTGAACGCGCCCCCATTTTCAGTCGGGAAAATGCTTTCCACGATGTGGGCCTGCCCAAAGGGGCCCTGGTTGGCCGACTTGGCCAGGCCCTTTACCCAGGAGGCCACGCGGGAGGGTTGCTCAATCTTGTAGAGTCCTTTTGCGGTCATGGAGGGCCAGGCCGTATACGCTCCCAGCCAGCTATGGTCGGCGCGGAGGTTCCAGGTGGAGTCGACATCGCCGGGTGACAGGGCGTGCATCCAGAGGGGCGTGTAAAGTTCGTTCCAGAAGAAGCCGTTCATTTCCTTTTTCTGTTTTTCACTCAGGTCCTCGAACATGGTGTCTAGAACGGTCAGCAGGTCATAGCAGTGGCGAACCTCGTTGAACGTTCCGTCCGGCTGCCCAGCCTTCCACCAACCCTTGCCCTCCACATAAAGCAGGCGGTTGATTCTCGCGGCGAGGTCTTTAGCTTCCGAACGCAATTGTGTGGCGCGCGCGGGATCGCCGCGGCGGTCCAGCAGCGAGGCCACAAAGCGCATTCCATAAACATTTCCCGCATTCATGGCAGGCACTTCGTGAATCCAGGTGCTGACCACTTCCAACAGGTTTTCGAGCGTGCCGTAGTCCGCGAGGCCGTGACCGAACTTATCGAGCTTTTTCCAATACAAGGCATGGTCCACCAGGTGTTCGATGGCCGGCTTCCCCTCGATGGTCTTGTCGAGCCAGGCGAAGTCGCCGGTCACGCGCAGGTAATTATCCGCGCAGCGCAGGATGCCCATGTCATTAACGGCATACCACGGTCCTACGCCCTCTCCCGTAAGGTAATCGGTGGCGACGTGCTGATGCATGTCCCGGACCAGCCAGGTTTCCAGCAGGGTGCGCAACACCTGCGGGTCGAGAAGCGCGAGGCTGAGCGACGTCAGCATGGCGTCCCAGATGAATGTCTCGGTGGGACCGAAGTGGGGAATGGTGGCGTAGGTCGGGCCATAGACGGAGTCGGGTGAGACACTTCGGTTGACGAGGAGATTGGTAAAACCCGTATGGTACAACTTCCAGAGCTCGCGGTTGCTGGTGACGAGTTGGGGAAGGTGGCCCGAGAATTCCGAATTCCCCGGCGTAAAGGCAGCCCGCAGGAGGCTGGCGCAGTGCTCCTCATTATCCTTGCGCAGTTGCTCGAAGTTGGCTTGCTGCCGATCGTACAATTCGAGCGTGGCCTCCCGGCCTTCGCTGATAGCGTTGATGTAGTGGAACGTTCGCGCTTCCCCCGGATTCAGGGAGACTTCATGCACCAGCATTCTTCCGCGCTCAATGCGGGCCGGGTGGGGTGAAATGCCCTGCACGGAAACCGCCGGGCTATGGCGCGCCTCGAAGATCAGGCAACCGTGGGACTCGCTGGGCGTGAGCAGGTTATCCGGCTCCGCACATCGGCTCGACCAGGCCTTTCCGCGCCTTACCGTCACGCCGGCCCGCATGTCAAAGCCCAGGGAGATATTGCGTCGCTCATGACTATCATTGGTTACGGTGATCAACTCGGCGACAATTCGCTGCTTGGAGGGTAGGAAGGTCTCGGTGCTGAATCGAATGCCCTCGGCCACCGTCTCCCGGACAATCCGATGGGGATACCACGTGTAGGCGACTTTTCCCGCGGGCGGCGGAAAGGAAGTCAGGACTTGGCCGTTCATGAAAATCTCGCAGGTTATCAGGCTTCCCGGGCTGAATGACATATCCGGGACCTCACAACAAGCGAACGGTGGAAAAGCAATCGAGGTGATTCCTGAGACTGACTTGGCGGCCTGGAGGTTTCCCCATTCATTCGTGGCCATGGGGGGATTGAAATAGTCCCGGAGATGATGCACAAGTTTATCGCTGGCGAGATCCGCCGGGGTGGGAACGGCGGGCAGGGGGCCTCCTCCCGAGGCTGAAGGCGCCGGGGAGTGCGCCTCTCCCTTGATGATCATGGGCGCCGCGATTCCTGGCGCAAGGGCGACGCTGGTTGCCCCCAGTTTGAGGAATTCCCTGCGGTCGAGGGCTGGTTTTTGGGTGTTCTCAGGGTTCTTGCCTGATGCGTTTTGGGTGGCCATGGATAGATCCCGGTTAGATTGTTCCGAGGAGTCCGTGAAAGAAGAAGTCCGTGTAGACCTGGGCGAGTTCATCCTGTTTGACCGGGCCCTCGGGGTTGTACCACTGGTAGAGCCAATTGATCATTCCCAGCAGGGCAAAGGCGGCCAGCCGGGGCGCGACCTGGGGCGGCTTGCCGCTCTGCTCCTGGACGTTTTTGATGAGCTCGACAAGGTAATCGATGTAGCCGCGTTTGCGGGCGTTAAGTTTCTTGCGCAGGGGGCCGCTCAGCGAGCGGTTTTCGTGCAGAATTACGGTGATTTCCTGGTCGCGGGCGCGCACGATCAGGTCGATGTGGCCGATGATGGTTTGGCGAAGCTTCTCGCGGGGGTCGGCGATGTCCTTGATGGCGGCGAGCACGGTCTCATCCAGAATATCCATTCCGTAGTTCTGGATTTCGTAAAGCAGACGGTCCTTGCTGCCCACGTGATGATAGAGACCCGCCTTGGTAAGGCCGACGGCCTGCGCAATATCCTGCATCGAAGCGCCGTCGTAACTCTTCGCGTAGAAGACACGCGCGGCGATGCGGCAAATTTCACGGAGCTTCTGCCTGGCTTCAGCAGCTCGGGGCATAACAGGTTAATTACCACGTCAAGCAAGCGCAGTGTAGCACAAAAGGCAAACCCGGGAAGCGGTTTCCTTGCTAATGTGTTTCCTTGCTAACCTAAACGGACCAACTCATATTATGATTCGGACCAAAATGAAGAGCGGGTGATGAAGGAGGTTTCAAATGCGCTGGGTTGATTACAGAACGAGCTTGGTGGTGACGTTATTGGCGCTGGTGTTTTCCGCGGCAGGAGCGCGCGCGGAGGTGAAACTCCCGGCTTTGATTTCCGATGGGATGGTGCTCCAGCAAGGTGTAAAGGTCAACATTTGGGGGATTGCCGATCCGGGTGAGCGGGTCACCGTGACATTGAAAGATCAAGAGGCCAGCGGAGTTGCAGATGGTGACGGTCAATGGAAAGTGCCACTGGGACCGCTGACACCCGGCGGCCCTTTCACCCTGACCATTACGGGCAAGAACACCATTACCCTTCACGACGTGCTGGTAGGGGAAGTGTGGGTCTGTTCCGGCCAGTCCAACATGGGGTTGACGGTGAGCAGCGTCAATAACGCGCAGGATGAGATAGCCCGCGCTGATTACCCCATGCTCCGGTTGTTTACGGTTGGACCGGCGGTGGCCGAAAAACCGCAGCGGGACGTGAAAGGCTATTGGGTTCAAACGCGGCCAGATTCGGTAGCCAACTTCTCTGCCGCCGCATACTTCTTTGGCCGCGACTTGCTGAGGGTGTTGAATGTCCCAATCGGACTTATCCACAGTTCCTGGGGTGGGACCTCGGCGGAGGCATGGACAAGCCGCGAGACGCTCCAATCTGATCCCGATTTCAAGTCGATCCTGGACTCAGGTGTGAAACTGCTCTCCCCCTATCCGAAGCTCTTCCAGGACTTCGATGGGCAATTCGCCCAATGGCGGCAAGCCTCGGACCAAGCTGAGTCCGAGGGATCTCCGGTTCCGCCCGCCCCGCCTGTCCCCGATGACCCTCGGCGCAGCCCCGGCCGTCCTTCCGGACTCTTCAATGCCATGATCATGCCGCTCACCAACTATGCCATTCGAGGAGTCATCTGGTACCAGGGAGAAGCCAATGCCGGCCGCCCTATCCAATATCGGAAGCTCTTTCCAGCTTTGATCCAAGACTGGAGGCGCGTCTGGAACGAAGGAGATTTCCCCTTCCTCTTCGTTCAGCTTGCCAACTGGGGCATCAATGTCCCGCAATCCAATTGGCCTGAACTCCGTGAAGCGCAGTTGATGACCCTTTCTGTGCCGAAGACCGGGATGGCCGTCACCATCGACATCGGCGACGGGTCTGACATCCATCCAAAGAACAAACAGGAAGTCGGCTACCGTCTGGCTCTTGCCGCTCAAGCGATTGCTTACGGGCGTGACGTGATCTATTCCGGGCCCATTTATGAATCAATGACCGTTGAGGGTGAGAACGTGCGTTTGCACTTCAAGTACGTTTATGGCGGCCTGGTGGCAAAGAACTGGCCGGCGCCTACCCTTACAGGTTTTGAAATCGCCGGCGATGATCATCAGTTCGTCGGTGCGCAAGCCAAGATTGAGGGTGACACAATTCTTGTGCACAGCGGTAGAGTCGCGCACCCGGTGGCGGTAAGGTATGCGTTTGCAATGAACCCGTGGTGCAACCTTTACAATCGCATGGGCTTGCCCGCGTCACCGTTCCGCACGGATAATTGGGAGGATTCCGCCCCCGGAAAGTGAGGGCACAAGCTTGGTGCGAAAGGGGGGACTCGAACCCCCACCCCTTGCGGGACCAGATCCTAAGTCTGGCGCGTCTGCCAATTCCGCCACTTTCGCTCGGCACACATTATAGCGTACAGGAATTTGCGATGCATGGGCAGGGTCCACGCTTCGCCCATCGACCTGGATACGCTTCTGCTGCTAGAGTAGCTTCCTCATGCGGATCTATTTGAAAGGGCTACTGGCTTTTTTTGCGACCTTCGCCGCCTTGCTCCTATTGCACCTGCCGCTTCTCCGGCTGCCTTACTTTTGGGACGAAGCGGGGTATTACGTTCCGTGGGCGCTGGATTTCTATCGGGCGGGGCTGATGATTCCTGCCAGCATACCGCCCATCGGACATACACCGTTGGTCATGATCTATCTGGGGATTGCCTGGCACATTTTTGGGTACTCATTTCTGGTAACACGCAGCGCGATATTGCTCCTGGCTTCCGGGACGGTGGTGGCGATTTACCTTGTGGGGCTGCGAGTCGCCACGCGCGAGATGGCCGCCTGGAGCGCCATTCTCCTGGGCCTTTCGCCACTCTTCTTTGCCCAAAGCACCCTTGTCCACCTGGACCTGGCGCCCGCCCTTTTCACCACCTTGGCCGTTCTGTTCCTGCTCGGCGATCAGCTTTGGCTCTTCGCGCTGGCAGCTTCGGTGGCTGTTCTCAGTAAGGAAACCTCTGTGGTTCTGCTGCCCGTCGTGTGGCTCTACGCGTGGCGGAGGGGGTGTGGATCTGCGGCAGAGCGGCGGGCTCTTCTCGCAACCTGGGCTCCGCTGGTTTTGCCGCTCTTGCCGCTGGCGGTCTGGGCACTTTACTACCACCACGGAACGGGCTTCTGGACAGGCAACCGCGAGTACCTCAGCTACAACTTGTACACCACACTCTCCCCAGTTCGGGTTTTCTTTACACTGCTGCGACGCGCTTATCAGTTCTTTATCGGCGGATTCAATTGGCTGCTCACCACGTGCGCGCTGGCGGGAATCTGGTGGGGGCGTAAGCACAGGACTCCGGAAACGGAATACGGGATTCGGAACTCGAGAGAAACCCGAAACTCGGAACTTGAAACTCCAGCCTCGAATTTCGATGCCCCAGTTGCGAGCCCCGCGTCCCGCACCCCGAACTTCCTTTTCCTGGCCGCTGGCCTCGTGACTGTTTATCTGCTCCTGTTGAGCGTGGTGGGCGGCGCGATTCTGCCACGGTATCTCCTCCCGGTCCTGCCCTTGTTCTACCTCGGAGCAGTGGTCCTGTTGACGCGCTTGCCACGCTTGCCGGCCCGGCTCATTTTGTCGGCCACCGCAGCTTGTTTTGTTTGGGCGTGGTTCATCAACCCGCCCTACCCGTTCCCATTTGAGGACAACCTCGCATACGCCGACTTCGTCCGGCTGCACGAGCAAGCAGCACGTTACTTGGAGGCACAGCCGGGCCAGCCGCGGATTCTGACGGCGTGGCCGGCGACAGACGAACTCGTCAAGCCGGTCCTCGGCTATGTGCAGAGGCCGTTGCGCGTGGTGGCCGTGCAGGGGTTCGCGCCACAGGATTTTGCGAATGCGCCGCCGGAATCATTTGATCTGCTCTATCTCTATTCCCGCCACTGGGAGCTGCCCGGCAACTGGGTGGAGCGCTTTCCCGCTTGGCTGCGAATCCAGGGGCGGTACTTCGATTATCATCCGCAGGTTGCGGCGCAGGCGCTGGTCGTCCGCTACCACCTGCGGTTGCTGGCAGAGATGGAACGGCGTGGTCAGTGGGTGCGAATCTACTCCCACTGAATCCTCACAGGATTTAAGGGAATGAAGGGTGAAGGCCCAGGGCACGGCTGGCTCCGACAGATTGTCTCCTATTAAAGAGGGCTCATGGACGTTTTTTGAAACCCGCCAAATGTTGACAGCGCACAGACCTATGCTATACTCAAATTGTTCTGGTATATGGAAACCCGAACACTCACCCAGTGGGACTTGGGGTTCATCTTATCGGATTCGGATTCGCAGTGCCGGCCCTGCCGTCCGCATTTCACCTTCTAAATTGCCTTTGAGGCGTCGTGGAAGCCACTACCTGCAAAAAAGAACTGGTTATTGAAATACCGATAGACGTCGTGCAGCACGAAGCGGATACCGTGGCGGGTCAATTCGCCAAACGCGCACGGATTCCGGGCTTTCGTCCTGGACACGCCCCCACATCTCTGGTGCGCCGGCATTTTCGCGACGACATCCGCAGCGAAGTTGCCCAGACCTTGATTCCTCGTTTCTTCCAAACGGCGGTGAAAGACCATAAGTGGGAGGTTGTTGGCCAACCGCGTTTCGAAGATCTAAAATTTGAGGACGATCAACCCCTTACCTGCAAAGCCACCTTCGAAATTTATCCGGAATTTGAGCTCCAACCGTACAAAGAGCTGGAAGTCGAAGAGGAGCAGGCCGAGGTTAAGGACGCCGACGTGGATAAGGCCGTCGGGGACCTGCGTGAGAGCGCGGCGACATTCGAGGTGGTTACGGACCGTCCCGCCGCGGATGACGACCATCTCACCGTCAATTATCGGGGTCAGGACGCGTCCACGCCTGCCAGCCAACCCACTGAAGCTAAAGAAGCTGTTGTCCACCTGGGCGGGAAGCACACGGTGCAGGCGTTTACCGAAAACCTGCGGGGCGCCACGGTGGGAGAGGTCAGGGAATTCCCGGTCACCTATGCGGCCGATTACCCTCAAAAAACTCTGGCGGGAAAAACTTTTAGTTACCACGTGGAGATTCAAAGCATCAAAAAGAAAGTGGTACCTCCCGCGGATGACGAGCTGGCCAAGTCCGTTAGCGAGTTTGCGACGCTGGAGGAGTTGCGCAGTAAACTGCGCCAGGACTTGGCGGAAGACGCCAAGCGGCAGGCGGAGATTGCCTCCAAACAGAAGTTGGCAGAAAAGCTTCTGGAGGGGCACCCGTTCCCCGTTCCCGAGGTGCTGGTGGAAATCCAGTTGGATCGAAAGATTGAGCGAACCCTGGGGCAACTGCTGTCGCAAGGAATCGACCCGCGGCAAACCCAAGTGGATTGGAGAAAAGTCCGCGAGGATGCGAGACCCGAAGCCGAAAAGGAAGTGCGGGTGGCGCTGATCCTGAGCCGGGTGGCCGATGCCGAGAAGATTGACCTGACGGAAGAGGAAGTGGACGATGTCATCCGGGATATGGCGAAGGAACGCCACATGACCGCGGCGGAATTGAAGACGCGCTTGACACGTGACGGGAAGCTGGATACACTGAAATCTACTCGCCGAAATCAAAAAGCGCTGGACTTCATTTACCGCAACGCGAAAATCATTCGGAAAAGTGCGTAAGTTGCCGGCCCGGTTCGAGAGAGTCTTTCGATAAAGAACATGAGCAACCAGCCTAACATGACGTTGATTCCCATGGTGGTGGAACAGACCAACCGTGGTGAGCGTGCGTACGACATCTATTCGCGCCTTCTGCGCGACAATATTATTTTTATCGGCACCCCCATTGACGATAACGTCGCCAACTTGGTGACGGCGCAGTTGCTCTTCCTGGAGGCCGAGGACCCGGAAAAGGATGTTTCTCTTTACATCAATTCACCGGGGGGCGTGGTCACGGCGGGAATGGCCATTTACGATACCATGCAGTTCATTCGCCCCGACGTGGCAACCATCTGCATCGGGCAGGCTGCCAGCATCGCCGCGCTTTTGCTCGCGTCCGGCACCCCCGGCAAACGTTATGCCCTTCCTAATGCCCGCGTCTTGATTCACCAGCCTACCATCGGTGGACTCTCGGGGCAGGCGACCGACATTGACATTCATGCCCGCGAAATTCTACGCATTCGTGCCAGCCTGAACGAAATCATGGGGAAGCATACCAATCAGCCGATTGAAAAGATTGAGCGTGACGTGGAACGTGATTTCTGGATGAGTGCACAGCAAGCGCACGATTACGGCATCCTCGATGAAATCATTTACAAGCACAAGTAGACCACGGAGATGACATTGAAACGCCCTGGTACCGAGGAATTGCTGCACTGCTCCTTTTGCCAGAAGCCTCAGGACGCCGTAGCGAAGCTGATTTCTTCGCCCGGTGACCATGCGCGAGCGTACATCTGCAACGAGTGCGTGGCCGTGTGCAACAGCATCCTGGAGGAAGACCGCGGGGATCGCGTCCCCACGGCGCAAACCAAGTTGCCGCGCCCCTCGGAAATCAAGACGTTTCTCGATCAGTATGTGGTGGGTCAGGATAAAGCCAAGAAGAAGCTCGCCGTGGCCGTTTACAACCACTACAAACGCAACATTCTGACACGCATTCGCAGTGACGTGGAGTTGACCAAGTCCAACATCCTGCTGATTGGACCGACGGGCACCGGCAAAACCTTGCTGGCCCAAACCCTGGCGCGTGTGCTGGAAGTCCCCTTTGCCATTGCCGATGCCACCACCCTGACGGAAGCGGGATACGTTGGCGAGGATGTTGAGAATATCATTTTGAAGCTCCTGCAAAGTGCCGGCGGCGATGTGCAGCGCGCCCAGCAGGGTATTATCTACATCGACGAGATCGACAAGATCGCTAAGAAGGACGAAAACCCCTCCATCACCCGGGATGTTTCCGGCGAGGGGGTACAGCAGGCGTTGCTGAAGATTTTGGAAGGCACCGTGGCCAACGTTCCGCCGCAGGGCGGGCGCAAACACCCCCACCAGGAATGCACCCCGGTGGACACCACGAATATCCTGTTCATCTGCGGCGGGGCTTTTGTGGGGATGGAAAAGGTTATCGAACACCGCATGGGCAAGAAGACCATGGGTTTTCATGCCGAGGCGCCCACGGCGACGGCCACACTGGGGCGGCGCGACATTGCCACCCTGGAACAAGTGCAGCCGACGGACCTGATCCACTATGGGCTGATTCCCGAATTTGTGGGCCGCCTGCCGGTGGTCAGCGTGCTGAGTGATTTGGACCAGCAAGCCCTCATTGAAATTCTAACGCAGCCCAAGAATGCACTGGTCCGCCAATATCAACGGCTTTTTGAATTCGAAAACGTCAAGTTGCGGTTCACCGAGGGAAGCCTTAGTACGATCGCCGCCCAGGCCCTGGAACGAAAAGTAGGCGCCCGCGGCCTGCGCATGATTCTGGAAGACCTGATGCTGGACCTGATGTACCACCTTCCCAGCCAGCGCAAGATTCGCGATTTCGTTGTAACCGACGAGATGGTGAAGAACCACGAAATCAACTTCAGCTCCGCTTTCCTCGAGAAGGCAGGTTAATGGATCCCCATATGTTTTCTGGCCGTGAAAAGAACGAAACTCGATTGCTGCCCATGATGCCCATCCGCGATGTGGTCATCTTTCCTCACATGATGACTCCTTTCGTGGTGGGACGCGAAACCTCCATCCGGGCGCTGGAGGAGGCGCTGGCGGGCGACAAGAAGATTTTTCTGGCGACGCAGCATGACGCGGCCGTGGACGAACCCAAGCCCAACGAGATTTACCAGGTGGGTACGATCGCGAACATCATTCAGAGCCTGAAGTTGCCCGACGGCAACATCAAGGTTTTGGTGGAAGGTGTGGAGCGCGGGAAGATTCTGAAGATGTCGAACGAAGAGGGCCACTTCCGCGTCAGCGTGCAGACCAAGCAATTTCGCCCCGTCTCCACGCCCAGCCTGGAGCAATTGATGCAGCGCGCCACCTCGCTGTTCGAGCAGTACGTCAAGCTTTCCCAGAGCCTGAATTACGAAACCATGCTCGCCGCCATCAAGGTGGATGAAATCGGCAAGTTTACGGACACCATCGCCGCCAATCTGAACGTCAGCATCGAGGAAAAGCAGGAACTGCTGGAAATCTTCGATCCGGTGGACCGCCTGACGCGCCTGGCCGACATCCTGGAAATCGAGATCGAAAAGCTGAACGTTGACCGCACCATCCAGGGTCGCGTGAAGCGGCAGATGGAACGCGCCCAACGCGAGTATTACTTGAACGAGAAAATCAAGGCCATCCAGAAGGAACTGGGCCGCAACGAAAAAAGTGAAATCGATGAACTGAAGAAGAAGATTGAGTCCGCGGGCATGAGCAAGGACGCGCTTGACCACGCCATGTCGGAGCTCAAGCGCCTGGAAATGATGCCGCCCATGTCGGCGGAATCCACGGTGTCGCGCAATTATCTTGACTGGCTGCTGGCCGTTCCCTGGAAGAAGAAATCCAAGGAAATCCGTGATATTACGCGCGCCCAGAAGGTGCTGGAAGAAGACCACTATGGGTTGGACAAGATCAAGGAGCGCATCCTGGAATTCCTGGCGGTGCGCCAGCTCGTCAAGAATCCGCGCGGGTCGATTCTCTGCTTCGTGGGACCTCCGGGTGTCGGAAAAACCTCCCTCGGCAGGTCAATTGCCAGAGCCACGGGCCGGAAGTTCGTCCGCCTTTCCCTGGGGGGCGTTCGTGACGAAGCGGAAATCCGCGGCCACCGCCGGACTTACATTGGTGCATTGCCGGGTCAGATTATCCAGATGATGAAAAAGGCGGGCACTGTAAACCCGGTTTTCCTGCTGGATGAAGTGGATAAGATGAGCATGGATTTCCGTGGCGATCCCTCCGCGGCGCTGCTGGAAGTCCTCGATCCGGAACAGAACAGCACCTTCATGGATCATTACCTGGACGTCGAGTTTGACCTCTCGAAGGTGTTCTTCATTACCACGGCCAATGTCGTCCACACCATCCCGCAGCCGCTCCAGGACCGCATGGAGATCCTGCGCCTGGAAGGGTATACGGAGCCCGAGAAGCTGGAAATCGCCAAACGCTTCCTGGTGAAGAAACAGCGCGAGGCCGCCGGCTTGAAGCTGGATAACGTCACCCTGACCGATGAGGGGATCGTCCACGTTATCCGCCATTACACCCGCGAGGCGGGAGTCCGCAATCTGGAGCGCGAAATCGCCAACGTCAGCCGCAAAGTGGCCCGTAAGGTTGTCAAAGAAGGCCGGAATTTCAAGGCCAACGTGGGCCCGGATGACCTCAAGGAGTATTTGGGAGTCATCAAGTTCCGCGATACCAAAACGGAAGAAAAGAACGAGGTGGGTTTGGCGACGGGCCTGGCTTGGACGGAAGTGGGCGGGCAGATTCTGAACATCGAGGCCACCCTGATGCAAGGCAAAGGCAAGCTGCTGTTGACGGGCAAACTGGGTGATGTGATGCAGGAATCGGCGCAAGCCGCCATGAGTTATGTAAGGTCGCGGGCGGCGCTGCTGGGACTCGATCCCGATTTTTACCGCCATCTCGATATTCACATCCACATTCCCGAAGGGGCGATTCCGAAGGACGGGCCCTCGGCGGGAATTACCCTGGCGACGGCGCTGGTGAGCGCACTCACCAAAGTCGCCGTGCGCCGCGATGTGGCCATGACCGGTGAGATTACTCTCCGCGGAAAGGTCCTGCCGATTGGTGGAGTGAAGGAAAAACTTCTGGCCGCGCATCGCGCGGGTAACCGGACGGTCATCCTTCCGCGGGATAACGAGAAAGACTTGGAGGATATCCCCGCGAATATCCAGCAGGAGCTCACGATCCGTTTCGTCGATAAAGTGGACGACGTGCTGGAAGTAGCGCTGGAAAAGAAGCTGGAATCGCGGGCCATCCTCGTCCCGGGCGAGGTCACTCCGCCCACAATCGAAACCCCTTCTCAAGACTTGGGCCGGGAACCCATGACGAATTAGACATTCCAAAGGATCATGGTTTTTTGCCGGAGGATCTGGAAACCAAACGCGGCAGGGGTGCATCAAAGCGCCTGGGTTAAAGGCTCTGCGTGATTCGTGAAAGGGCGCCCCTTTTCAACCTCTAACAATCTGGTCCGCAAAGTTTTGCAACTACGTAAGACGCTTCTTGCCGCACCTTGTACGACTGCTTAGGTATCTCGAGTAATCCATCACGCCTAAGGATCGATTCCGCGAGCGACTGGGCAGTGGAACCCGAACATTTAACTGGAACGGTCCTGTGACCGGAAATTTCAACGAAACTGAGAGATAAAGTTATGCCTGCAAAGAAACAGGAAGTAAAAGCTGACGAAGTTCAGGAAGAAAAGATCGAGGAACTGAAAGAGGGTGAAGTCCTCGATATCGGCAAGCTCAAGGAGATGAATATCACCACCCTGACCCAGGTCGCCAAGGACCTGGCGGTGGTGGGGGCCACCGGCCTGCGTAAACAGGAATTGATCTTCAAGATCCTGCAAGCGCAGACCGAGAAGAACGGCCTCATCTTCTCCGAGGGCGTGCTCGAATGCCTCCCCGATGGTTTTGGATTCCTTCGCGCCCCGGACTACAACTACCTGCCGGGGCCGGATGATATCTATGTGTCGCCTTCGCAAATCCGCAAGTTTGATTTGCGCACGGGAGACACCATCTCGGGGCAGATTCGCCCCCCCAAAGAGGGTGAACGCTATTTCGCACTCATTAAGGTTGAAGCCATTAACTTCGAACCCCCCGATGAGGCGCGGAACAAAATTTTCTTTGACAACCTCACGCCTCTGTATCCCCAGGAGCGTATTCACCTCGAGACGGTCAAGGACAATATCTCGGCGCGCGTTCTCGATCTGCTCACCCCCGTGGGCAAGGGCCAGCGCGGCCTCATCGTCTCGCCGCCACGCACCGGCAAGACCATGCTGCTGCAAAGCCTTGCCAACTCCGTGACCGCCAATCACCCGGAGATCACGCTGATCGTGCTGCTCATTGATGAACGGCCCGAGGAAGTCACGGATATGCAGCGCACCGTCAAGGGCGAGGTCATCAGCTCAACCTTTGACGAACCCGCCGCCCGGCACGTGCAGGTGGCGGAAATGGTGCTGGAAAAGGCCAAGCGGCTGGTTGAGCACAAGCGCGATGTGGTGATTCTGCTCGACTCCATCACGCGCCTGGCGCGCGCCTACAACACCGTGGTGCCGCCTTCCGGCAAAGTGCTTTCCGGCGGCGTCGACTCCAACGCTCTCCAGCGGCCGAAGCGCTTCTTCGGCGCGGCGCGCAACATCGAGGAAGGCGGCAGCCTGACCATTATCGCCACCGCCCTCATCGATACCGGCAGCCGCATGGACGACGTGATCTTTGAAGAGTTCAAAGGCACCGGTAACATGGAAGTCCACCTCGACCGCAAACTGGTGGACAAGCGCGTCTTCCCCGCCATCGACCTCAACAAGTCCGGCACCCGTAAGGAAGAACTGTTGGTGCCGCGGGACGAGTTGAACCGCATCTGGATCCTGCGCAAGGTTCTGAACCCGCTCTCACCCGTGGAATCGATGGAACTGATCATCGACAAGCTGGCGAAGAGCAAGTCCAACTCAGAATTCCTATCCTCCATGAGCAATGGCGGCGGCCCCGGCGGAAGATCGTAAGAGCCGGGGTTTGGCGACGAGGGGTTCGTTGGCAAGCACGGGCAGGACTTTGTCTTGATTCCGTGCGCGTTGACACGGCTTTCACATCCATGGTCAGGGGAGGGCAGCGCGGACCCGTCCAGCCAGTCCGCGGCTTTTCCTGCCGATCGGGGACGACCCGCGGACCTGCAGAACAGGTCCGCCCTGCACCCACTTTATCCCGCCCTTCCCGGTTGTCCCAATCCCTTTGTCTCGACGAGAGTGAGAATCTGTTCCACCACCTGGTCGGCTTGCAGGTGCGTGGAATCGATCTCTACGGCGTCGGCGGCAGGCATGAGGGGCGAGATTTTTCGTTCCGCATCAAGTTGGTCGCGGCGGCCGATTTCATAGGAGGTCTTCTCGAGTGTCGCCTCGCGGCTTTCGCGCGTATCCTGCTTCAGCCGCCGCCGCGCGCGTTCTTCCACATCGGCTTTGAGGAAAATCTTGAGTTGCGCCTGCGGGAATACCACCGTGCCGATGTCGCGCCCTTCCATCACCACCCCTCGGCCGCGTGCGAAAGCGCGCTGAATCTCGATAAGCTTCGTACGCACTTCCGGCAAGCGCGAGACCTGCGCCGCGGCCAGGGTCACTTCCGGCGTGCGCAGACGCGCGGTGACGTCGTCGCCGTTAATCAGCACGCGAGGTTCGCCGTCGCCAGTCGCCACCTGCACGTGAGTTGCGCCGATCAGCTTCACTACTGCCGGCTCATCCTGGGGATCAATGCCGGCCTCCAGTACCTCGAGCGCTGCCGCGCGGTATGTCGCCCCACTATCGACATACATCAGGCCCAGGCGGGCTGCGAGCTTCTGCGCCACGGTGCTTTTCCCCGCGCCCGCCGGGCCGTCTATGGTGATTACCAAGGGTTCAATCATGATGGGATTTGGTCCTTTGTCCTTGGTCATTTGTCCTTCGTCCATTTCGAAATCTCAGCAAATCTCTCTGCTTGAACCCCGCCCGAACTACTCGCCGGCCACTAACCACGGGCAAGTAACAAAGGACAAATGACTAAGGACGAAGGACAACGGACTATATTCTCTTAAACGCCTTCATCAAATCCTTCATTCCGTACCGCAGCACCGTGGGCCGGCCGTGCGGGCAGGTCATGGGGCAGTCCGTTCCCCCCAGCGCCTGCAAAAGCCAGTCCATTTTGCTGCGCTCAAGTGCCATGTTCACTTTGATTGCTGCGTGGCAGGAGATGGAGGCCGCGATTCGGCCGCGCAGATCATCCAAAGATAGGACCGCTGCCTCCTGGCTGGCGCCCTCCAGGATCTCAATCATCAGCTTCTCAACTTCGTCGGTCGGGAGGTCGGCGGGCGCGGCTTTGATGGCTACGGTGCGCTGGCCGAACGGTTCAACCTCAAAACCGTTTGCTGCCAATTCGTCAGCGATCGCCTGGTAGGTGACCTGTTGCTCCGGCTTCAACTGCACGATGATGGGCATGAGGAGACGTTGCACTTCCACTTTCTTCTCTTGCCGCCGTCGCACATGGCGGTCGAAAAGCACGCGTTCGTGCGCGGCATGCTGATCGACAAGCCAGAGGCCGTCAGAATTCACCGCAACGATGAAACTCTCCTGCACCTGCCCCAAGGGCTGGAGGTCCAGAGGTAATTCACGCGGAGTCTGTATGGGGGCCTGCTCCGTGGACTCCGGCATGGCGGGGGGGGCGACTAACGGCCCAACCGGCGCATACGGGGCGAGAGCGGAATCCAGAGGCAGGCGCTGGGCGCGGGGCTCCACTCGCGGCGAGGAAAGATGAAAATCTCTGCTGGTCCCACGGCCCGACGGCCGGGCGGGGGGAGGAGGCATGATCGCGCCTCGCATCAGCGGCGGCTCCTCCGCAAGCCGATCCGCGACGTCCGCCGCTTCCACCGCCAACCCTGCGGGCGGCGCTGACCTTGACATCGGGAAGGAAGCCACCGGGCGCGTGGCCAACAGCGTCTGGCGAATCGAGTCGCGCACCAGGTCATGCACGAAGCTCCCATGGCGAAACCGCACCTCAATTTTCGAGGGGTGGACGTTCACGTCCACCTCGCTCGGAGGGATCTCCAGAAAAATCAATGCAATCGGGAAAACCCCTGCCGGGAGGATGTTACGGTAAGCTTCCGTAATGGCATGTAGAATCAGGCGGTCGCGCACCAGCCGCCTATTCACAAAGAAATAAATATTGTTACGATTCAACTTCTGGACTTCCGGCCGCGAAATGAATCCCTGCACCCGGATCAGGGGCGCTTCCTCCGAGGGTTCGCCCTCTTCGCTCGCCTCCGGGGAAGCCGCCAAAACCCGGCGCTCGACGGGCGCCATCTCCAGAAGCTGCTCGATGGTCTGCCCTCCCATCACCTGATACAAACGCTCGCGGTGGTTCCCCACCGGCGGGACGTTCAGGATTTCGTTGGTGAGGGAACTCAGGCGAAAACTCTTTTCGGGGTGCGCCAGGGCGTAGTGGGTGGCTAACGTGGCGATGTGACCAAGTTCGGTGGACTCGGATTTCAGAAACTTCCGCCGCGCCGGAGTTACATAGAAAAGGTCGCGCACCTCGATGCTGGTGCCGTGCGGCCAGGCCACCTCTTTCACGTCGCGCAGTTTCCCCCCGGCGATCTCCACGCGCGTCCCGGAATTCTCCGACGCGTGCCGCGTTTCCAGCACCAGGCGCGAGACGGCGGCGATCGAAGGCAACGCTTCCCCTCGAAAGCCCAAGGTGGAAATTTCGAAAAGATCCTCCGCCGACCGAATCTTGCTGGTGGCGTGCCGCTCAAAGGCCAGGAGCGCGTCGTCGTGCGTCATCCCCTGCCCATCATCGACGATGCGAATCAGGCGCTTCCCACCGCCCTCCACAGTGATTTCCACCCGGCCGGCGCCCGCGTCCAGGGAGTTCTCAAGCAACTCCTTCACCACCGATGCAGGGCGCTCCACCACCTCGCCGGCGGCGATTTTGTTAGCAACGGCTTCGGGGAGAATACGGATGATGGACATGGAATTTGTTCATTGAATCATTGGATGATCGAATCATTGATTCATTGAAGGCAATGACGCATCGCTGCAGAAAACCCGTCTGGGTTTTTCAATGATTCAATAACCCAATGATTCGATGATCCAATGAATCAATGGATCAATCTTTCTTAATCGCGAGCCCGAGTTCATCCAGTTGCTCCGCATCAACCCCAGCAGGAGAGTCGCACATCATATCGATGGCGCTGGCGGTTTTGGGGAAGGCAATGACTTCCCGGATGCTCGACTCACCCGCCATCAGCGCATTGATGCGATCATGGCCGAGCGCGATACCACCGTGCGGAGGAGTGCCATATTCCAGGGCTTCGAGGAAAAATCCGAAGCGCTCCCGCGCCTGTTCTTCGCTCAGCCCTAAAACCTTGAACACCCGGCGCTGAATGTCCTGGCGATGGATACGAATCGAGCCACCGCCAATCTCCGAACCATTCAACACCAGATCGTACGCACGGGCTTTGACGTCCCTGGGGTCAGTCTCGAGCTTTTCGAGATCCTCTTCCCGCGGCGAGGTGAAGGGGTGGTGCATGGCCGCGAAGCGCTTTTCCTTTTCGTCGTACTCAAACATGGGGAAGTCCACAACCCAGAGGAAATTCCACGAGCCCGCTTTGAGCAACTCGAGCTTGCGGGCGATATCCAAGCGCAGTTCGCCCGAGGTGTTATCGAGCATTCGGAAGGCGTCCCTGCTGGATGCCGATTTGATTCCCAACAGCAGAACCAAATCACCAGGCTGGGCTTCCACAGAGGCGGCGAGCGCCGCCACCGCCGGTTCGCCCAGCGCTTTCGTGAGCGGCGATTGGAGCACGGATCCGCTCAACTTGACGTAGGAGAACCAATCGGTGCCCAGCGATTTCGCGGCTTCCTGAAGCTTGTCGAGCTGGCTGCGCGAAGCGTCACTCCACCCCGGTACGCGCAACGCCTTGATGGGCTGAGCTACGCGCACCTTCTCGGCGTCGCCGGGCGCAAAACTTACGCGCCTCCATTCGAGGCCGAAACCGGTGTGGGGCTTGTCGGAGCCATACTTCTCCATCGCCTCGTCGTACGACAGGCGGGGGAACGGCCGCTCCACTTTGACATCCACAAGCGCAAAAAGCTTTTCCATCAAGCGCTCGATGATGTCGAACAATACATCACGCTGGGGGAAAGCCATCTCGATATCGATCTGGGTGAATTCCGGCTGACGGTCCGCGCGCAGGTCTTCGTCGCGAAAGCAGCGGACGATTTGGTAGTAACGGTCAAAGCCGCCGATCATCAGGAGCTGTTTGAAGAGTTGCGGCGACTGCGGCAGTGCGTAAAAGTACCCGTGGTGCAGGCGGCTCGGAACCAGGTAATCGCGCGCACCCTCGGGTGTGGACCGGGTCATAAAGGGCGTCTCGATTTCCTGGAAGCCGTGCCCACCCATGTGCGCCCGCACCACTTGACTGGCGAGATTGCGCAAGCGAATGTTGCGCTGCATGCGTCCGCGTCGCAGGTCGAGGTAGCGGTAACGCAGGCGCGTCTCTTCACTGGTCCTCGTCTCATCTTCGATGTGGAAAGGCGGCGTCTTCGCCTCATTCAGGACCAGCAGGGTGCGCGCCATCACTTCCACTTCGCCCGTGGCAAGCTGCGGGTTTACTGTTCCCGGCGCGCGCACCACGACTTCGCCCTCCACGCCTACCACGTATTCGGCCCGAATCTCCTCCGCCCGGTCGTGCACTTCCGCGCTGATGGCGGGATTGCAGACAATCTGCGTCCGGCCCGTGTGGTCGCGCAAATCGAGGAAAATCAAATTTCCGAGGTCGCGGCGCACGTCCACCCAGCCAGCCACGAAAACGGTCTGCCCGGCATGCTCCTTGCGAAGCTCGCCGCAATAGTGCGTTCGTTGTCGATCACCCAGTAGATCTAATTTCACAATCACCGCCTAAGAAATTGTAAATAGTGAATAGTAAATGGTGAATTCAAAATAGCCGCGATGTGTGATAGCAAGCCCAGAGCCTTGGGGGTTAGAATTCACTATTCACCATTTACTATTCACTATTTGCACTCCCTAACTCATGTCGCAAGAATGGGGCGATGCCGCCCGGCTCCAACTCTTTTTGCTCGCCGCTTGCCATGTTCTTAACTTGGTATTTGCCGCTGGTCAGCTCGCCTTCACCGATGATGATGGCAAAGCGCGCCTGGAGCTTGCTCGCGATGCCCATAGCTTTCTTAATTTTCATAGAGTCGTAATCGATCTCGGCGCTCACGCCCTGTGTGCGCAACTCGCGTACCATGCGCGATGCGGGAGCAAGCGTAGACTCGCCCATCCAGACGACATAAGCCGCCAAAGGGCTCGCGGGTTGAAGAACCGCCGCGGCCTGCACGGCCAGAATCAGGCGGTCTTGGCCGATCGAGAAACCGATGCCGGGAGTGGGCGGCCCGCCCAGCATCTCGGAAAGCCCGTCGTAGCGCCCGCCGCCTACCACAGCGTTCTGGGCGCCCAGCGCGCCGCTGGTAATCTCAAACGTCGTCCGCGTGTAGTAGTCGAGCCCGCGCACCAGACGCGGCATGAGCTGATAGACAAGCCCGCGCGCCTGAAGCTCGCTGGTGACGCGCTCGAAATGCTGCCGGCACTCCGTGTCGAGGTGCTCAATGATCTTGGGGAGCTTCTCGATAATCGGCTGGTCCGCCTCCACCTTGCAATCGAGCACCCGCAGCGGGTTGGTGTCAGCGCGCCTTTGGCAATCCTCGCACATGGTGGCCTTGACGCCCTGCAGCGCCTCGCGTAGGACTTCCAGATACGCCGCGCGGCACATGGGGCAGCCCACGGAGTTGAGCAGAAGCTTATACTCGCGGATCCCGACGCGCTCCAGGAACAGCACCAGCATCTCGAGGACTTCCACGTCAACCAGCGGGTTTTGTGACCCCAGGACTTCCGCCCCGATTTGATAGAACTGGCGGTAACGCCCCTTCTGCGGGCGCTCGCGGCGGAACATGGGGCCGAGGTAGTAGAGCTTTTGGACGCCACCCTGGTTGTAGAGGCTGTGCTCGATGTAAGCCCTCACCACGGAGGCCGTTGCTTCCGGGCGCAGCGTCAACGATTCTTCGCCGCGGTCGAGGAAGGTATACATTTCCTTCATGACGATGTCGGTCTCGGCCCCCACGCCGCGGGCGAAGAGCGCGGTCTCTTCCAAAATAGGTGTGCGAATCTCACCATAATGGTAAGCCGCGAAAACGCGATGGGCCTCGGCCTCGACGCGTTGCCACAGGCTTGTGTCGGGCGGCAATAAATCGCGCGTTCCCTTCACAGAACGAATTGGTTCGACTCGATTCGACACGATGTCTTTAGCCTCGGCATTTAGGGCAAAAATTATGAGCCCTGCACATTTCGCGATTCGGTTAGGGCAGCGGCGGCAGTTTGGGCTTCCTTGGCCAAATATCGCTCTTTGTATTCCAGGTAGTGCTCGGCATGCATTCTGATGAGTGCTTCTTCTTCCTCCGTGACCTCCCGCCGAAGCTTGGCGGGGACGCCCATGTAAAGGCTCCGCGGCGGAAGCACGGTGTTTTCCGCCACCAGGGCGCCCGCGGCGACAATCGATCCTTCACCCACGCGCACGTGATTGAGCAGCACCGCGCCCATTCCAATCAAGCTGTGGTGCTCCACCGTGCAGCCGTGCAGCACCACGCGATGCCCCACCGTAACCCAATCGCCCACACTCACCGGAGCGCCCATCATGGTGTGGATGATGGTCCCATCTTGGATGTTGCTGTGGGCGCCGACGCGGATGGGCTCAATGTCTCCCCGCAGCACGCATTGGAACCACACGCTCGAGTTCTCGCCAACATCGACGCTGCCAATGATGTCGGCGCTGGGGGCAATATACGCCGAGCCGGCAATGCGGGGAGTCCGCCCCGCCAGGGTGAGAATCATCCTCTCCTCTGGTCAGCCAAAATCCCTGGAAAACTTCTAATTTACGACGTTAACACAGAGGTGAGAAAAGCCGCAAGGTGCGCGGGGTGTAGGTTAATGGTGTGCGAACGATTTCGGCTACAGGATGCGGGAATATTTTATTGTGGGTGGGGCAATAGTTCGAGGGGCTTCCCCTCCGCCCACGGCTTGTATGTGGCCGCGAAGCGGATGCGCTCGTCGAGCGGCGGGTGGGTGTAAAGCCAGAACTTGATGAAAGGACT
>Ga0326728_10009829_pt1 | contig 22758 bp, 20 predicted proteins | sample MB3enrmetagenome_FD_207602 | JGI IMG/M metagenome (GOLD analysis project Ga0326728, IMG submission 207602) | Lab enriched peat soil microbial communities from McLean, Ithaca, NY, United States - MB31MN | ecosystem: Environmental > Terrestrial > Soil > Wetlands > Peat | place: USA: New York... | reverse complement strand
AGCCTGGCGCTGCAACTCCACGATGGCAGGCGCAGCGTTCACGGTGAGGTGCCACTGGTGGAAACGCTCGACTTCGGCGTCAATCAGCGCTTCGGCGTTCGTAGCCTCGCGGCTGCGCTCAGACCTGTGGGCTGCAGCTATCTGTTCGAGGTCGTCGATGTCATAGACAAAAATGCCTTCCAACTCGCCCATCGCAGGGTCCACGTCGCGGGGTACGGCGAGGTCGATAAAGAACATGGGCTGATTGCGGCGGCGACGCAGAAAAGCCTGGCCGTGCTCCTGTTTGAAGATTGCGTGCGGAGCGCTGGTGGAACTGATCACGATGTCGGCCTGGCTGGCAGTCTCGTAAAGCTGCTCCATCGGAACCACGCGCCCACCGAAGGGCTCGGCCATGCATCGCGCGCGCTCAGGTGTGCGGTTGGCGACGAGGATGGCGCCCGCGCCCTGCTGGACCAGGTGGCGCGCGGACAGTTCACTCATCTTGCCGGCTCCGACCAGCATGACGGTGCGGCCATCGAGCGATCCGAAGATCTGGCGGGCCAATTCCACGGCTACGGAGGCGATCGAGACGGAGCTGGCGCCAATCTCCGTTTCGCAGCGGACTTTTTTGGCGGCGGCAAAGGCGCTCTGCAGCAGGCGTTCGAGTTGGCCAGCCACGGTACCCGAGGCGCGGGCTACGGCGTAGGCTTCCTTCACCTGGCCCAGAATCTGCGGCTCACCCACCACCATCGAGTCAAGACTGGCGGCCACGCGGAACAAATGCTGTACGGCTTCCCTGTCGCGGTGTTCGTAAAGATGCGGTGCCAATGACGCTGGGTCGAGACAGAAATACCGGTGCAGAAAATCCGTCAGACCGGTCGAGGGCGAATCGACGGCAGCCAAGATCTCGACGCGATTGCAGGTGGAGAGGATGATGCACTCGCTGACACCGGGGAAGGCGGCCAGGGCGCGCACGGCATCCGGCAGATCGTCGCGGGAGATGGCGAGGCGCTCGCGCAGCTCGATGGGCGCGGTCTTGTGGTTGATGCCAATGAGAAGAAGGCTCATCGCGGACCGTACCTGTGTACCTGGCTGAAGACATTGGCCACCAGCACGCTCAACATCACCAGAAAGACCGCGCCGCAAAGCCAGGCTGCCTTGCGGCCGCGAAGGCTTGTGGTGCGGCGAACCAGGAGGAATGCGGCGTAGACGGCCCAAAGGACGAAGGAAAGGATGATCTTGGGGTCGCAGAAGTAGGCGGCGCCGAAGGTCTCCTGGGCCAGGACTGAGCCGATGACCAGACCAATGGTGATGCAGAGAAAGCCGAATTCGAGGGTGGCGCGGGCAATCCGCTCCAGAGTGTCGAGGGGCGGCAGCCAGTCCAGAGAGGAAGCTTGACCGGGCTTGCGCTTGCGCTTCAGGCGGCGTTCCTGAAATAGATAGAGCACGGAAGCCAGCAGGCTGAAACTGAGGGCGACATAGGCCGCCAGCAGCGCGGTAATGTGGGCCACGAGCCAACCGATGCGCACGCCTTCCGAAGGGAATGTGTAGCGTTCCAACCCCAGGGAAGGCACAAGAACAACGAAGAATGCAATCGGCAAAGCAAAGATTCCAAGGGAGATTGCGTCGTAGAGCCACCAAACCATAAGAAAAGCGGCGACAATGGCGAAGCCCAGCAGCGATTCGACCTCACGAACTCCAACGGGCATCCAGCGATGAGCCTGGGCGAGCATTTCAACGCACGAGACAAAGTGGAAGAAGAAAGCCATGCCCGCGAGGTGGACGCAGATGCCGCGCCAGCGCGTCCGCCGGTAAAGGACGGCCGGCAAGACGGCGACAGAGGCCGCCGCGTAGAGAATCGCCGCAACTCGGAGCCAAAGCAGGCACATTCGACTTTCACCTTAGTGGTGCAAACCAACAGTATACTGTGACGCAACTCACCAGCCGAGTCAGCACGCTGGCTTCGCCGGTTTGTCTCTGGCTGAGCGGGAAATCCGGACTCTTCAGTGGCCTTGGGGTGCGAATGGGCGCACGTTTAGGAAGCAGTCCATCGGGGGTGGGACGCTGGCAAAAGAAGTCCAAGCACACCATTCGCGGGCAGAAATCCGCGCAAGTCAGGCGCGTTGTAGGAACACGGCCAGCGGGTTTCCAAAGTCGAAAGCTCGTGGTGCTCTTAGCACCCAAGGCTAGGAGAAGAGGCTATATCTTCATAAAGACTTCCGAGGAGGCCGCCTCCAGTTCCTCATCCGTTTTTTCCGGAAGGAAGACGTCGCACGCCTTGTGCCACTGGCCCAGTTGGTCAGGCCCCAGACTATGGATGGCAACCTTGTAGGCGCCCGGGCCATGGTCGCCATTGGCTCTGGCGAGAATGGTGGCGTCGTAAGAGACTCCCTTGTCAGTAATCACCATGACTTTTTGCCCGACCTCGAACATGGAGTGTTCCTCCCTTCAAGAGTCCTGGTGGAGGGCTACACCATTCTTCGCCGAGTTGGCCGAAATTTCAACTGTTTTTCTGTCAATCAGGGAGGGCTGGTCCGCGCCTGGGAAGAGTCACGGGCTTGAGCGCGACGCAGCTACCAAGGTTTGAGGCTTTCGAGTTTCAAAAGAGGAAGCCGGGAAAGCCGGCAGTTGAACTTCCGGGAGCGGGTGGATCTTTGGCCCCAGGAAAGACGCAAAAAAGGATTGCCCACCGAACAATCGTGGATATATGCTCTTGACGCCGGGGAGGCAGACAGAATCCCCGGCTTAGCTGGGAAAGTAACAAGGAAATCTCCGCTGATTTCAGCTGTAATTTCCGGAGTCTTCAAGCGTGAGGAATATCAACCCAATCGTTTTTTATCCCGTTAGGAGGGATCATGCCGGATTCAAACCAGTCAGGCCTGTCTGACAATGCTCTAGGCGCAATCGCCTACATCACGTTAGTTCCTGCGCTCTTCTTTCTTGCTATCGCGCCCTACAACAAAAAGCTCTATGTGCGCTTCCACGCGTGGCAATCCCTGACTCTGAACATCTTTGTGCTCTTCATCTGGTGGGTCCTGGGCTGGTGCGGAGGGCTTTTGGGCTCACATGGACTTTCGGCCCTCATGGTTCTTGATTGGGTAAGGATCGGATTCATGATTGCGGTTGCGCTGCTGTGGATATGGTGCGTAATCAGCGCACTGAATGGCAGGCTCTTCAAGCTGCCATGCATCGGCGCGTGGTGCGAGAGCCAGGCCAACAAGTAACTGCCTGGAAAGCCCGACAAACCCTGAACGGCCTCCTTGTGGAGGCCGTTCGCGCCACCTGCGGTAGGACCAGCCGCGCTGCGCGCATGGGGTTCCTGGTCTTGCGATTCGCAAAAACGTGAACTGGAGCAGCCGCAATTCGCGCGGTCGACCATGTTGTATTCTGTTTCAGCATGAAAGCGACCATCAAGGACTACCTCGGCCCGTTGCGGCCGCCATTTCTTATCATCAATCTCTCTTGTGTAGCAGCTGGGGCGGGGGCTGCGCTCTGGCGCAAGGGCTCGATCCGTTGGGCCGATGCGGTGCTGGCGCTCGTCGGCGCGGTTTGCGTCCACGGCGCGGTGAACGCTCTGAATGAATACTCGGATTTCCGCACCGGGATCGATGAGCACACGAAGCGCACACCTTTCAGCGGCGGCAGCGGCACGTTGCAGAAGCATCCGGAAATGTCCGGTTATGTGCTTGGACTTGGGCTGCTGTGCGCTGCCGTAACGGCGGCGATCGGGGTGTATTTCGCCTGGAAAGAGGGCTGGGGCATCATTCCTCTGGGAGTCGCGGGACTTGCGATCGCCGTTTTCTATACTCCATGGCTGACCAGGACATCGCTTCCCTGCCTCGTGGCGCCGGGACTGGGTTTTGGGACGTGCATGGTGATGGGCACGGATTTTGTGTTGGGCGGAGGATATTCGCTGGCGGGATTCGCGGCTTCGATGACGCCCTTCTTCCTCGTGAGCAATCTTTTGCTCTTGAACCAATTCCCGGACCTGGAAGCTGACAGAGCCGGTGGCCGGGGGCACTTCATTACCAAGTACGGCATCCGCGCCGGGGCGGTCGTGTACACGCTGTTCTCGGCGGGAGCTTACCTTTCGGTGGTGATTGCGGTCGCGGCGCATGTTCTGCCGCCGCTGAGCCTGCTGGCCTTGCTGACAGCCCCGTTGGCGGTTCGTGCTTCGATGGTCGCGTTGCGGGATGGGACGGATCAGGCCAAACTGGCGCCTGCACTGGGGATGAACGTCATCGTGAACATCGTGACTCCGCTGCTGCTGGCGGCGGGGCTGATGCTGTCGCGCTGAGAAGTGTTCCGTGAGGATGGGGTACCCCCACCCCTATTTTGGGGGCAAAATATTTGTTTTCTTTGGCTTACGGGCAGGGTTGCGCTGTAAAATCGTCCAAACAAAGAAGTTCCCCGCAGAATCCTCCTGAATAAGGAGTTACGCGACGTTTCGGCCTCTTTTGGCAGCTTCCGGCTGAGAGAAGACGCGCCGGGACGACGATTTGACGGAAGACTCCTGAGAATCATTGTGCGACAAAGCGGGAAATAATCTGCAACCACCTGCGGAGCGGCGGGCTGAGCTTCAGGCCCGGGCCTGAAGGCCCTCCTGGATGGCGCTATTTCAGGGGGCTGAAGCTGAAGCCCCCTGCTCCCTCCGCAGCCACCTGCGGTTGGGCCAACGGCTCGCTTCTCGCTCGCATGGGGTTCGTGGGTTCCCAGGTCCCCAAGTGCGAGGGACCTGGAACAGCCTGAGTTCATCCCGCTGATGGCTTCTTATGCGGCTTCATACAGCAGACCGGCAACGGCTTTGGGGTTGCGGGCGATGACGGTCAGATAAGCCCGCGCGGGGGCGTCGGGGAGCTTGCGGTGCTGTTCCCAGTCACGCAGCGTTCCGATGGGGATGCGGTAGACTGCGGCAAAGGCCTCCTGAGTCAGGCCGAGGCGCTCACGGAGCTTCTTCACGTTGGGCACATGAATCAACCCCTGTCTGGCAATTTCCTCGTCTGTACCGAGAGGAAGTGGCTGCGCATCCGGGTCGGCAAGCGCGGCAGTATGGATCTCATCCTCGGTCAACGCTGCGACGGCATTCCAATCGGTATCCGTCTCAATCGGCGGATCGCCGGGCTTATGTTCGACTGAGATCATATCTTTTGATTTCATCCTCTTCAGCCCTCCTCACGGAAATGATCCGAATGCAGTCCTCATCCCGCTCGGTTGAAACCACATAAAGAACCTGTCTCTGGCCCATGCCCAGAGTAACGATGCGCTCTTCACCGTAATCGAACCGGTTGTCGATCCAGTCGTCCCGCTCCGGGTCTTCAAGGGCGGGAATGCCGTCGGGGAGAGACAAACCGTGCCTGCGCCGGTTGAGGACATCTTTCGCAGGGTCCCAGACGTAGCGCATGGAAGGATAGTACGGCTACGCCGTAGTCCTGTCAACTGGAAAAGCGCGCAATGGAGATGTTTGGGTTTGTCGATTCCCAAGTCCGAAAAACCGGACCGATGCTTGAGTTCGAGGCGGGGCCTCGCGCTTCGCGCATGGGGTTCGTAGCTATCCGGTTCCCAAAGGCGGAGCCGGGGTAGCCTCTCTTCGGATTTGGACCACCCGCAGACAAGAGAATCCGCTGGCTATGACGGACATCTCGAACTGGCTACTTTCGCGTTCTCTCGACCGAGATGGGGAAAAGACCAAGTTGCCGAGGTGGAGTCCATTGATTTCCAGGCATCCAGGACGAGACCTTCGGCAACCGATTCTTCTGAAGGATTCCTGATAGATTTCCCTTTGCCAGTGAAAAATCAAGTGCATCAAGAAAAGCCGCTGTATCAGCATAATAGTTTGGGTATGCATTTTTCAGCTCATTGATCGAATTTACCCAAACCAATACAGCATCGATTTCCGAATCACCTGATGTCTCGATTTTTGCAAGCTCATCTGACGCCCTCTTTCGGTCTACAAATCCTGTCACTTTGATGGTCTTACCACTTACATCTAGGACTAGCAAAAGCCATTTTGCATTATCCGTACTTCGCTTTGGCAACGTACGCAGGGCGTCTGTCCATCCTCGTAATCGCTGACGCACTTTAAGTTCCCTAGTGAGTTCGCGTAATTCGCCTACAAGGTCGTCCACACGTAATGGCGTCCCTGGAACGGTCTTTGTGCATTCTCGTATCGCGATTGCGGAGCCCATAAGTGCAAAATACCTACGCCATTTCGGCGCTCCTCCGCCAAACTTCAATTTAGATCTCGTAAAAGTCGTCGCAGTTTCAACAGCTGTAGCGAATGCGTGCTGAAGCTGCGATCTCAGCTGAATCTCTATCCTGTGCCCATTCCATAGCTCGTTCTTTTCGACATGTGCACGATAGCGACCCACAATATGTATTCCCCGATATCCGTCTGCCTTCGGATTTTCAATATAGTCATAGCACTTCAGTGAAGATTCTGCGTCGAGCAGAGGTCGGCGATATAAGGAAGCGAGTTGATAGACAGAATCTACGGATGACATTATCGCTCGGCAACCTCCGAGATCTTGCATTTGCGACAGCTTCATCGTCGGTTCTCGGATCAATTTGTTCATTACTGAAGAAAACCTCTTCAATCGCTGGGCGATAATCGCATTCTTCTCGATTCTTCGCGCTCTCTTTGAGAGCCCCATTCGAAAGGTCAGTAATGGTAAGGCGTGAGAACTTCGCCAATTTTGAATGACTGTATATCCATGGTACAGATCTTCTGGTGGGGTCCCCCTTCTTGTCCACCAAGGAGAAAGCAGGGCGCCGTATTTATCAATTTCGCCCTTGCTATATTCTCGCTTTACCCATTCAGCCATACGTCGATCCTCAGTCTCTTTCCTTAGTTCGTCAATTTCACTTTTCAATATATTCGGTTTTCCTCAGATGTACAGGATTTCAACCGGCGGAGAGTGGGATGCAAACTGGCTCAACCGCTAGAATCAGGAATAGCCATGACCGAATTCACGCATCTGCATTTGCATTCCGAGTACTCGCTGCTGGACGGGGCGAACGACCTGAAAAAGTTGACGAGCCGGGTGGCGGCGATGGGGCAAAAGGCCGTCGCGATGACCGACCACGGGAACATCTACGGGGCGGTGCATCTTTTCGACGCGGCGAAGGCGGCGGGGATCAAGCCGATTCTGGGCTGCGAGCTTTATGTATGCAAGGCGGAGGATCACCGCGCCGAGGCGCAGAAGGACCACTACAACCACCTGATTGTGCTGGCGGAGAACGAGGAGGGCTACCGGAATCTGATCCGGATCACCTCGGAGGCCTCGCTGCACGGCTTCTATCGGAAGCCGCGCATATGCAAGCAGTACCTGGCGGAGCACGCCAAGGGGCTGGTAGGCATGTCGGCGTGCCTGTCGGGCGAGGTGGCCGAGGACCTGGTGGCGGGCAACTACGACGCGGCCAAGGCGGCGGCGCTACAGTATCAGGACATCTTCGGCCGGGGCAACTACTACCTGGAGATTCAGGACCAGGGGCTGGAACAGGAGCGGAGGATTCAGAACGACCTGTTCCGGCTGGAAAAAGAGCTGGAAATTCCGCTGGTGGCGACCAACGACTCGCACTATCTGTGCGGCGAGGACTCGCACGCGCACGACGTGATGCTGTGCGTGCAGACGGGCTCGAAGGTTCACGACGCGGACCGCTTCCGCTTCGACTCGGACCAGTTTTTTGTGAAGAGCGGCGACGAGATGGCGCGGCTGTTTCCAGATTCGCCGGGGGTTCTGGCGCGGACGATGGAGATTGCCGAGCGCTGCAACTTCAAGCTGCACAAGGTTGCGAATCCCTGGCCTCAGTTCGCGGTGCCGGAAGGGTACACGATTGACAGCTACTTCGAGAAGATCTGCCGCGACGGCTTCAAAAAGCGGATGGAGACAGCGGTGCGGCAACTGGAGGAGCGGGGGCAACTGCGCTCGACTCTGGAGCAGTATCAGACGCGGCTGGACTACGAAATCGGCATTATCAAGCAGATGAAGTACTCGGGCTACTTCCTGATTGTGTGGGACTACATCCACTACGCGCGGGAGCACGGGATTCCGGTGGGACCGGGGCGCGGCTCAGGAGCAGGGTCGCTGGCGACCTACTCGATGGGGATCACGAACATCGATCCGCTGCAGAATGTGCTGCTGTTCGAGCGCTTTCTGAATCCGGAGCGCGTGTCGATGCCCGATATCGACGTGGACTTCTGCATGAACCGGCGGGGCGAGGTGATCGACTATGTGACGCGCAAGTACGGGCGCGAGCAGGTGGCGCAGATCATCACCTTCAACACCATGGCGGCCAAGGGAGCGATCAAGGACTGCGGGCGTGCGCTGGACATGCCATACGGGGATGTGGACCGCATCGCCAAACTGATTCCAGGGACGGTTGGAATCACCATCGACCAGGCTCTCAACGAGGTTGCAGAGCTGAAGAAGGCATACGCCAACGAAACGCCGGTGAAAGAGCTGATCGACACGGCGAAGAAGCTGGAAGGGCTGACGCGCGGGTCGGGGGTTCATGCGTCGGCGGTGGTGATTGCGCCGCGCGCGCTGACCGAGCTGGTGCCGCTGGCCAAGACGAAGAACGAAGAAATCGTGACCGCCTACGACATGAAGTCGATCGACAAGATGGGCCTGCTGAAGATGGACTTCCTGGGGTTGACGACGCTGACGGTGATTGACCATTGCCTGAAGCTGATCGAGCAGAGCCGGGGAGAAAAGCTGGACATCGAGGCGATTCCGCTGGACGACAAGGAGACATTCGAGCAGGTCTTTCAAAACGCGCTGACTTCGGGCGTTTTCCAGTTCGAATCGAACGGGATGCGAGACATGCTGCGGCGATACAAGCCGGACAAGATCGAGGATCTGACGGCGTTGACAGCGCTGTTCCGGCCGGGGCCCATTCAGGGCGGAATGACGGACGACTTCATCGAGCGCAAGTGGGGACGGCGCAAGGTGGAGTACGCGCTGCCGGAGATGGAGAAGGTGCTCAAGGAGACGCTGGGGGTGATCGTCTACCAGGAGCAGGTGATGCAGATCGCGAACGTGCTGGCCAGCTACAGCCTGGGCGAAGCCGACCTGCTGCGCCGGGCGATGGGCAAGAAGAAACCCGAGGAGATGGCCAAGCAGCGGGACCGCTTCATGAGCGGCGCGGCGGCTTTGGGACATCCGAAGGACGTTGCCGGAGAAGTTTTCGACCAGATGGAGAAGTTTGCCGGGTACGGCTTCAACAAGTCGCACTCGGCGGCCTACGGACTGGTTTCGTACCAGACGGGCTACCTGAAGACGCACTACCGGGTGGAGTTCATGGCGGCGCTACTGACTTCGGAGACGTCGAAACCGGAAAACGTGGTGAAGTACATCGGCGAGTGCAAGGAGATGGGCATCAACGTCGAGCCGCCGGACGTGCAGGTTTCAGGCAAAAAGTTTACGCCGCATAAGGATGCGATCCGCTTTGGGCTGGCGGCGGTGAAGAACGTGGGTGAGAACGCGATCGATTCGATTCTGAAGGCGCGCGAGGAGGTTGGCGGGCGCTTCAAGAGCTTCTGGGAGTTCTGCGAAAAGGTCGATCTGCGGTTGATGAACAAGCGCGTGATCGAGTCTCTGATCAAGGCCGGCGCAATGGACTCGCTGGGCAAGCGCGGGCCGCTGATGGCCGCCGTGGACAAGGCGATGGAGCGCGCGCAGAAAGCGCAGAGAGACGCGGAGCAGGGACAGGCCGGGCTGTTTGGGCTTTTCGATGAGGCGCCGAAGGCGGGGCGCGGAGGCGCGGAGGCGGGCGACGACCTGCCGAAGGTGCCCGACTGGGAAGAGGGCGAGCGGCTGGCCAAGGAGAAAGAGGTCCTGGGATTCTTTGTGTCGGGGCATCCTCTTGACAAGTACGCCGAGAAGCTGCACAACCTGTCGAATGTGATTCCCGTTGCCGAGGCGCTGGAGCGCAAGCCTCCGGAACGGCGGTGGGGCGCGCCGGCCGACCCCGCAGACGACATTCTGGTAGCGGGAATGATTCTGGGTTTGCGGGTACAGAAGAGCAAGCGCGATCAGAAGCAATATGCACAGGCGTCGCTGGAAGACGCGACGGGAAAGATCGACCTGATCTGTTTTTCGCGGGAGTACGACCGGCTTGCAGGGCAACTGAAGATCGAGGCGCCAGTGCTGGTGCGGGGCGTGCTGATGGGCGACGAGGACGCCGCGCCGAAGATTTCCATCAGCTCGATTCAGGCGCTGGAAGACGTGCAGGTGAAGCTGCCGACGGGAGTGCGAATCCGCATCAATCTGGACCGCGCGACAGAAGAGATGCTCTCCGGGCTGAAGAGCGCGGCGGAGGCAGCGCCGGGACCTGGCAAGCTGATGCTGCAAATGGAAAAGAAGGACGAATACGCGGTCATCCTGGAGCCGGAGGGAATGAGCGTGGCGGCGGATCGCGGGTGGGTGGAGCGTGCCGAGGCGCTGGTGGGCAAGGGAGCGGTGCAGGTGCTAGGATAGCGCGGACCAGTATGGTATCTCTGAATTTCATCGCCTCATGACTGCATGAATTGGCATTCCGCCATGAACAAGCGTGGACCGGGATATCCACGCGACAGCCGGCCGGCAGGCTTGCGCAACATTCAAATCACAGGGTCACGGCAATAGCCGCAAAGACAAGAACGCCGAAATGGCAGGAAAACACATTCCGGAGACTCTCGCGAAGGGTTATGCCCTGGGAGGACGCAACAGAGTGCGGAAGCGGTCGCCAAAGGTTAGTACTTCCGGGCATTCCGAATATATCTGGCGGTTGAGAGCCATCAGCAACTGCACGGCCTGCATCTGCGGATCCCGAGCGGAATAGGCGAGGCCCTGATGCAAGAACTCGTCGGTCAGGTACTCGATGGCGTGGGAGATGATATCCAGCGCGCGGCCGGCCTGGGGGGTAATGCGGCGGTGGATGGGGTGCACGCGAGCCCCGGAACTGGCCTTTGCTGAAGCCGGAATCGCGAAACCGGTGGTCATCGTGGTTGCCATGTTTGCTATCCTCACACTCTTCTTCGGCGCAAACGGCGAATTCTTTAAATGACGAATGTCCTGTGTCCCGAATGTGAACAAAGTAACCTTCCCTAATTCCCTTTTTGGGGAGATGAGGATTTTGCAACTCGGGTTGCTCCGTTTTTGTCATGACTCTACCTGGGAGTCGATGGATGGGATCCGGAGGAAATCGCCCTGGATGCAAGCCCCGATTCTCACGACAAGAATTCTGGCGAGCGAATGCAGTGAAATCGTCTCATGAAACGTCGCAATGATCGGCAAGCGGCGGCTTGACGGAACGAGGCTGAAAACCTAACCTCAAACCAGCATCCTGCCATAGCGACCGCTGGGGGGGCGTCGTTGAAGCGGGTGCCACATCCTTGAAACTGCGGACTGGGCAATGATGATCCCTTATCACTGGCAATATCTCCCGCTATTCCTGCAAGTCCTGGCGGCCTTCGGGCTGGGCGCGGGAATGGTCGCGGCCTCACGGTTCGTTGGACGGCATCGCAATAACCCGACGAAGCTGGCCGCTTACGAATGCGGGATTGAGGCCGTGGGCAACGCAAGGGGACGGCTCAGCGTGCGCTTTTATATGGTTGGGATGCTGTTTATCCTGTTCGACGTGGAAGTTGTCTTCATGATGCCTTGGGCGGTGATCTACCGAAAGCTGCCGGCAATCACCGGTTCCCGGTTTTTTGGGTTCTGGGAGATGGTAGTCTACCTGGGTTTTGTGGCCGTGGGGCTTTACTACATTCTGCGCAAGGGGATTTTGAACTGGAGTCAGGACAAGGCGGACCTTTAGGATGAGCGAAAGGCTGAACAACACTCTGATGGGCAGGGCCGCTGTTCTCGAAGGCCTTTCCGGGCATCCGGCGGTCAAAGCCGTCCTGACGTGGAAGCCCGAAGCACTGATGGGCGCGAAAATTGACCGGGGTGAGCTGACCCTGACCATCGCGGCCGAGGAGATTCGCGCGGCTGCCGCTACGGTGAAGGCGGCGGGGTACAACTTTTTCGAGGACATGACCGCGGTCGACTGGTTCCCTTCCTCGCCGCGCTTTCAGTTGAGCTACCACATCCTGTCGCACTCCTATAAGGAGTACATTCGGCTTTGCGTCCTTGTGGACGGAGACAGCCCGGCAGTGGACTCGATTACACCGGTGTGGCCTGGCGCCAATTTTTTTGAGCGCGAGGTCTTCGATCTCTTCGGCGTGCGATTCGAGGGACACCCCAATCTGCGGCGCATCATGATGCCCGACGACTGGCAGGGGCACCCATTGCGCAAAGACTATCCGGTGGAGGGGGATCGCTAAATGCCCGAACCAATCGGCACCCCTATTCTCGATGTCCCCATTGCAGAAGGCGCGCAAGGTCAGCACATGTTGCTGAACATGGGGCCGCAGCACCCAGCCACCCACGGCGTTTTGCGCCTGATGGTGGAGCTTGACGGCGAGATCGTGGTCAGGCTTTACCCGGAGATTGGTTACCTGCACACGGGCATCGAGAAGACCTGCGAAGCCAAGTTCTATCAGCAGGTAGTGCCGCTGACCGACCGCGTGGACTATCTGAGCCCGATGGCCAACAACCTTTGTTATTGCCTGGCCGTCGAAAAGCTGCTTGGCCTGGAGATTCCGGAGAAGGCCCAATGGCTGCGTGTGCTGCTGTCAGAGCTTACGCGCCTGAACTCGCATCTGGTGTGGCTGGGCACGCACGCCATGGATGTTGGGGCGCTGACCGTCTTTCTCTATACCTTCCGCGAACGCGAAGAGATTCTGAGGATTCTGGAGGGTTTGTCCGGTCAGCGGATGATGACCAGCTACATCCGCATTGGCGGGCTGGCGCTGGAGCCACCGCTGGACTTTTTCGACCGCGTGCAGGGATTCATCCGCACCTTCCCGGAGAAGATTGACGAATACGAGAATCTATTGACCGGCAATCCGATATTCAGGAATCGTTTGAAGGGTGTGGGCTATCTATCAGGTAAGGATGCAGTTGCGCTGGGCGTGACCGGCCCTTCGATGCGCGCTTCGGGCGTGGACTTCGACCTGCGCCGAGACATGCCGTATTCCGGCTACGAGAGGTTTCCGTTCAAGGTGCCCACCTCAACGGAAGGCGACTGCTGGGCAAGGTACGAGGTGCGGCTGCTGGAGATGCGCGAGAGCGTGAAGATGATTCAGCAGGCGCTGGACGGGATGCCGGAGGGGGAGATCAAGGCCAACGCGCCGAAGATTGTGCTGCCGGACCGGGAGAAGATGAAGACGCAAATGGAGGCGCTGATCCATCACTTCAAGATCGTGACGGAGGGGTTCACGGTACCTGCCGGCGAGGTCTATCAGGCTATAGAAAGCCCGCGCGGGCAGATGGGTTACTATGTGGTCTCGGATGGGACGGCCAAGCCGTACCGGGTCCACATGCGCAATCCGACCTTTGCCGCCTTGCAGGCGCTGGAGACGATGTGCAAAGGCCGGATGCTTGCGGATGTGGTGGCCGTGATAGGCTCCATTGACATTGTTTTGGGGGAAATCGACAGGTAAAAGAGGGGGGGACTCTTTTGGTTGATTATGCAAGGCTTGCAGCCAAGGCGAAAGCAATGCAAGATGCCGAGAGATTTTCGGCCGACAAGCAAAGCAGGATGGAAGTGGACCCGAAGGCTTTCTTTGAAAGAGTGCGGGCGCATCTGATCGAGGAAATGACCAAGGCCAACGTGGAACTCCGCAAGAGAAAGGCGGTGGGTTTTGGCAGGAACCACATGCCAGGTTTTGAAGACGAGGTATTCATCACATTTGGAACAGATTTGCTATGCAGAGTCTCGCTTGAAGTCATGGGGGGGAGATGCCGAATTACGGCCGTCCTTAGCGGTCCGCCCAATGGCTACGAACTCTCGCGGAGGGAATATCCTTTCAACCAGGGAGATTCAGATTCAGGGATTCCCCTGGCCAGAGGGTCGGAATTGCCGACCGCAGGAGCCAGTCCTTACCAAATCGCAGTGAACATCATTTCCAGCGTCCTTGCTGGAAAATTTGATTGAATTTTTTCTGGTTGTATGCATTGAGTGAGGGGTTTCACAAGCGGCGCCAGCGCCAGGGACCATTTGAAGGGCCGGATGCTAGCCGACAGGGTGACTGTGGCTTGGTCGATAGAGTCTGTACTGGGACAGATCAATAGTCGAGGGGGAAGTTTTGGCTGATTACGCGAAGCTTGCGGACAAGGCAAGGGAGAAACAGGAAGCCGACATTCTGGCAGCCATGAGGCACAAGGAACTTAGAGCGAACCCGTGTTCCTTTTTTGAACGAGTGAAAGCTCATCTTATCGAGGAAATGGACAAGGCAAATGTGGAGCTTCGAAAGAGGAAGGCCGCCATTTTTGACCACTATCATTTACCCGGATTTGCGGACGAGGTTTTCATCACGTACGGAACCGATTCGCTCTGCCGAGTGGGACTTGGAATTCTGGGAGGGGGATGTCGCATCACGGCCGTTATCAGTGGCCCGCCGAATGGGTATGAGATCTCGCGGAGGGAGTATCTATGCAACGACCAGCCAGCGGACTGCAAGGAGGTGCGGCCTTCCAGCGAAGACGGTTCGCCGGAGATTCCATCCTGTCCGGATGCCATCGCTGCGGACGTGATTGAAGGCATCCTTCTTGGCAGATTCGACTGAGTTTGTTTGGGCGATCTGCAGGCGGGGCGAAGATCGACGAAGTGCAGTTCCGGAGTTGATGCGATGAGCGATGAAACGATGACCATTTTTTCGCCCCAACTGGCGGCGCGGCTGGACGCGCTGGCGGCCAGGTATCCGGTTCGCCGCTCGGCGCTGGTTCCCATGCTGCTTTACGCCCAGGACGAGATAGGCTACGTTTCCCAGGCGGTCATCGCCGAGGTGGCCGAGCGCATCGGCATTACGGAGCTGGAGGTGCGCAATGTGGCCAGCTATTATTCGATGCTGCATTTCAAGCCGGTGGGCAGGTACAAGGTACAGGTGTGCACCAGCATCAGTTGCGCGTTGCGAGGCGCTGACGAGCTCTACCAGCGATTTCAGAAGGAGCTGGGAATAGGAGCTGAGGGCGTTACAGCCGATGGCATTTTTTCTCTGGAAAGGGTCGAATGCATCGGCGAGTGCTCGTGGGCGCCGGCGATTCAGGTCAACTACGACTTCCACGAAGAGCTGAGTCCTGCGCATGTTCCTGGAATTCTGGCCAGTTATCGGGGAAAAGCAATGGCAGGAGAGAAGACACCCGATGCCTAGGCTGGTTTCACATCCCGATGAAGTGAAGATTGTGAGCAGGCGCTTTGGTCAGGGCGCGGCCAGCATCGAGCGCTATCTGGCGCTTGGCGGCTACGAATCGGCCTGGAAATGCCTGAAGCAGGGCCCTGAGTGGATTATCTCCGAGATGAAGGCCAGCAACCTGCGCGGACGCGGCGGCGCGGGCTTTCCGACGGGGCTGAAGTGGTCGTTTGTGCCCAAGCAGTCTGACAAACCAAAGTACGTGCTGGTGAACGGCGACGAGAGCGAGCCGGGAACCTGCAAGGATCATCTGATCTTTCAGCACGACCCGCACGCGGTCATTGAAGGCACGATTATTGCGGGGCTGGCCATCGGCGCGAAGCTGGGCTTCATTTATCTGCGCGGCGAATACCGTGGCCTGCTGGAGATTATGGAAAAGGCTGTCGCTGAGGCGTATGCCAAAGGCTTTCTGGGCAAGAAGATCTTCGGGACGAGCACGGAGTTTCAGATCATCACGCATACCGGCGCGGGCGCCTACGAAGTGGGCGAGGAGTCGGCGCTGATGGAGTCGCTCGAGGGCAAGCGGGGGATTCCGCGCATCAAGCCGCCCTTCCCTGCCCTCGTCGGCGTCTATGGCGGGCCGACGGTCATCAATAACGCCGAGACGATCGCCGCGGTGCCGCACATCATCGCGATGGGCGGTGCGGCTTTTGCGGCCGCGGGCACGCCGGGCAACGGTGGAACGAGATTGTTTTCGATCAGCGGGCATGTGGAGCGGCCCGGCGTTTACGAGCTGCCGATGGGCTACAACCTGAAGAAGATGATTTACGAGGTGGCCGGCGGAGTGAAAGGCGGGCGGAAGCTGAAGGCCGTCGTGCCGGGCGGTTCTTCGACGCCGGTGCTGTTACCCGAGGAAATCGACATCGGCATGGACTTTGACCAGGTGGGCAAGGCTGGCTCGATGCTGGGCTCGGCAGGCGTGATCGTTATCGACGACCGGACCTGCATGGTCGAGTTCGCGCTCAGAACGATCAGTTTTTATCAGCACGAAAGCTGCGGATGGTGCATTCCCTGCCGCGAGGGAACGGACTGGCTGAAGAAAACGTTGACGCGCTTCCATGCGGGATTTGGCGAGGCCAAGGACATCGACAATATTCAGTATTTAGCCGAGAACATGATGGGTCGGACCTTCTGCCCGCTGGGCGACGCGGCGGCGATGCCGATGGTGGCGTTCGTGAAGAAGTTTCGCGGGGAGTTCGAAGAGCATTTGGGCGGGAATGCGTGCCCGTTCGCTAAGCCCGCGAAGCTGGAGGTGGTGTAGGTGGCTTGGATGAGAGGGGCCGATTGAGGTTTGTGGTTTCCCACCCTTTCGCCAGAAAAAAGGCGAAAGGATGGGGCACGGAGTGTCTTTTCGAGCATCCGACAAAAGGCAACCGCAGGTCCTTCGACTTCGCTACGCTTCGCTCAGAATGACAGAGTTTTTGGTGGTGTGATCGATTGCAGCGTAGAAGAGAAAGTCAGCGAGAATACGAATGGCAGACGTAACAATCACAGTAGATAGCAAGAAAATAACGGCTCCCGCGGGGACGCTGCTGATCGACGTTTGCCGTAAAGCCGGCATCGAGATTCCGAGTTTCTGTTTCTATCCCGGCTTGAGCCCGCAGGCTGCCTGCCGGATGTGTCTTGTGCGCCAGGAGAAGGTGGGCAAGCTGCAAACGGCCTGCACCACGGCGGTCGCCGAAGGGCAGGTTTTCATCACCGATTCGCCGGAAATCACGCAGGCGCGCAAGGCGATGCTGGAGCTGCTGCTGGGCAATCACCCGCTGGACTGCCCGGTCTGCGACGCGGGCGGCGAATGCGAATTGCAGGACATGACCTTCAAGTACGGAGCGGGCGAAAGCCTCTACGCCGAAGCCAAGGAGCATCGCGAGGAACAGCAATGGTCGCCGGCGGTTTTCTATGATCGTCCAAGGTGCATCCTCTGCTACCGCTGCATACGCGTCTGCGGCGAGGGGATGGACGTTTGGGCTCTGGGAGTGCAGAAACGCGGCGTCAACTCGGTGATTGCGCCGAACGGCGGAGACAAGCTGGACTGCGAGCAGTGCGGCATGTGCATCGACATCTGCCCGGTGGGCGCGCTTACCAGCGGATCTTATCGATACAAGACGAGACCGTGGGAGATGAACCATGTCGCGACCGTCTGCGCGCATTGCGCGGACGGCTGCAAGGTGACGCTGGGCGTGAGGCAGGTGAACCAGGGCTCCGAGATAGTGCGCGCCGACAACCGCGACAAGAGTGGCATCAACGGAGAGTTTCTCTGCGCCAAGGGGCGCTTCGGCTTCGACTTTGTCGAGAGCGCGGAGCGGCTGACCACGCCTCTGGTGCGTAACAGCGATGGCAAGCTGGAGCCGGCGACATGGGAGCAGGCGCTGCGGCTCGCGGCTGGCAAGCTGAAGGAAGTGCGCGACGGCAGGAGCGGCGAGGCGATTGGCGTCATTGGCTCGAACCGCACCACGAACGAAGAGAATTATTTACTGCAGAAGTTTGCGCGGACCGTGCTGCAAACGAACAATATTGACCACGAGCGGACGACGGATTACGCGGCTTTTGCGAGGGCTCTGGCCGGGCACAAGGGAGCGGCGGCGAGCCTGCGCGAGATTGCGACGGCGCCGGCGATTCTGCTGTTGGGCGGAAACCCTACGGAAGAACACCCGCTGCTGGCCTGGATGCTGCGCACCAACGTGCGGCTGAACCGCGCGCGGCTCTACGTGGCGAATGCCAAGGCCATCAAGCTGGAGCGGCAAGCCACGGCGACGCTGCGGCTCACCGCGGACGGCCACGCTTCCCCGTTTGTCCATGCGAACGGCAGCTATGTGACGCAGGACAATGAAGCCTTTCGCGATGCCTTGCTGGCCGAGAAGTCGCTGATGGTGATTTTTGGCGCGGAATACAGCGGTCAGGAACTGGTTGAGTTTGTGGCCTGGGGTTTGAAGCGCGGCAATGTGCGGTTTGCCTATCTGGGCGATCACTCGAACTCGCGGGGCGCGGCGGACATGGGGTTGCTGCCGGACGTGCTGCCGGGCTATGTGCCGGTCACCGCGCCGGGCGCGTTTGCCGCGGAGTATCCGGGGCTGCCGACCAAGCCGGGCAAAACGCTGACGGAGATCTTCGATGCGGCTGGCAAGGGAGAGATTGGAGCGCTGCTGGTGGTTGGCGCCGATCCGGTCAAGAAGCTCGGCGTGGACCCGGCGGCGTTGAAGAACACATTTGTGATTGTCCAAGATCTCTTCCTCAGCGAGACTGCGGCCGTGGCCGACGTGGTGCTGCCGGCGGCGAGCCTTTACGAAAAGACCGGCACGGTCACGAACACCTACGGCGATGTGCAACTGGCCCGCAAGGCCTCGGACCGGGCAGGCGTCAAGCCGGACTTGGAGATCCTGGTGAGGCTGGCGGGCGCGATGGGCGTGGATGTGAAGGCTCTGGTTCCCTTTGGCAAAGGCGGCGTCACGGCCGACCTGGGCCAGACGCGCGGCGCGCAGGCCGGCGAGGCGGACAGGCACGCGGTTTGGCTCGCGGCCAACGGGCTGGAACCGAAGCTGAGCCCCTTCGATCCGCTGGCGGTGCTGGACGAAGTTGAACGGCTGGTTCCGGGCTACGCGCTGGATCGGCTGAATCTGCTTGGCGGAAACGATGTGCTGACCGAGCCGGGGTCCGTGCCGGTTGCGGCGTTGACGGGTAGCGGGTTGATCCAGGCCACTCACGACGGTTTGTTTACCTCGGGGACGCTGGGCGAACATAGCGCGGCGATGAATGAATTGGAAAAACACCAGGAGCCGCGACTGGTGAAGATACGGGTTGGGAAGTGAGAGGCGCGGTTGAGGGTCGAGGTCTCCCACCCTTTTTGCAAAATGCGCGAAAAGAATGGGGCACGGAACGGAAGTGGTAACGGATGGAGAGGCGAGATTGAGCTCGTGCGATCCCACCCTAGCCGCAAGAAAAGACGCGGCGAGTGTGGGGCACCCAAGGATTGTGCGTTGATGAGCGAAAAGCAAATGCAGGTTCTTCGACTCGCTTCGCTACGCTCCGGTCGCTCAGAATGACAGTTTTGTTGGGAATGTCGGACGCCGAGTTTCAAGAGCTTTGCAGAATGACGGCTGGAAGAAGAGAAGAGGCTGAAGAGCAGTGACGATTTTGCAGTTTATTTTGTGGAGCGTGCTGAAGGTAGCCGTGGTGACAACGGTGTTTCTGACCGCTGTTGCCTACACCGTGCTGCTGGAGCGCAGGCTGCTGGGCCACATTCAGAATCGCTGGGGACCTACGCGCGTGGGTCCGTTCGGCCTGTTGCAGCCGCTGGTGGACGGGGCCAAGTCCTTTCTCAAAGAGGACATCATTCCCACCGGCGTCTACAAGCCGCTCTATATACTCGCGCCGATTCTTGCACAAGCCTGCGCGCTGACGGCGATTGCCGTGATTCCCTTCGGCGAGCCGATTTCGATTGCGGGCAGCCCGCAACTGTTCCAGATCGCCGACGTGAACATTGGCCTACTGGTGATTCTGGGCCTGACATCGATGGGCGTTTATGGAGTCGCGCTGGCTGGGTGGTCGTCGAACAGTAAGTATTCGCTCTTCGGCTCGCTGCGCTGCTCGGCACAGCTGATCAGCTATGAACTGGCGCTGGGGCTCTCGGTGGTGGGCGTGGTGATGCGCGCCGGAACGCTCAATCTGCGGCTGATTGTGGAGCAGCAGGCGACCGAGGGGATGCTGACCTGGAATATCTTCGGCGGACTGCAGTTCGTGGCATTTTGCATTTATGTGATGGCGGCCTTTGCGGAAACCAACCGCGCGCCCTTCGATTTGCCTGAAGCCGAGAGCGAGCTGACAGGCGGCTACCACACCGAATACAGTTCGATGAAGTTCGCCATGTTTTTCATGTCGGAATACGGCAACATGATCAACGTGGGCTGCGTGGCGACGCTGCTGTTTCTGGGGGGCTGGACGAGCCCCTTCGGCGACCTGATTCCTCCGCCGCAAAACCTTCTGGTCCATGCGCTGTTTCCGATTTTCTGGTTTGTGGCCAAGGTATTCTGCTTCCTGTTTCTGTACATCTGGGTGCGTGGAACTTTGCCGCGCTTCCGCTATGACCAATTCATGAATCTCGGCTGGCGATACCTGGTGCCGCTGGCGATGTTGAACATTGTGGCGACAAGCCTTTGGCTTGCTTTTCGCTGACAGCGTGTTTCAAAGAGTTCGATTCGCCGGGATTGCCTCGCGTGGAATCCGGCAACAAGTTCGAGAATGTTCATTTTGAAACGCGCTCATTTACAATCGGGCTTGCTCTTGGGTTGAAACGATGCACCTTATTTTGTTTTTCGTGTTTGCCGGATTCTGCCTGGCGGGAGCGATCAACCTTCTGGTCCAGAGCCATCCCATCAGCAGCGCTCTTTCGCTGATTGTGGTGATGACTTCGCTGGCGGTGCTTTACCTGATGCTGGGCGCGGAGTTTCTGGCCGCGGCGCAGGTGATCGTCTATGCCGGTGCGATCATGGTGCTGTTCACCGTCGTGGTTATGCTGCTGAACGCGGGGCGCGAAGCGCGCACTCTCAGCAGCCGCGCAGCGTGGGTGGTGGGATTCCCTGCGGTCGCGACCATTCTGGCCGTGATTGCCACGGTGATTCTGCATTTGCAGGGAATGGGCGTGGCGACGCTGAGCAACGGCAGTACCTCCACAATCACCTCGACCGCAGAAGTGGGAACAGTGCTCTTCACCAAGCTGCTGCTGCCCTTCGAGGTCACCTCGGTGCTGATTCTGATTGCGATTCTGGGCGCGGTGGCGCTGGCACGGCCCGGCAACGGAGAAGGGACGGCGGGCAAATGAACTCATTTTTCGCGCAGGAAGTTCCGCTCTCCTGGTACCTGATGCTGAGCGCGATCTTGTTTTCGCTGGGCGTGGTGGGATTCCTCATCAAGCGCAACCTGATCACCATGTTCATGTCGATTGAGCTGATGCTGAACGCCGTTAATCTTTCCTTTGTGACCTTCGCGCAGCAGTGGCACGCGGTGAAGGGGCAAATCTTCGTTTTCTTTGTGATGGTGGTGGCCGCGGCGGAGGCTGCGGTGGGACTGGCCATCATTATTTCCGTCTTCCGCGCGCGCGCAACCCTGGCCGTCGACAGAATCGACCTGATGAAACTATGAACGTGTATCTTTGGCTGATTCCGCTTTTGCCCTTCGCGGGATTCCTGATCAATGGAATCCTGGGCAGAAGGCTGCCTAAGTGGCTGGTGACGACGGTAGCGCTGCTGGCGCCGCTCGGCTCTTTCTTGGTCGTATTTGTCACTTTTAAATTCAGCATTCCTCAACCGGAAAACCCACATATTCCATACAATTGGCCCTATTTCGGTCTCCCATACACCGAATCACTCGGCCAATGGATTAGCGCTGGCCAGTTACACGTGGATTTCAGCTTCGTGCTCGACCAGCTTTCGCTGGTGATGCTGCTGGTGATCACGGGTGTCGGCTTTCTGATTCACGTTTATTCGGTCGGCTACATGAGCGACGATGAGGGATACGCGCGGTACTTCAGCTACCTGAATCTGTTTCTCTTTTTCATGTCGGTGCTGGTGCTGGCCGGCAATGCTCTGATGATGTTCATCGGCTGGGAGGGCGTGGGACTGGCGTCGTACCTGCTGATCGGCTTCTACTTCCAGAAGAAGTCCGCGGCGGACGCGGGCAAGAAGGCCTTCATCGTCAACCGCATCGGAGACGTCGGCTTTCTGATTGCGATGTTTCTGCTGGTGGCCAACTTTGGCACGCTGACTTTTACCGAGATCGCCACCAAGCTCGATCAGGATCCCGGCTGGACAGGGGGCGTGGTCACGGTCATTGGTCTTTGTCTCCTGTTAGGCGCGGCGGGCAAGAGCGCGCAGCTACCGCTTTACATCTGGCTGCCGGATGCGATGGAAGGCCCCACGCCGGTCTCCGCGCTGATTCACGCGGCGACGATGGTCACGGCGGGCGTCTACATGATTGCCCGGATGCATGTTTTGTTTAACCACTCGCCTTTTGCGCTGGGCGTGGTGGCGCTGGTGGGCGCGGCAACGGCGCTCTTTGCGGCTACGATTGGCGTGGCGCAGAACGACATCAAGCGCGTGCTGGCCTACTCGACGATTTCGCAGCTTGGCTACATGTTTATGGCCTGTGGCGTGGCGGCTTATTCGGCGGCTATTTTCCATCTGTTGACGCACGCATTCTTCAAGGCGCTGCTTTTTTTGGCGGCGGGCGCGGTGATTCACTCGCTGGGCGGCGAGCAGGATTTGCGCAAAATGGGTGGCTTGTGGAAGAAACTGCCGGTCACGTTTGCGGTTACGACGGTTGGCGTTCTGGCCATCGCCGGATTCCCTCCGTTTGCCGGATTTTTCTCGAAGGACGCGATTCTTTACGCGGCTTTTTTGCAGGGACCGAATGGGAGATTGCTGTGGGTCGTGGGCGTAGTCACGGCGTTGCTGACTTCGTTTTACATGTTCCGGCTTTGGTACATGGCTTTCATGGGCAAGCCACGCAGC
>Ga0326728_10009828_pt1 | contig 22760 bp, 15 predicted proteins | sample MB3enrmetagenome_FD_207602 | JGI IMG/M metagenome (GOLD analysis project Ga0326728, IMG submission 207602) | Lab enriched peat soil microbial communities from McLean, Ithaca, NY, United States - MB31MN | ecosystem: Environmental > Terrestrial > Soil > Wetlands > Peat | place: USA: New York... | reverse complement strand
CGACTACCTCGGTGGCGGCGGAAAGCCGCAGGCGCCACCGACCGGGACGCCAGCGGCTGCGGACAAAACCGGGACGTAATACGACCCTATGAACCAGCTGCTCGAACAAATTTTTGAAATGCCGCCGCGCCAGCGTATTTTGCTGCTGGTCGGGAGCCTGGCGTTCTTGTTCCTGGCATATGCGTACTTCATCTACTTGCCGCGCAGCGCGGCGATCGCCGAGAAAGAAGAGACACAAGACGATCTCCGTCACGAGCGCGACCGCAAAGCAGCGCTGGCGGCAGACCTCGACCGCGCCCGTGCGGGAGTGGCCAAGCTAAACGGGGATTTGCGGGCCGCCATGGCGCAGCTTCCCGACACGAAAGAAATCCCGGACCTGTTGAGCAACGTTTCCTCGCTCGGACGCGAGTCGGGACTTGAAATCATTCAGTTCAAGCAGCGGCCGGAGCAGTTCGAAGATTTCTACGCCGCCGTGCCCGTCGATATTTTGGTCCGCGGCACATACAACCAGGTGGCAACGTTCTTTGACAAGGTCTCACGAATGGCCCGCATCGTGAACGTCACCAACGTGGCGATCAAGGACGCGGCCCAACCACAGGGCGAGAGCTTGACCTTGGACACGTCGTGTGCGGCGGTCACCTTTCGCTTTCTGGATGAGGCTGAACGCGAGCGCGTCGCCAAACAAAAGGAGAAGGAGAAGGGGGGCAAGCCGTGACGGTGTTGTTGCTGATGCTGGCGCTGCTTGTGCTGCCCTTGAGTGGGCCCGTCTATGGGGCACAGGAAGGAGCTTCGCTGGCTACCGGCGACAGCTCCGGCGAAACCAACCCTGTACCGACGAGACCGCGGCGCGATCCCTTTCGGCCGTTCACGCTCGATCTCCGTCCGGAAGCCCGTATCCCGGTAACCCCACTGCAACGCTACGAGCTCGGCCAGCTTACTTTGGTAGCAACAGTTTGGGACGTGAGTCCACCACGCGCCATGGTCGAGGACAGCTTCGGCATGGGATACATCATCACCTTGGGGACGCCGATCGGGAGCAGCGGAGGAGTCGTTACCGCCATCGAGCCGCAACGCGTCTTGGTGGAAGAGCGCGTACTCGACTTCTACGGTCGAGAAGAAATCAACCGGATCGTCATGGAAACACCCAAGGGGGAGGGGCCCAGTCAACCAAAACGGGAGCGCAAATGATGCGATGGAGCGGGTCGGGTGTAGGCCGGTGGAGTGTCGCTTTTGTCGGGGTCGTCGCGCTGGCGGGATGTAGCCGGCGCGTGATCGTGTCGCAAGAACAACCGGTCGTGTCGGCGACCTCTCCGGTGGCGGCGCCGGAACAAGGTGAGCTGACCGAAACGGTCCTGCCGCAGGCAGGAACCGCACCGGCCACGGCGGCGCTCGAAATCCGTGAAATCAAGCTCATCGAAGACAACGGCCAGCACGGCCTGTTCGTAAAGCTCAACCGCTCCCCAGCCGGCGTGACGCATTACGCCGTGGTGCAGCCGACACGTCTGGTCATTGAGATTGCCGGAGCGGAAGGCGAGGGGGAGACCAGCGCACAAAAGTACACGGTCGACGATTCCGTCATCTCCGGCATCCGTGTCGCCCAGCACGAAGGTAAGATACGGCTGACGCTCGAACTGCATGGCACTGCGGTGCCGGCCTCCACCGTCGAGAGCCTGAATGACACGGTCATCGCTTTCCTCGGCGAGCCGACCGGGGGGGCACAGCCGGTGCGCGAGCAAGTGGTCTTCACACGCCGGGCGGTGGAAACCGTACGAAACGAACCCGTCGCACCGCCCGCTCCACCACCAGAGACCCGCCCGGCGCCCTCCCTCGCACACCCGAAACCTATCGCGCAAGATGCTCCGCCGGCTGCACCAGTAAACGAGGCAACCCCCGGGTTGTCGCAAGTTGCTGCGCGCCAGTCGTATCACGGGCAGCACGTCTCCCTCGATTTCAAGGACGCCGACGTCCACAACGTGCTGCGCCTGCTGGCCGAAGTCAGCAAACTGAACGTCGTTGCCACTGACGATGTCGGGGGCAGAGTCACGCTGCACCTCTTCGATGTGCCCTGGGATCAGGCGCTCGATATCGTCCTCCAAGTGCTGAATCTCGAAAGCGAGCAGGAAGGCAACGTCATCCGCATTTCCACTGTGAAGCGTTTGCGAGAGGAGCGCGAGGAGTTGCAGAAGGCGCAGGAGGCGGCGAAGGCGGTGGAGCCGCTACGGGTCGAATACATTCACGTCAATTATGCCAAGGCCACCAAGCTCGCCGAAATCATCAGCGGCCGTGTGGCCAGCGCTGCCGGTGCCGCCGGTGCCGCCCGCCCGTCCGCCACCACAACACAGACGGAGAGGGGCGTCCTGACCAACCGCGGTAGCGTTTTCGTGGACGAGTTCTCCAGTACCCTTGTGATCCGCGACATCCAACACGGCATCGACAACGCCCGCGAGCTGGTGCGCCGGCTCGACGTGCAAACGACGCAGGTGCTGATCGAATCTAATATCGTCGAAGCGACGACGAACCTTGCCCGCGATCTTGGCGTCCAGTGGGGCTATCGGGGCTCGGCCGGTCCGCAGACGGGAAACCCCACCGGCGTCAATTTTCCCGGGACGATTGGGATCGGAGGCTCAGGCCTCAATACCGGCTCGAACGGGGTGCCGTTCATCGTCGACTTCCCTGCCAACGTAACACCCGGGTTGGGCGGTGCACTCGATTTGGCGCTCGGTTCGATCGATAACAGTCAGGCGCTGGACCTACGGATGTCGGCGCTCGAGCAAGATGGGAAAGTGCGGATCGTCTCGCGTCCGCGCGTCGTGACCCTGAACAACGTCGCTGCTACCATAAAGAGTCTCACGATCCTGCGGGTGTTGTTGCCGTCGACCGGCACAGTCATCAATACCGGGGCCGGGGGCGCTGCTAGCACCGCCTCGACAGCAACGGAAAAGATCGAGACGGGAGTTATCTTGAATGTGACGCCGCAGGTGTCGTCCGACGGTTACGTGCTTCTCGACATGTACGTCAAATCGAGCGTGGTGGATTACACTCACGTGGTGGACAACATTCCGAATGAGGTCAGTCAAGAGGCTACCTCCCACGTTCTGATCAAGGATGGCCAAACGGTGGTGTTGGGGGGCATCTTCCGCGACAACTGGGCTGACACCCGCACGGGACTGCCGTTCTTGAAGGATATCCCGGGGCTTGGTTGGCTGTTCCGGGATGTCAACAGGACCGACTCTCGTGAGGACCTGCTCGTATTCTTGACGCCCCGCGTGTTGGGGGGCGCGCATCTGCCTCTCCCCTCGGCCGCAGAATTATGGACGCACCACGAGTAGCACAGCCATGCTCCGGAGCACCAGGTGTCCGGTCCTCCTACTGACACGGTATCTGTAGAGCTGGGCGACCGCTCATACCCGATCGTCATCGGCAGCGGCTTGCTCGAGGAGGTCGGTCCGCGATTGGTGGCACGGCTCGGCGCCGGTGCCATCGCCATCGTGACCAATCCGACCGTCGGCGTGTTATATCTGGAACGGGTCGAGACTTCGCTGCGTCACGTCGGGTACCAGGTGACCGTAGTCGAGATCCCAGATGGTGAAGAGTACAAGAATCTCGCGTCGCTGGCGCTGATCTATGACCGCCTGCTGGAAGCGCGGCTCGAACGGGCCTCTCCCGTCCTGGCCTTGGGAGGCGGTGTCATCGGTGACCTCGCGGGGTTCGCGGCGGCCACGCTTTTGCGCGGCGTGCCGTTCGTCCAACTCCCCACCACGCTGCTGGCGCAGGTCGATTCGAGTGTCGGCGGCAAGACCGGGATCAACCACGCGGCCGGGAAGAACCTCATTGGTGCGTTCTATCAACCGCGGCTCGTCCTCATCGACATCAGCACACTGAAGACCCTGCCACGCCGGGAGCTGCTCGCGGGCTTGGTGGAAGTCATCAAGTACGGCGTGATTCTTGACGCCGAGCTGTTTGTGACCATCGAAACACAGCTCGATGCCGTCTTGTCGTTGGATGAGGACTTGCTGCGCTCGATAGTCCAACGCTGTTGTGCCCTCAAAGCTGTGGTTGTGCAGCGCGACGAGCGCGAGGCCGACTACCGTTCGATTCTGAACTACGGTCACACGCTTGGTCATGCCCTCGAGGCGCTCACTGGATATCAACGCTACCTGCACGGGGAAGCTGTGGCAATCGGTATGGCCTTTGCTGCGAAGCTCTCCTTCGTTCGCGGCTACTGTAACGAGGAAACCATGCAGCGAATAAATCAATTGCTGAAACGGGCCGGCCTTCCGGTGGAAGTGCCGCGCGAATTCTCGGCGCAGCAGCTGGCCCGGGTGATCGAAGGTGACAAGAAAGTGTCGAGTGGCAAGGTCAAATTCATCTGCGTCGAGAGCGTGGGGCATGCGCGCTTCGAGCATTTGCCCGCGCCAGAGGTGGCAGCGCTGGCGGTGGCCTGAGCCGGCGGGCACAAGAGGGAGGAGTCCATGCGGTGGCTGAGCGCACTGATGAGCGGCACGATGTTGTTGGGCGTGCTGTGGATGGGATGCGGCTCGACTGACGGCAATGACGACCAACTGGTTTTTCAATTTCTATACTTCGACAGCACCGGAATCACCCAGGCCGATTCGGTAGGCGAGACCAGCGCCAATGTCGACGTTGTCCAGGGGTTTTGTGACGTGGCCCAAACCATTCCTGAGCCGTTTACCGATACCCTGATCAACGCCGTGTTCCGTAACAACGAAGCCTCCGATATCCTTCTAGAACAGGTGGTCATCGACATCCCGGGGGGGGGAATAGCGCCGATCGTTCGCAATCTCACCGCCGTCATCCCCGGTGGGCAGTGCAGCAACTTCAACCAGCAATGCGCGAGCGACCTCGACTGCCAGGGTGTGATCGGCGCCTGCCTCCACATGGACACGACCATCAGCGACATTCTGCTCTTCGACTTCGAGGATAAAGAGCATGTGATCTATCCGGCAACCTACAACGTGAGCATCACCTTTTTTGGCTCCGACCCGAACCGATCGTATGAGACCAGTACCCACTACGTGGTGGACTTTGACAATTTCAACAACTGCACCCAAACGGGTGGGTGAACCGGATGGGGAGGCGAACAATGGGACGCCGGTTAGGGATGGCGAAATTGGGTCTGGTCGTGGGGCTGGCGCTACTGGCGAGCAGCTGCGGCGGTGGCGGTGGCAGTGGCAGTGGATCCTCGCAGAGCGGACAAGCGCCCACGCCGATCCCAACAGTTCCTGGTCAACCCTCACCGACGCCGACGCCTCTCGAGGTGGTGCCGAGTGCTAACCAACTGACAAACAGCTCTCAAGCTGGGGCGATCACGTTGCGCATCCAGGACATCGATATCCTGGTCGGCGACATGACCGCGTTCAGCACGTTCCTCGTCGATTCCCATGGGACTCCAGTCTCGCAGCAGCCGGTGGCGATTACCACCGGTTTGGTCGTGCTGTCGCCGCAAACGCCCGGACCCAATGGCAACATCATCGGCGTCACCGGCACCGATGGGTCGTTGAGCGGCTCCGTTCTCGGCGCGGCGAGCGGCCGCTATCCATTGACGGTCGGCGTCCAGGACCCGGCCTCACCGCTAGACGGGCTGTCGGTGACGCTGACGATCGTGGTGCATGCCGGATCAACGCCGACGAGCGGCCCCCCGACGGCTACCCCAACTCCGGTGCCGACCTCGACCGCGACGACAACCCCGATCCCGACGCCGACTCTGACCCCAACGGCGACGCCGACCCCCGAGCCGTGTGCAGTCGTGCAGACGATCATTGTCCAGACCGACACGCCGAACGTGAGCAGCCAGACGGGTGGCAGCGCCAAGATCACTGCGATCGCCTTCGATTCGAACAACATCCGAGTGGCGGGAGTCGCCATCCTTTTCGAGGTGCAACCGGGAAACGCGGCGTCGTTCAGCCAATTGGTGCAGACGACCGACGACAACGGCACGGCGATGACCACGCTGAACATTCCGGTGAACTCGATCGTCGGCTCCCTGGCCATCTCGGCTCAGGCGTGCGGCAAGACCGGCAACGTTTCGGTCAACGTGGTCGCCGGTGTCAGTACGAAACCGGTCGCGACCGTGGTGTTGCAAGCCGACCCATCCACGGTAGGTACTCTCTCGGGTGGCGCGATTAATCTCACCGCGGCGGTGTTCGACGCCGACAACGCTCCAATCAACGCTATCGACGTGTTGTTCGTTACGCCGGCAGGCTACGTGAATCCGCTGACGGACCAGACGCAGAGCGGCGTTGCGACCTCGGTGTTGCAGGTGCCCATCGGTATGCCGGAAGGACCGTTCACCGTCAGCGCGATAGCCGGAAGTGTATCCGGTTCGGCGACCATCACGGTCGTGGCCGGCTCGGGTACGGTCAATCCTGACGTGCCACCAGGGGAACCGGCCGCCATCACGCTTGGTGCGAGCCCGACCCATATCCAAGTGGCGGGCACGGGCGGGACGGAGCTGGCCACGGTCATCGGTCGCGTATTCGACAACAACGGCAATCCGCTGAGCGGTGTGACGGTCCACTACCAGGTTGTCGCCGCAGAGAGTGCTGCCGGCGCTGCCATTCTGCCTGTGACGACACCGGTGCCAACTAGCTCGCCGACGCCTATCCCGACGACGCTATGCGCAGCTGATGACCCAGTCTCGGTTTCCGACGTTGCAGGAGTTGCCGTCATCCAAGTGCACGCCGGCCCGCAACCCGGCCCCGTGACGGTTGCAGCTTGCGCCGATACCACCATTGATGGCGTGCCTTCACCGATCAGCGAACAGCAGACGGTGGTGACCATCTCCTCGGGGCCGGCCAGCCACGTCGGGATCAGCATCAGTCAGAAATTCAGCAATAACAATGACGGCACGCTGCTAACTGTGCTGAGTGCAAGCGTCACGGATGCACAGGGCAATCCGGTCGAAGACGGGACCGGCGTGTTCTTCGCCGTGCTCACAAACGGGCCCGACGATCCGGCGCAGAACGTGGTCCTGTCAGGCAGTGCGGTGACCGACGCAGAGCCAGCGTGTGATACCAGTCAGTACGTTGCCCAAACCGGCCTGCCGATCTCACTTGAGCCCGGCAATGCCATCGCCTGCGTGAAATACCCGATGGCGCTGCAGGCGACGGAAATACAGGTACACGCCACCGTGGGCAGCGTCGACAACCAAGGCGGCCAGGCAGTCACGCTGCCAGGCGCGGTCAGCGATTTGGAAGTGAAGGTGGTACCCGCCACGGTTCTCGTCAACAACACCGATGACGCCCCTGCCCTCGTCCGCGCCGCGGTGTTCGATGCCAACTTGGATCCGGTTGAGAACGTGCGCATCCACTTCACTACCTCCGTCGGCACCATCGATCAGTCGGCTCTGACCGACAGTAACGGCCAGGCGAGCGCCACTTTGGTTATTCCGGCCGGGACGGAGTCCGGCACGGCGACCGTACAGGTGGAGGGCGGTGGCCTGCCGATCACCGACGTTACCGTCCCCATCGTCAACGTCACAGCCACCACCACACCGACACCGGGTACACCGACGCCGGTGGCTCAGCCCGGAGCGATGCAGTTTGTCGGGGCGCAACCGGCGACCATCGGCGTGCTCGGTTCGGGTTTGCCGGAGCAGTCGGTGCTGACCTTCCAGGTCACGGATGCCGTGGGCAACCCGCTCGCGGGAGTCACGGTGAATTTCTCCATCGCGCGGATTGCAGATGAGCAGATCTCGCCGCTGCAGGCGGTGACGGACAGTGCTGGCAATGTGCAAGTGACGTTGACCAGCGGTGAGCGGGCGATGAGCCTGCAAGTGACTGCGGAGATCGACAGCGTGTCGCCGCCGCTCATCGTGCGCTCGACGGCCGTCAGCATTCTTGGCGGGCCACCGTCGCAACCGAACTTCAGCGTGGTGCATCAGTTAGCCAACGTTTCGGGCGGCGTCTTTTATGGGACGCTCGATAAGATCACCGCGTTTGTCGCCGACCGCTTTGGAAATCCGGTGCCGCCGGGGACAACCGTCGACTTCACGACCAAGGGTGGCGCGATCGGCAACCCGACCACCACCAGCGATCTCGGCCAGGCGACGGCAACGCTCGTGACCCAAGCCCCCGTCCCGGCCAACGGGATCGTCGTCACGCTGGCGACCACTAGCGGAGAACGGCCCTTCATCGACGTGAACGGTAACGGCGTGTGCGACAGCGGCGATCAACTGCTGGCGATACCGGAACCGTTCTACGACGCCAACTGCAGCGGCACTTACGAGCCCGGTGACGACTTCATTGATCTGAACGGCAACGGCGTGTGGGACAGCGACCAGGGCTCGGGAACACCGGCGTGCGGCGACCAAGTGGTGGTGTTCAACAACGTCTGCACGACCTTCTCCGGACCGACCAGCGTCTGGCTGATTCCTGACGGTACTGGTCCCATAGAGCCCGGCGGATCCCGCGACTACACGTTGATCGTCAGCGACAATCCTAATCCGATCGCGAATCCGGGAGTAGGAAACCCAATCGTTGGCGGGTCGACGGTGGCCGTCTCCGTTGATGGCAGTCGGGCCCGCGTCATCGGCCTGAGCAACTTCACCATGCCGGACGCCATGACCTTCGATCAGCTCATCGACGGGATCAATCGGTTCCGCTTCACTGTGCTCGACAATGCGCCGCAGTCCACGACATCCGAGGTCGACGTTGTTACGATCAATGTCACGTCAGATGTGAATTCGCTGCCGGGCGGCGGCAACGGCTCGGCCACAGTATCAGATGTGATCACGTTCCTCGCTGCGCCGACGCCGACGCCGACGATCACCGCCACTTTCACTCCCACGGCGACGCCGACACTGCCTCCGTCGCCCACACCGACGCCGCAGCCACCGATGATCGCGCCAACCCAATCGACCCTGGCGGCCGGCGACGGCGCACCGCCGAACGGCTGCAACGGCGCAACCCAGACCTTCGTGGTGACGGGCGGCAGCCCGCCATTCAACGTGTTCGCTGGTGGCGGCTGTGTCAGCGTCAGCAGCGTCCCAGCTTCGGGTGGCTCGTTCATCTTCACGGCGGGCAACGTGCTCGGTAACTTCACCATCACGGTGACCGACGCTGCAGGGAAGACCGCATCGGCCGGTGTCACGGTCCAAGGACCACCGACGCCGACGTTCACGCAGACGCAACCACCTACAACAACGCCAACGTTCGCGCCGACGTTCACGCCGACGGTCACGCCGACACCGACGCCGGCGGCGGCGTATATCCAGGTGGCACTGTTTGTCAGCCAGGCGAGCAACAACAACGATGGCACGCTCACCACGGTGATCAGTGCGTTGGTGACCGATGCAAACAACGTCACGGTTGCCAATGGTATTCCGGTTCAGTTCAGTATCGTGCCGACCAGTCCGACGCCGGTGGTCCCCGCCGGGGTAGCAGTGACCAGCCCTGGCTATACTGGCGCGGCCGCGCCGTGCACGTTGGGCTTCACCGTCGTGCCGCAGCCAGGGGATGCCCTGTCCTGCGTCAAGTACAACCAAGCGCTCCAAGGCGCCACGGTGACGATCGAGGCGCAGGTGCAAACGCCGTCTGGCCCAATTTCGGATACCGAAACCATCGTCTTGCCGGATCTGCGTACGCCGACCCCGACCCGGACGGCAACGAATACGCCGACCACCACCATCACCTTGACGCCGACATTCACACCGACGCTGACGTTCACCCCGACGTTCACGCTGACGGCAACGCCGACGTACACAGTCACACCGGTGCCTACGAACACACCGCTGCCATCGGCGACCGTGCCGCCAACCCCAGGCGCTGCTTACGTGCGCTTGGATCAGATCCTCAGTCAGGTGACCAACAACCAGGACGGGACCTTCACGACCATTGTGAGCGCCCTGGTCACCGATGCCTCCGGCGTTGTGGTCGGAAACGGAGTGCCGGTCCAATTCACCTTGGTCAATCCGGTCTCCGGGGTGTCACTGACAAGCCCAGGATACACCGGGCAGGCACAACCGTGCACCATCGACTTCAGCATCGTACTCCAGCCCGGTGACGCGTTGTCGTGCCTGAAGTATGTCGCGGCACTGCAGGGCACCACGGTCACGGTGCAAGCAAGCGTGCAAACTGCTACCGGTGGTTTCGTTACCGACCAACGGCAGATCATTCTCATCGATACACGTCCCACCGCCACGCCGACGATCACGTCGACCCCGACGGTTCTGCCCACTGCGACGCCGACCGTACAGCCTCCCAGTATCGCACCGAGCGGCGCGACGCTGTGGGCTGGAGTTGAACCACCGCCCAATTGTAACGGCGTTTCGCAAACGTTCGTGGTGACTGGCGGGGCGCCGCCGTTCACGATCTCCGACTACGGAGTTGGGTGTCTGAGTACGACCGTGGTGTCAGCGTCCGGTGGTTCGTTCACCTTCACTGCCGGCAACGAGGTCGCGGCCTCCCTCCCCATCACCGCTACCGACGCGCTCGGCCGGATCGCGACCGCTGAAGTCACGCAGCAGGGATCGCCTGCAGCCTTCATCGATGTGGATCTGTCCGCGAACCAGCGCGTCGATAATGGCGACGGGACGTACTCCAGCGTGGTGAGCGCGCTGGTAACCGAAGCCGACGGCACGACCGTCCCTGATGGCGTGCCGGTAGAGTTCAGCCTGGTGAATCCGGTCGCGGGTGTGTCGATCACCAGCCCCGGATTCACCAATGAGGCGCAGCCTTGCACCATCAGCTTCACCGTCACACCACAGCCGGGGGATGCTCTGGCCTGCATCAAGTACGTTTACAGTCTGCAGGGCAGCACCATCACCATCCGCGCCAGTGTGATGACGGCGAACGGTACCCCGATCTCGGCGGAGACGACGATCACGTTGCCTGACACCCGGCCGACGCCGACACCAACGGTGACTGCGACGCCGCCACCGACATATACGCCCACCAACACGGCGACGCCGAGTCCTTTCCCGTCAGGCGTGGCCACCTTTACGCCTGCCGGCACAGCTACCGCGACTGCAACACCCCCGGCCGGTTCGATCCAGTTCTTGGGCGCCACACCGTCGTTCATCGGCGTCCGGGGATCTGGCTTGCCGGAACAATCGACGCTGGTTTTCGAGGTGAACAGCACCACAAACAACCCCATGTCTGGCGTCGCGGTCCAATTCACGCTGTCCGGCAGCGGATCGGAAAGCCTCAATCCGACCGCGGCGGTCAGCGACCAGAACGGTTTGGTGAACACCACCGTCACCAGCGGCACGCAAGCCACCACCGTGCGGGTGATCGCCACGGTGGAGACGCCCCCGGGAATCTCTGCGCAGTCAACCGCGGTCAGCATCCTCGGTGCGCCGCCAGACTACGATCACTTCAGTATCGCGGCGGCGCAGCTGAACATTCAAGGGCGCGTGACGTTCGGCCTGTCGGATCAGATTTCTGTGTACGTGAACGACCGGTTCGGCAATGCTGTCCCGCCGGGAACGGCGGTGTCTTTAGTCACCAACGCTGCCAGTGTGGTCAACCCAACTACCACGGATACCTCCGGTGTCGCCACGGCGACCTTGCTCACCGAGGGTGTCGTACCGCCCAGCGGCATTGTGACCGTGATGGCGTACACGCACGGGGAGGAATCCTTCCTCGACAACAACGGCAACGGCGTCTACGACGTCGGAATTGATACCATCTTGACCCCCAATGTTCCGGAGCCGTTCATCGACTACCGGCCGCTGCCGCCCGGAGACAGCTGCTTGCCCGGAGACAGCTGCTGCTCGGTGCCGCCGCCGAGCTCGCTGTGCAAGGACCAATTCATTCCGGGCACCCCCTTCCAGCTGTTCGTGGATACGAACGGCGACGGGAAGTGGCAATGTGGTAGTATATGTGGGCCCGCGGCCCAAGGGCAGGGGACGCTCGGTGTGTGGGACAACAACATCCTGGTGTGGCGCGCTATCCCCGTGACCTTCTCCGGCCCCACGCAGGCGCCGGTACTGGAAGGGTGTCAGGGCCAGACGTCAGGAACGTGTAGCGCGTTCTACCTCGAAACCGGGGCATCGATGTCATTTACGATCGCTGTGCATGATGATCTGGTCAACCCCCTGGTCGGCGGATCGACAATCGACATCAGCGCGTCCAATGGCACCGTGACGGGCGGGAGTATCACCGTGCCGGACGGTGAGTCATTCAACCAGTTGGTGGACGGCCTGACGCAATTCACCTTTGTGCTCACGGCTCCTACCGGACTGACCAGTGACGAGCCGGCGGTCATTTCGGTGACAATCGCCTCGCCAAACGGAAACGTTACCTCGTTGTTGACGAGCGGTGAGCTGGGGCCGTGAACCGCTGCAGTCCGTGGGGGCTCGAACACCCGAGCCCCCACGGGCTGGGCTGGCCCTCACCCCTTGGACTCTGCTAAGGCACCGCCATGGCCGTCAAGGCGAACCTCCGGAGCCGGAAGAGTCAGCTTGCATCTCGTGTACTGATCTTACACGGGCCGAATCTGAATCTGGTTGGAACCCGCGAGCCGGGGATCTACGGTCGCCAGACGCTCGCCGACATCGAGCGCCGCCTGCATGAGTTGGCCAGCGAGTTAGGTGTCGCGCTGGAGACCTTTCAATCGAACAGCGAAGGCAAGCTGGTGGACCGCATACAAGCGGCGCGTGAGTCGGCAAACGCTATTGTCATCAACGCTGGAGCGTACACGCATACCAGCGTGGCCATCCGCGACGCCCTGCTGGCGACGGAGTTGCCGGTCGTCGAGGTGCATCTCTCGAACACCTACAAGCGCGAAGCGTTCCGCCACCGCTCACTGATCGCCGACGTTGCCGTTGGGCAGATCGTCGGCTTTGGTGCGGACAGCTATCTGCTGGGCCTGCGGGCGGCGGCGGCCTTGTTGGCTCGCAAATAACGGCACCCACCTCGGCCGGCGCGGGCTTACTCTACCTTTGCCGCGATCGGGGTGTACGATTTCTTCAGCCCCCGGCGCTGCGCGTGGCGTTCGAGCGCCAGATCGATGAGCCGACCGATCAGTTCCCGGTACGGCAACCCAGACGCTTCCCACAGCTTCGGGTACATGCTGATGGTGGTGAACCCGGGAATGCTGTTGAGCTCGTTCACGTACCACTGCCCCGTGCCGCGCTCCAGAAAGAAGTCGACGCGTGCCATACCGGCGCAGTCGAGCAGCTGGAATACCTGCAGCGCGAGCTTCCGCACCGCCGCCGTTTCGGCTTCGGTGAGTGGCGCCGGAATCAGCAGCGTGGCGCCGTTCTCGTCAACGTACTTGGCCTCATACGAGTAGAACTCCGCCTTCGGACAGATCTCGCCAGGGATGGACGCCTGCGGATCCTCGTTGCCCAGCACGGCGCATTCGATCTCGCGCGCGTCGATGCCCTTTTCGATGAGCACTTTGTCGTCATAGTCCAACGCGTTCGCGACCGCTGCCGCCAGGTCATCGACGGCTTTCACCTTGGTGATCCCGACGGATGAGCCGAGGTTGGCCGGCTTCACGAACAGCGGCAGGCCGAGCTCACATGCCTGCGCGCTCACCGTGACGGCATCGGCGCTCCAGCGTGCGCGCGTCGTCACGACGAACGGCACCACTGGAACCCCGGCGCCACGGAGCAACCGCTTCTGCACGTCCTTGTCCATACCCACGGCGGAACCCAACACGGCGGCGCCGACGTACGGGATATCCGCCAACTCGAGCAGGCCCTGCACCGTCCCATCTTCGCCATACGGTCCGTGCAACACCGGAAAGATGACATCGAGTTTGCCGATCGGCGGACCCGGTTTCTCCCGCTCGAGCAGTGTGCCCATCGTGGGCGTCGGCAGCAGCATGACTTCGCTGCCAGTGCCGTTCAGCGCCGGGAGCGGAGCATCGGTGAGACGCCGGAAAGCCGGCTCCTCTAGGAGGTGCCAGTGTCCGCCGCGATCGATTCCGATCAAGCTGACGCGGTACTTGTCCCGGTCGATGGCATCAACGACACAACGCGCCGAGCGCAACGAAATCTCGTGCTCACCGGAACGACCGCCAAAGACCACACCTACATGAATCTTGTTCTTCGACCTGGTCACCGCCGCACCTCCTTGCCTGAACCGTACCACAGTTTCCCGCCGCGCTCACGTTCGGACTCCGTGCGCTGGCGTTCAACGAGCGTGAAAATGCCGGGCTTGCATCTCGGGGGGCAGTATGGATAAATGCAACTCAGCGAGTTCTGCGGGTTTCCAGATGAAGACGCCACATTATACAGACGGACAGCAGTCGCGATGCGACGCGCAGGCGCGGGTGCGCGGCGGCGCGGCCTCTGTGGCCGCATCGCGCGTGGTCAACACGACCATGCTGGCGACGCTCTTCACCGCCAAGATTAGCCCCCGATGGGTGTCTGGTGGCCTTCCGAAGGAGGGAAATCCGTAAAAAACGACACAACCCTTGAGAATAAGAAGGCCACCGGACGAGAGTTTGGTGGCCTTTTTTTTGGGCCGAAAGATGGCGCCTCCGCAGCGGGCGGAGGCGAGCGGGCTGGGATGGGCCCGGAGCCGAGAGACGGTCTGGAGAGGAGGATGACGACAATGGGTCGGATCGATGCACAATTGGTAACGCAGCGGTTGAGGGAGGTGGTAGGGGACGAGCCCAAGGCTTTCGCCTACGACATCGGCGTGAGCCTGTCGGCGCTGTACAACTACCTCAACGGCCGTATTCCCTCGACCGAAGTGCTGTTCCGCATCGCCCGCTACACCGGCCGGCCGATGGAGTGGTTTCTCGCCAACGACGGCGACACGGGCGGTGTGGAGGTGATGGTCGGATTGGGTTGCAGGGACAACGGTGCCAGCCTTGCAGTGACCCACTGATCGTATGGGGGTGTTCCCATTGTTGTCCTCCCAGCGGGGAGGACGGGCGCCCTAGTGCACCCACGACACGGACGCTGGCTGTGGGCGGTCGCCGGGTGCGTGAGCAGAGGTGATCTGATGGAATGGTTTGCCTGGGTGGCCCCAATCTGGAACGGGGCTTTGCCGATGGGAGCGGCGCCAGGTGCGGTGCAGTATGGAACCGGTCTGTTGCAGTTGGTTGGGGTGGTGACCGCCCTTGTACCGGTGCTGGTCGTCGTGCGGCCGGCATTCAGAGGACGGAGCGGCGCGACCGAAGCGCCGCGCCTGCGTGTGCTCGAAGGTGGAAAGGAACTCCGGCGGCGGGCCGCCTGAATGCCCGCAGCGTACTACAAAAAGGGGGAGGGTTGCCGGACCCTCCCCCGAGGAGGATCGGCTCAACCGCCCATGCGGTACTTGAAAGCGCGGCCGCGGTGTGTCGACCCGTGCAACTCGATGAACAGCAGGCCGCGCATCACCATAGTGAAGTACAGGAGCAGTGCCAGCACCGCCTCTTGCGCGTATGCAGCCGGTCCGCGGACCGGCAGAGAACCGACGAGAAGCATCACCCCCGCCGCAAGCAGGGTAGCGGGAAACCACTCGATCCAATTCTCAATGATGAACTGGTAGCTTTCCGAAAGCAACGCGGCAGCCGAGTAATGGCCCATGTAGATCAGTTCCGGCACGGCGTTGAACAACACGAAGATCGCGAGATAGACGAACAGCAGGATGACCTCACCTTGCGGGAGTTGCATGATCGCGGGGCTCAGCAGCGTAAAAATCCAGAAGAGGAACATGATGCCCACCACGTCCCAGAGGTAGGGGACGAAGCTACGGCGGAAGTCGTCCAGCGTGACCTTCGAGGTGCGGACGATCATTTCCACCAGATACAAGAAAGAGCCCAGGCACGCCGCCCGAATTAGGCTCAGGACCAACCCACCGGCGATCCCAAAGCCCCAGCACAAAGGGGCCGCCACCTGCCAGATCGCGCTGTAGACGAATACGCTCCCCAGCACAGGCCAGTTCTTCACCGCGAGCGTTGCCGCCCGAGCAAGGACCTTGCGGTAGATCTGCAGCGTTACAAGAAACCACTCCACCGGCCGCGCCACCATGAAGGCCGGACTCTATCGATACACCCGCGACCGGTCAACCGAGATGCCGGCCCGCCAAGTGTGTCGACCGGTGCCGGTCGCAGGGGCACGGCGCGCCCCGACGACGTGGCGATGCCCCGTGAGGTTGCCAGTGGTCTAGTGCGGCTCCGTGTCGCGCCGACGCCTTTGGGGCCGGCTGATTTCGCATAGGCGTTGCGCCAGTTCGTTCCACTCCTCACGCAGCGCCCGCGGCACCGGCTCCTTCAGCGTCTGCGCCCACACCGGTCCCTCCCCCGGTCCTGCAATGATGGATTCAGTGATGCTTCGGCTGTACGCGGAATTGGCCTGAGCGCCCAAGTGGCGCAGGCGCGGCTGGACGTGCGTTTCGCGGACATGGGCCAGGATCTCGGCCAATCGCTGCCGGATATGAAGCTCTTCGGTGATGGACTCCCAGTGCATGGAAGACATGTCTCCGGTCAGCGGCCACAGGTATTCGTCGACTTCAGTGTCAGTGCTGTAATCGTTTCGTCCCATCTCTCCTCACCGTTAGTACCTCTACACCTTACGGATGGAATTGATGGGCGGGAAGACGTGAATGTGCCGTTCGACACACTCAATGCGGAATTATTGTGCCGTGTGATACTCTGCGCGACCGGCGCGATGGCGCGGCGGCGGACGCAGCAGATCGCCACGCAAGATTTGCTTGGCGTGGTGGTTGTGGCGCGCATCGAAGAAGCGCGAGGTGAGGACGATTTTGCGGGCATCCTTGTCAACGAGGCCTTCGCGCTCGAGACGCTTCATCACGCGCGCCACGTTGGCACGTGAGGCGAGGGCGAATTCGGCCAGGTCCGCGTGCGTCAGCGGCAAGTCGATGAGGACACCGCCGTGCCTGTCGCGGCCAAAGTCACGCGCCAGGACCGCCAGCTCATGGATGAGACGCTCTTCCAAGCGTAGGCCGAGCAACGAACATTTGTCGTACAATAACCGGCTCAATACGCGCCAGCTGAATGACACGATCTGGAGGACTCCCGGTGGCGGCGAGTTGGCGACCAGGTCGGCCATCATCTCGTTGGTGATGATCGCGACTGTAGCGTCGGTGAACGCGCTCGCCGAAAAGAGCCGCGGCTGTCCCTGGTCGGCATACCAATTTAAGCCGAAAAACTGCCCGGGGCGGATGAGCTCAACGCAAACCGTGCCGGCACCCGACGGGCAGCTGACCTTGACCACACCGGCCACCAGGAAATTGACGAAGTCGGCGGTGTCGTCGGGACTAAAGATGTTCCGTCCCTTGCTCCAATGGCCGAGCTGCGCGCTACGCACGAGCTGGTCGACGGCGCTCGACGTCAAGCCCATGCGCCGGCCGGCATCGGTCAGCAGGCTCCGGAACTGTTCCTTTGGGGCCGTGAGCCCCACACCTCGACTCCCTTCGGCGGCCTATTGCCGCGTCCAAGGTTCGATCGGTTTTCACGGATTGGCGCGCAAGTCAAGACAGCATCAAGCCCGACCCGCATTCCCTACGGCACTCTTCTCAGCCGCCAGGATGACGATCCCGGCAAACATGACCACACCGCCGGTCCGGAAGCGTCGTGGCTTTCTGAGGTCCGTTGATGCCATTTGCAAGCTCGATTGCTGATCATCGGCATTGACGCCCAGGGGCGTTGCACCTACCTGTACGAGGACGTTTCATGGACTCGACCGCGCTCGCAACGAAACGCGCGGTGTTGCTAGGCGTCGCCTGCCTGGGTGTCTCCGCGTTTGTCACGCAGATGGTGATGGTACGCGAGTTCCTGAGCCTGTTCTCAGGGAACGAGCTGATGCTCGGCCTGACGCTCGGCAACTGGTTATTGTTAACCGGCCTTGGCGGCGTGCTCGGCCGCTCCGCCGGCCGCATTCGCGACCCGATCCGCGCCCTGCTGCTCGCGCAGGTCGGTATCGCGCTACTGCCGGCGGCCCAGATCGCCGGGATCAGGATGACGAAACAGCTGCTTCCCGTGGGTCTGATGGTCGGGATCGGCGAGGCCTTCTGCGCCTCATTCGTCGTGCTGGTACCGTACTGCCTGCTCTCCGGATTCCTGCTGGCCGTGTTCTCCGGCCTGGCATCGGCGCGCCGTGACTGGCGGCAGATCGGCGACGTCTACGCGCTCGACGCACTCGGCGGGATCGTCGGCGGCCTCCTGTTTTCGCTGTGTCTCGTCCGTTTGTTCGCGCCGTTTGAGATCGCAACGTTTCTCCTGGCTCTGAACCTGCTCGCGGCGGCCTGGCTGGCTCACGCCACGGGCCGCCGGGTGATGCGCGCATCGGTCGTCGCCGTACTGTTGATCGCGCTCGTGTTTCTCGGGCGAACCGACCTCGAACGCCGGACCGGCCAGGCCATGTTCCCGGGCCTGGACGTCGTACGCGAGGAGTCGACACCGTATGGAAACGTTGCGGTCACACGTCAGGGCACACAATTCACCGTCTATGAGAACGGCGTCCCGGTCGGTGCGACGGAAGATGCCGCAGCTGCCGAGGAGGTTGTTCACTACGCATTAGTCCAGCATCCGGAGCCGCGAGAAGTTCTGCTCGTTGGCGGCGGTCTGGTCGGCGCCGAGCACGAGGTGGAGAAGTATCCAGTCGTGCGCATCGACTACGTTGAATTGGACCCGGCCGTCTTGCGCATCGCAGAGGCGCTCGCTGGAATGGGGAGCGATTCGCGCGTGCACGCGATCGCCGCCGATGCTCGCCGCTACGTGCAGACCACGCACGGCGCGTACGACGCGATCCTCATGGCTGTGCCGGATCCCTCGTCCGCGCAGCTCAACCGCTTTTACACCGTCGAGTTCTTCGCCGCGGTGCGCCGCGCGTTGCGTGCGGGCGGCGTGTTCAGCCTCGGCCTGAGCGGCGCCGAGAACTATGCCAACCCGGAGATCCGGCTCCTGGCCGCCGCGGTGTATCGCTCGCTGGTCTCGGTGTTTCCCAACGTGCTCGTCATCCCGGGCGCCCGGCAGTACTTCGTTGCCTCCGAGCGACCCCTCGGGTACGACATCGCCGCACGGCTGGAGGCGAGACATATCGTGACACGATATGTACGCCGCGAATACCTGACCGCGAAGCTGACTGCGGACCGTCTGGCGGCGGCCCGCACGATGGTGACGTATCGCACGGAGGAGAATCACGACTTCCGTCCGCTCAGCTACTACGTCTACCTGCGGTATTGGCTGAGCCAGCTGGGCGGCGGGCTGCTGCTGCCGATATGCCTGGTTGCAGCGTTGCTGGCGCTCATCAGCGGCTTGCTCGCTGGCTCGGCCACGCGCGCGGCGCCGGCGGCTCTTTGCGCCAGCGGCTTTGCCGGCATGGGGCTAGAAGTCGTTCTGCTCATCGCCTTTCAGGCCATCTACGGCTACGTTTACCAGCAGATCGGCCTCATCGTCACGGGCTTTATGGCTGGTGCGGCTGCGGGTGCGGCGTGGTCTGGCCGGAGGCGTATCGGTGCTGCATCACTGCTGTTCCGTTTAGACGCGCTGTTGAGCACGGCGGGGTTCCTCTTGATACCACTGCTGCGGTCATTGAGTGCGACGGACAGCGCCATCGTGCAAGCCGTGGCCGCACCGGTGATCTTCCCGCTGCTCAACGGCGTGATTGGGTTTCTGGTCGGCGCGCAGTTCCCTCCGGCGGCGCGTGTCATGTTCCGTACGGTCGAGGAGACCGCCGGCAACCTATACGCGTTTGACCTGCTCGGTGCATGCCTTGGGGCGCTCATCGTCAGCACGTTTTGCGTGCCACTGATGGGAATCAGCGCGACATGCGCGCTGCTCGGCGGTGTAAAGCTGCTCAGTGCCGCGATGTTACGCCGGGGCACGGTGGCGATCGACGTTCCGTTTCCTCGGCCCCTTCCTGCCCGCGGCGCGGTGTTCGCCTTCGCCTTTCCTCTGCTCATTCTCACCGGCATCGGCACGGTGATTGTCGCTGAGGAAACCGGCGGCGGCGTGTACGCCGTGTCATTCGCGCCGGCCTACTACTGGGCGCTGGTGGCCCTGCTCGCGCTGGGTATAATCCGCGCCGTTGGGCTGCAGGGCGGGCCGTTGGGCGGGCTCCGCGGGTGGCCCTCGACGCTGGGCAGAATCCGCTCGGCGGTCGAGCGCTGCGGCCGGACCATCTATGAATCCACCAAGGTCAGCGTCTTGCGCTGGGTGTACTTCCTGAGCTTCTCTCTCGCCGTCAGCTACCCGGCCTTCCGCTGCTACTTCAGCGTGCCGTATCTCTTCTGCCATGTCTGCCCGCGCAAGTGCATCTTCGGTTTCCTGCGGCCGTACCTCGTGCCGGCGGCTTTGATCATGAACCTCGAAAGGCGATTCTGGTGCTACCAGGCCTGTCCGATCGGCACTCTCAGTGACTGTCAGGCGCGCGTCTGTAAGGCCTCACGGTGCGTGCCGGCGCGTTTGCGGGCCGTGTCTTTCGCCGTGCTGGGTTTCACGGCGGTTGCCTACTTCAAGATCATGTGGGATCTCGATCACCAACCGGCCGTCGCGCTCGACTGGTACACGTTCTTCTACAATAACCTGTTTGCGGTGAGCGCCGGAGTCATCGGCATCGCGGTCGCACTGATCATCCTCGGCTACCGGCTGCGCCGCAGCTTCTGCGAGATTCTGTGCCCAGTGGGGGCCTTTTCCGATCTGCTGCTGCGAGGCGAACGCGCCTTACCAGGTGCCGCTGCACCCGCCCCTGCCGAGGCGGCGGAGCGAGGCCGATGAGCAAGCCACAGCTCGACCGGCGGTTGTTCCTCAAGCGAGCCATCATGGCGGGCGCCGGACTGGCTTGGGGTGCCTACACCGTTCCCAGTTTGCTGCGCCAGAGCCCGAGCGCGGGGTTGCGCGTGGGATTCCCGAACGACGCGCCGGCGAAACTCTGGCGGTGGTCGCGCGAGGCGGAGTGGTACGAAGCCCAGGGCGGGTTGGTGAGATGCGTGCTCTGCCCGCACGAGTGCATCCTGGGCGAGAACGACCGTGGGTTCTGCCGCACGCGCGTCGTCAAGAACGGCAGGCTCCATACCGTCGCCTACGGTAACCCGTGCACCCTCCACATCGATCCGGTGGAGAAGAAGCCCCTGTATCATTTCCTGCCCGGGACCCCGATTTTTTCGGTCGCCACTGCGGGCTGCAACCTGCGCTGCCTCAACTGCCAGAACTGGGAGATCTCCCAGGTTAAGCCGGAGAAGACGGACAACGCTGATCTGTTGCCGGAACGCCTGGTGCAGGCCGTCGCCGAGCGAAACCTCCACCTGATCGCCTACACGTACTCCGAGCCGATCGTTTTCTACGAATACGTCCGTGACACCGCGGCGCTGGCGCGCGCGCGCGGCATCCGCAATGTCCTCGTCACCGCCGGTTACATTTCGGAAAAGCCGTTGCGCGAGCTGTGCCGGGTCATTGACGCCGCCACGCTCGATGTGAAGGGGTTTGACGACGGTTTGTACAAGAAAGTCACTGGAGCGAAGCGCGACCCCATCCTGCGGGGGCTCGAGGTGATGCGTGAGGAAGGTCTGTGGCTCGAAGTCAGTCGGCTCGTTGTGCCGACGTACTCAGATGATCGGGACGATATCCGCGACCTCTGCCGCTGGGTGGTGCGCGCCCTCGGTCCTGGAACACCGCTGCACTTCTTGCGGTTTCAACCCGCCTACCGGCTGAACGGGCTGCCGCCGACCCCCGTGCAGGTACTGGACGATGCGCGCCAGATCGCTCTGGACGCCGGTTTGCAGTTCGTCTTCGTCGGCAACGTTCCCGGGCATGCTGGCGAAAATACCGTCTGTCCGCGTTGCGGGCGCACGGTCATCGAGCGCCGCGGGTTCAGCGTTACAATCAACCAGCTCGACAACGGCTGCTGTCCGTGCGGCGAAAGGATTCCTGGAGTGTGGGCATGAGTGAACATCGCAACGGCACGAGTGAGGGGGAGCGTCGGCGATTCTCTCGCCTCCTCATCGAATTGGCCTTACTGATTGTTCTCTCCGCCGCGGTGACCCTTTTGATTTGGCGCGGCAAAGGATGGGACGCGGCGCTCGTGTGGAAACCTGCCGCGCCGCTGGAGGTGCTCGCCGGCCCGCCGCGGGTGCGCACGCCGGCGGTCGCAGGGCAGTTCTATCCGTCCGATGCGGGAGAGCTGTTCAATGAGGTCACGCGCCTTCTCGCTTCGTCGCCGGCAATCGGCCTCGGGAGAGTGCACGCTATTCTCGTTCCGCACGCCGGCTATGCCTTCAGCGCGGCGGTTGCGGCGGCGTCCTTCCGCGAGCTGGATCGGAACTTCCGGCGTGTCTTTGTTCTGGCGTCCAACCACAATGGCGCTGTGAGCTTCGCGGGTGTCTCGCTTCCCGATGAGACGCGCTACGCCATTCCGGGCGCCGAGATCCCGCTCTCCGGAGTGCTCAACGATCTGCGTGACCCGACGCTCTTCGTTCACGAGCCCCTTGCGCACGTGATGCACATGGTCGAGGTGGAGCTGCCGTTTCTGCACCAATTGCACGGGCGACCGAAACCGGCGGATTACGCGATCGTGCCAATGATTCTCGGCAGCATGGACACTAACGCAATAGACCGCCTGGCTGCCATCCTCGACGGCTACGCCGACCCCACCACGGTCTTTGTCTTCAGTGTCGACCTGTCCCATTACTATCCTGACCAGACGGCGCGCCAACTGGACCAGTACACCGTTGATGCCCTGATGGCCCGTGATCGCTCGGCGATCAGAAGGGCCATTACCGACGGCGACCAAGTTCTCGACACGATGCTGGCCCTGGTCCAGCGGCGGGGGTGGCAGCCGACATTTTTGATGGCGCGCAACTCGGGGGACGCCACCTGTGAAAAAGACCACGTCGTCG
>Ga0326728_10009825_pt1 | contig 22764 bp, 18 predicted proteins | sample MB3enrmetagenome_FD_207602 | JGI IMG/M metagenome (GOLD analysis project Ga0326728, IMG submission 207602) | Lab enriched peat soil microbial communities from McLean, Ithaca, NY, United States - MB31MN | ecosystem: Environmental > Terrestrial > Soil > Wetlands > Peat | place: USA: New York... | reverse complement strand
TTGCGATCAACGCCAATGGCGAAGCGTCGCGCTATGCCGCCTTCGGCCTGCCGGTGTTCCAGGACGGACGGGACGATTTTGCCGGCCCGCTCGCCGGTGTGCTTGCCGGGATGCGCTGGGCTGCGCAGGCCGCGCCCGGCGCCCGGTTCATCGTGACGGCCGCATGCGACACGCCGTTCTTTCCCATGGATTTGGCCGCCAGATTTTTGGCTGCGGCGGGCAGCGCCTATCCAATTATCGTTCTCGCCATGTCCGCCGGGCAGGTGCATCCGGTTTTCGGGCTTTGGCCCACCGCTCTTGCCGGGGATTTGACCGATGCGCTGGCGTCGGGCACGCGCAAAGTCTCCCACTGGACGGACAGCCATCCACATCTTATCGCTGAGTTTTCGCCAGCTCGCCTTGGCGGCAAGCTTGCCGACCCCTTTCTTAACGCAAATACGCCGGAGGACCTCGCCGGGGCCGCGGCGCTTCTGGTGTCCGGGAAGGGGCCCTGACGGTGCCGGTCCCGAAGCTTATCGCAAATCTCCCACCATCCGCCGTAAGCTCCGGCCGCTTTTTCGTCATTGCGAGGGGCCAAGCCCCGCAGCAATCCAGGAGCCTCAAGCTCCAGCGCCGTACCAGCCTTCTGGATCGCCACGGCGGCAAGGCCGCCTCGCGACGACGGCCGGGCAAGCTTCGCTGCCTAGCGCTTCACGTGCCGCCGGTAACGGTGGTACCGGTGCCCTTTCAAACCGAGCGCCCGGGCAATATCCGGCCCCGCGGTGTAACCAACCACCCCGCCGGCAACGGCGCCAGGCCAGCTGTGGAAAGCAATTCCGCCAGCCGCCGCACCTAGCCCAGAATCGAACAGCCGCTCTTGGGCTTGCGCGGTCAGAGGTGCGAGCCCTACTGCGATCACTACGCAGGCAAGTATCTTCTTCATGCTGTCCTCCCGTCCATTGGACTATGCTAACGATAGAAGAAGCTTAGATTGCGGCGGCACCAGGCGCCATTTCCGCACCAATGCCGCAATAATACCGGCAGCTGGGCCTCAATCGTCAAGCAACCTCGGAGAGCACGATGCGGCTAAGTGAGCACTTGCGGCGGACGCGATCTGTGTAAGGATGGAGTTAGCCGCAACGTTTGCCGGGAGCCGGAACTAATGTGCGCCGCACCGAATCCAGCTCTCCAGCCACGCTTGCTCGCATGAAAGTTCTCATCCTCGGCGGTTACGGCGTCTTCGGCGGGCGGCTGGCGCGGCTACTGCTTCAAGACGGGATCGAGGTTATCGTCGCAGGGCGGAATTTCGAGAGGGCAGCTGCCTTTACGTGCCAATATGGCGGCACTCCTCTTTTCATCGATATTGCCAAGGACCTCTCGCCCATTGCCGGGGCCGCTCCGGCCCTCACCGCCGACGCGGCTGGACCTTTCCAATCTTACGGCAGCGACCCCTACCGCGTAGCGCGGTTTTGCATCGATCACAAAATCCATTACCTCGATCTGTCGGACGATGCCGCTTTCACGGCGGGCATCGCCGGTCTCAATGAGCGCGCTCTGGCAGCCGGCTGTTTCGCCTTGTCCGGCGTTTCGAGCGTTCCGGCAATCTCCGCGAGCGCAGTCCGGTTTCTTAGCGAGGGCCTATCGGAAATACAGCTTATTGAGACGGCGCTCGTCCCCGGCAACCGGGCTCCGCGCGGGCGCTCCGTCATTGGCTCCATTCTCAGCCAAGCCGGGGAGCCGCTTACGATTTGGCGCGATGGGGCTTGGCGCCAGCACCGCGGCTGGACGGAAGCGAAACGAGTCTCTTTCGGACCCGGTTTCAAGCGCTGGGCGAGCCTGATTGGCGCGCCGGATCTGCAACTTTTCCCTAAAGCGTTCAACGCCCGGTCGGTTGTGTTCCGCGCCGGATTGGAGCTTGGCGTCATGCATTGGGGCCTGGCATTTCTCGCGCGATTGCGCGCCCTTGGCCTCCTTCCGGGCCTGACCGTTTTCCTTGGCCCTATATTGTGGATGTCGGAGCGGCTGAAGCCTTTCGGCTCGGATCGCGGAGCGATGGCCGTCGGCGTAACGGGCCTCAAGGATGGCAGGGCGATAAGGCGGCGCTGGCAAGTGATCGCAAATGCTGGCGACGGTCCTTTTATCCCCGCCGTTCCGGCTCGCGCCATTATCCGCAAATTGAAGGCCGTCGATCCAGGCGCGCGGCCGTGCCTTTGCGATCTCACGCTGCAAGAGATCGAAAGTGCGATGGCCGGCCTGTCCGTCGAGTTCGCTACCACGCAGGAAGAGACGTAGGCATCCTATCCTGGCTTAACTATGCAATCTTAATAAATATTAATGGTAGTGGCATATCGGCAGCGCCGCTCCCACATCCGTTCACAGGCAGCCCTCCTCGCAATGTCCTTTCGGCCACATTATGCAAAGAATCGGCGCGCGCGCCCCTCTGCAGAGAATGAATGTCACGGCAAAACCTGTAGGGATATCGAGCAGGCGCGCCTAGCCCCGGAAGCGCGATTGAAGTTGGAGTTATTAGATGGTTCCAGTTAGGCGCGGCAGCTCGTCCTATTCATTTTTAATGGTCCTTCTTCTCCTGGGCCTCAGCGCGCTCGCCTGGTTCTCTACTTACTCGGGCATGCTCCAGCTGATCGCCGCGAGTTCCGGCGACATCGGCGTGACCGCCAAGATCGCGATCGCGTTTGCCGTGCTCATGCTGCAGGGCATGATCATCTATATTCTGGACGCCCTGTTCTCCGGCCAGCTGCGGATCATGCTCTATCCGCTCTATATCGTTGGCTATATCGTTCTGGTACTGATTTCGGTGGCTTTCGCCTTCGGTTTCTATTGGCGTTTTCTCGAAGCCGGAGCGCAGACGACGCAAGCGGCCGGAGCGTCCGTTTATGAGGTCGAACGCGCGCTGCAGACGGGGCAGAGCCGGCTTGAGCTCTTGCAAAGCACGTTCACAACGCTCAGCACGATCTCATCGCAAAAAGCGGCGACCGAACGCGCGAGCGGAGGGACCTGCCCGAATAGCCGCGCCGGTGAAGGGCCGAGACGGCGGCTTCGCGAAACCGATGCGCAGCGCTTCCAATTCGCCAACGATCTGATCGGAGGCCGGATCGGTGCGGTAAAGGCCGATATCGCCGATCTTAATGCCGATTTGCAGCGCGTCCTGAAGAAGGACCCTTCGACCATCGACCCCGCGACGGGAACGAGAACCGCGTTTATCGAGGGTCTCGACCGCAAGCTCGGCTTGGTCGTCACGCGCTTCAACACTCTGCGCGCCGATCCGCAGATCCGGCAGATCCGCGACGAATTTGCAGCACGCGCCAAGCAATCAAGCTTCACCGACGACCGCGGCGGAACGTTTATTTGCCCCGACGGCCAGTTGCAGATCGCGCTCGATGGCGTGGTGCGCTCGATCGACAATTTGCCTGAGCTGCAAAAACCGGAGCTGCGCTCGGTCGAGGGTTCGGAAGCCGTTATCGAAGCGTTCCGGCGTCTCTCGAACACAGCAATCGGGCTCGTTGTGCATGGCAAAGTGCCGCCGTCGCCCGAGCAGATCAGAAAAGAGCAAGGCGGCGCCGAGCGCACCGCAAGCCTCGAGAGCGCATTCACCCAGGATAAAGCCGGCCTCAGCGACCGCGACTATATTCCGCTTATGATCGCGATTTTCGTCGACGTTTGCATTTTGCTTGTTTCGGTCAACCGCCCGTTCGGTCCCTTCTTCAACCTTGGCCAAGATCTGTCTCGCGCAAGGGAGCGCGGACCGATGCAGGGGGTTCTCGAAACCTTCTACACGGTTTTCCAGGATCAGTTTCACATGGGGCGCGGCCAAAGGCCGTTGCCGGGCGAGCTGATCGCGCCCCTGCAAGACGTGGTGTTCGATTACAAGGGCGATTACTACGCCGCCGTTCCCTTGGACTTCCGCGAGGAGAATTACGAGCAATGGGCCCAAGCCCGGGCCAACGCGCCAAGTTTCGAGTCCTCCCGGGCCCTTGAGCGTTCGCGTTACCTTGCTGCGGTTTTCGCGATCCTAGAAGGCGAAAATCTCGTGCGATTGCTCGGCGATGAGCGGAAAAGCCGGTGGACGACCGGCAGCCTTAATGGGATCGGCGAGGATACGGTGCGCGCCAAGCTCGATAAGCAGGGCAGCATGTACGCCCAAGCGGACGCATTCCGGATTTACCGCTTCCGTCCGGGCAAATGGGCCGGCCTTTTGATCGAAACCGTCGGCAGCGCGGCAGCACGGGAAGATGCGGACCGGCGCTGGCGCGAAGGCGGCGGCGAGATCTTTGCCGGCTGGCTTGGAGGCCGCCGGCCCCAGCGCACGCTACCGAGGCGCCGCGATACAGAGGGCCGCATAGAGGCGGACGCGCGTCAGCAAATACCGGACCGCTCGCACGACGATTAGCGTTTGTCCTAATATAAGGGAAAACAGAAAGACCCCCACCCCAGCCCTCTCCCCAAGGGGAGAGGGAGTTTGCTGCGGCCCTCTCCCCTGGCGGAGAGGGAGACTGCTGCGGCCCTCTCCGCGAGGGACGGGGACATTTCGGGCGTCCCTTCTCCCAATCGCGTTTGCTTGCAAACGCGATAAATTTGAGATGCATGCTCGCCAAGGCGAGCTTGCGGGGAGAAGGACAGGATGAGGGGGGACTTCCGGCGATGCCGATGACCAGGACAGACTTTAGCAAACGCATCGCCAGTCTCCCCGGTAAGGGGAAAGGCGATCGCGCGGCGCTTCATTTTCAATGTCCGGTTGAAATATTTCTGACGCTCAACCGTTCTTTAATAGCGAGCGAACCCCGCTCCACAAACTGGGCCGCTAGCCGCCACTAGCGGCCTTTCTTGCTTGCCGCGGCATCCGCCCCGCTCCGCGTTGCTAACTTGCTGCGGTGCTCATCCAATTCTCTCTCTGTCATCTTTCCAACAGGGTGCGGAGAGGCTATATTAGTAAGCGCTGGTTCGCCCAGCTATGGCGATAAATGGATATCGTAATAAACCTTTCGGACCCGGGGGCGGTACCCGGCGCCTCCACCAGAAGCTACCGGTTCAGCCAACTATCCGGTTGAGAGACCAGAGATACCGGGCAACCGGCGGCTTCTGATGGGGGCGAAATAGGATCGACGAGGGTGTAAAGGGTACTCTTTCGCTCGGCATGGTACCGCCGTATCGGGCCACTCTAATAGTTGCAAACGACAACTATGCTGGGACTCGTTCCGTCGCGCTAGCGGCGTAACCGTTCCGACCCAAGTCCTAACGGCGTAGCTGCTGTTAGGCGCGGTTGGCGGCGCCGGGCAACAGAAGGCCGCCACTTTTAATTTGGGCGATATTGAGCCTTTGGCGTAGAAGCAGGAATGCCTGAAGATCTGATCCGGTATGAGGCTCTCGTCTTGGACGCGCTGCGCGGGGTGGTGCGCGCGGTCCTACAACGCGTTTTGAAACGCGGAATTCCCGGCGATCATCACTTTTTCATCACCTTCGATACGCGCGCTCCCGGCGTCGGGCTCTCGAAGCGTTTGAAAGACCAATATCCGCACGAGATGACAATCGTGCTCCAGCATCAATTCTGGGATCTGGCGGTCACCGAGGACCGGTTCGAGGTCCGGCTTTCGTTCAACAACATTCCAGAGCGGCTGATAATTCCCTTTAGCGCAGTCCGCATCTTCCAAGATCCAACCGTTCACTTCGCGCTGGCCTTGCGTGCGCCGGAGGGCGATGAAGCCGGCAAGGCCGGCATCCCGTCCGATTTGGCGCTTCTACCAGCACCGAAAGCGGATTTAGCGGGTGTTCCCGCCGCCGGCCAGGACGTAGAAGAGGACGCCCGCGACACCAGCGTTTCCCCCCACCCGGAAAACGAGGATGGTCCTCGCGAGGAGCGCCGTACCGCCGACGTTGTCAGTCTCGATAAATTTCGCAAGAAATAACTTGGGCTTGAACCAGGTTGTTCTTGCCGTATACTGCCGCCCGCCTATTAACCAGGCAGTGACAAAGCCGTGTCATCCTAGCAACATACACAACAAAAAGCGGTCAGAACCAGGTGTTTCAGGGGCTGACGCGGGGAATAGGGTCCGCTATGTTCTCCAGGAACCGAAAAGCGCGTTAGCGACCGCAGTCGCGGCTGGGTAGCTGGCTTCGCGAACACAGCGTTCATCGTCAAGGCGAAGACGCCTGCGCTGAGGTGAATTAGATACCGGTGAGACATTGGAGGGATTAATGTCACGGCTCATCAGACAGTTCGCGATTGCCAGCCTTATGCTGACAATTGCCGCATCGAATGCAAATGCAGGCTTTCTCGACGGCTTCTTCAACGACCTCTTCGGCCCGATGGGCGGAGGTCCGCGGCAGATTGTGAAGATTAAGGGCGGGGCTTATACACCCGGCGAGATTATCGTGAGCTTCGGCGACCGCCGGCTGTATTTCATCGAGTCAAAGACGACCGCAATCAGCTACGCCATTGCGATCCCGAAGGCCGAAGCCAAATGGTCCGGCGTGAGCTACGTCAGCCAGAAGCGCGAAAACCCAGTCTGGACGCCAACGAGCGATATGCGCCGAGAGAATCCGAAGCTTCCCGCATACGTTGCCGGCGGCGATCCGCGCAATCCGCTCGGTGTCCGCGCTCTTTATTTGGGCGAGTCGATGTACCGCATCCATGGCACCGACGCGCCTCAGTTGATCGGCCAGCAAGTTTCTCATGGCTGCATCCGCATGTATAACGGCGATGTGGTCGACCTCTATCACCGCGCAAAGGTCGGTGCGAAGGTTACGGTCACTTGGAACCACTTCCGTGCAATGTCTTAAGCCGCTTTTCCAAAGCTGAGCTAAAAAGGCCGGGTATCCGGCCTTTTTTTATGCCGGCGCTCTGCCCGCCCTATACCGGCCTTCCTTGACGCTGGCTCAAGACCCGGTCAAATCGGCGAAGGCTGGTATCATTCAAAACGCAACGGCTTGCCCATCCTTTCTGGGGTCGGAGCCCGCGATATAGCCGCTTTCGGTGCGAAGGACGAGCTGCGCGCCGCCAAATGCGAAGTCTATATCCGGATGGTTTATCGAAACATCGTGGCCGCGGGCACGTAGCCCTTCGACGGCCGCCATGCCAAGCGCGGGCTCCACGGCGATGCTGCGTCCAGACAGCACCCGCCACCGCGGCGCATCGGCTGCCGCCTGCGGATTTTGCCGGTAACGCAGCACGCGCAGCGCCATTTGCACGTGCCCCTGCGCTTGCATGAAGCCTCCCATCACCCCGAACGCCATGAGCGGTGCGCCAGAGGCCTCCGTCGCGAAACCCGGAATGATGGTATGAAACGGACGCTTTCGCGGCCCAACTTCGTTCGCGTGCCCCGCTTCCAGCACGAAGCCCGCGCCCCGGTTTTGCAGGCTGATGCCGCCGGGCGCAACCACGCCGGAGCCAAAGCCCATATAATTCGATTGGATATAGGAGATCATGCGCCCCGACGCGTCTGCCGCTGCGATATAAACCGTCCCCCCCGGCTTTGGCGCACCGTAGGATGGAGCGCCCGCAGCATTGCGGTCGATAAGTTTCGCCCGGGCAGCAAGGTAGGCAGGATCGAGAAGAGCCTGCGCCGGAACGCGCATCGAAGCCGGATCGGCGATATAGTGCGAGACATCCGCGAAAGCCAGCTTCATGGCCTCGATGGCGATATGGAGCGTTTCGGCATCGTCTGGGCCGCCGCCCTTATCGCCCAGGGCTTCGATCATTCCGAGCGCCATGAGCGCGGCAATCCCTTGTCCGTTCGGCGGCAGTTCATGCAGCTGATAGCCTTCGAACGGAACGGCGAGCGGGTCAACCCAGCTTGGGCTATGCCCGGCGAGGTCGGCCGCATCGAAATCCGCCCCATGCGCTTTTGCAAAAGCGGCGATTTTTCCGGCGATCGGCCCGCGATAGAAGGCTTCGCCTCCGGTGGCGGCGATAAGCTCAAGGCTGTCTGCTATGGGAGGGCATTTGAAAATTTCTCCCGCTCTTGGCGCCCGCCCCCCCGGCATAAAATGCTCGGCAAATCCGGGCTGCCCCGCCAGCAAAGCGCTATCCATTTGCCAAAGGGCCGCGATTTTCGGGCTGACTGGATAGCCGTGGCGCGCATAATCGATGGCGGGCCCGGCGAGCACAGGAAGCGGCAGATTTCCGAAGCGCCGGGCGAGTTCCGCCCAGGCGGCAACCGCTCCGGGCACAGTGACCGCGTCCCAGCCGCGCTCCGGCATCGATGTGCGCCCCCGGAAACGCTCCCGGGTCCATGCTGCTGGCGAGCGCCCCGAGGAGTTCAGCCCATGCAGCTTTTCGCCATCCCAGAGAATTGCGAAGGCATCGCTTCCCAATCCGCAGCCGGTTGGCTCGACCACCGTCAAGGCCATCGCGGTTGCGACGGCGGCGTCGATCGCGTTGCCTCCTTTGAGCAGCATGCGCAGACCGGCCTGCGCGGCAAGCGGCTGTGAGGACGCAACGGCATTGCGTCCCATGACGGGCGAGCGGGAAGAATTGTAGGGAAGCTGAAAGTCGAGCGCAGTCACAGGCAGGGCCTCCAAAGCGTTTACGGAATTGATATTGTGTCCGGTGGCGCCGGGAACCATGCCGGCGACACTTTTTGCCGATCTGTGCTTAATTTGCACCCTATTTTGGCGCGGCCTATGCTAGCGGTTTTGAGGCGCTGGTACTGCCCGAACACAGCTTTGTGAAGTCTCCACCGGCAGTTGGCCGCACCAACCTTGATTGCTGGACAGTCCCGCCCTGAAATGCCATGTCAGTTCAGGAATGTTGGACAATGCCCGGAACGGTGTGAGGGGCCGTTTGTTGCAAAGTTAAACCGCGTGGAAACAGAGCCACGTCTTTGGCACGGGGTGCTTGGATGCAAAAATTCGCTCGTGAAACCGGCGTCTTGAAGGTCGTGTTGGCGCAGCCTCGCGGTTTTTGCGCAGGTGTCGTTCGCGCGATTTCCATTGTGGAACGCGCGATAGAGAAGTACGACGCGCCGATCTTCGTCAGGCACGAGATCGTGCACAATAAGCATGTCGTCGAGAATTTGAAGGCGAAAGGCGCCCGTTTCGTCGACGAAATCGATGAAATCCCTCCCGGGGCGATAACGATCTTCAGCGCACATGGCGTTTCGAAATCGGTTGAAGGCGCAGCGCAGGCGCGACATCTCCCCGTGATCGACGCGACCTGCCCGCTCGTGACCAAGGTTCATCTTCAAGGTAAGAAATACCTCCGCCAAGGCCGCACCGTCATCCTCGTCGGTCACGCGGGCCACCCCGAGGTCGAAGGGACGATGGGGCAGATACCTGGACCGGTTCATCTCGTTCAGACCGAGGACGATGTGAGGTCGCTTCCTCTAGCCGGGGATACACCCGTCGCCTATGTAACGCAGACCACGCTCAGTATCGACGATACGCGCGGGATCATCGAAGCGATCAAAAGGCGCTTTAAAGATGTGGTGGGCCCCGAGACGAACGACATTTGCTATGCCACGCAGAACCGCCAGACGGCCGTGCGCGAGCTGACCAAGATCGCCGACGTCATCCTCGTGGTCGGCGCGAAGAACAGCTCGAATTCGAACCGCCTTCGCGAGATTGGAGAGGAGGCCGGCGTGCCAAGCTATCTTCTCGCCGATGGCAGCGAGCTTGACGCCGATTGGGTAAAGGGCGCGAAGGTTATCGGCCTCACAGCAGGCGCTTCGGCGCCAGAAGCCATGGTGCAAGACGTCATCGAGAGTTTGCGGGCTCTAGGCCCGGTCGAAGTGACAAATTTACCAGGAGTGCAAGAAAACGTCGAATTCCGCCTGCCCGCGGAGCTGCAGTCCGTTTGACTTTGACGAATCCGCGTTTAAGTCCCTCGGAACAGCTGCTTAATGCCGCTTTCAACGCGCGCCGCGCGTTTTTCGAACTGGAGCCGTGCTATGGTCTTGCCGTTTTTCCAAGAAAGACGGATCGGTGCCTATCTTCTCAAGCAGAAGCTTATGGGCCGCAAACGCTATCCTTTGGTTCTCATGCTGGAGCCTTTGTTCCGGTGCAATTTGTCGTGCGCGGGTTGCGGCAAGATCGATTATCCCGATCCGATTCTTAATCGCAGGCTTTCGGTGCAGGAATGCTTGGACGCCGCCGAGGAATGCGGCGCACCCATGGTTGCGATTCCCGGCGGCGAGCCGCTGATCCACCGGGAGATCGGAGAGATCGTCAAGGGGCTCATCGCGCAAAAGCGCTTCGTTTCGCTTTGCACGAACGCGCTGCTGCTTGAGAAGAAGCTGCATCTTTTCGAGCCGTCGCCTTACCTGTTTTTCTCGGTCCATCTCGACGGCTTGAAAGAGCATCACGATAAGTCGGTCTGCCAAGACGGCGTCTTCGACAGAGCGTTGACAGCCATTCTCGCCACGAAGGCCAAAGGCTTCGCGGTCAATGTCAACGCAACGGTGTTCGACGGCTACAAGGCGGAAGACATTGCGCGCTTCCTCGACTTCTGCCGGGACCTGGGCGTGGGCGTTTCCATCTCTCCGGGCTATGCCTATGAGCGCGCGCCCGACCAGGAGCACTTCCTCAATAGGCGAAAGACAAAGGAGCTTTTCCGTAACGTCTTCGCGCTCGGCAAGGGCAAACACTGGACACTGGCCCATTCGCCCCTGTTCCTCGACTTCCTGGCTGGAAATCAAGAGTTTCAATGCACGCCTTGGGGCATGCCCACTCGCAATATCTTCGGCTGGCAGAAACCCTGCTACCTGTTCGGCGAAGGCTATGCGAACTCCTTTAAGGAGCTGATGGAAACGACCAACTGGGACAGCTATGGCACAGGCCGTTATGAGAAGTGCGCGAACTGCATGGCGCATTGCGGTTACGAGCCCACGGCCGCCGATGCTGCGATCTCGAACCCGTTCAAATTGCTAGCTCTGGCTGTACGCGGCATCCGCACGGAAGGACCGATGGCGCCCGAGATCGCCCTCGATAAGCAGCGGCCCGCCGCTTATGTCCATTCACTCCACGTCGAGCGCGAGCTCGCCCGTCTCAAGGCTGACAAAGCCGAAGAGCGGCCCCAGCGCCTGACGGCTGCGGAGTAGCGCCCGGTTCGCCTTGCGGGACTCGCCTGCAAGGCGCATCAAACCGGGCAAATCCTGCGGCCTTCGCACGAGCGATCTCAGAACGGCTATTGCGGCGGTCGTGCCATCCTCACGCGCGCCCGCCATCGCGCTCAGCGGTATGGCCCGGTGAGCGGGATCGAGAACAACCCTCAAAACGGTGTAAGGCAGGCCATATTCGGCTGCAACCTCGGCCACCGGACCGGACTCCATATCCACCGCCGCCGCTCCGGTTGAGTTCCAAAGCGCCGTCTTCTCAGGAACCGTCAGGACCGCCGCCTCCGATCCGAAAACCGGCAAATGAAGAGCGCGCGGAAGAGATTTCAGCAGAGATTTCGACCAGTCTGCACAGGTTGGGAAAGCGCCGCTTGGCGTTATGACCGCGGTTGCGACAATAATTTCGCCAGGCCTCAAGCTGGGCGAGAGCGCGCCGGCAACGCCAAAGCTGATCAGACCGCGCACACCCTCCCGGGCATGGCGGTGCAGATCCTCGCGATATTTGCGGCGGTTCTGGCCGTAAACCACCGTCACACCAGGACCCTGCGCAACCCGCGCCTCGAAATCCATCCCCGCAGCCACAAGCACGGGCTTTTGGTTTACGACTGCCTTCATTTCGAGCCCGTTCTTCCGAACCGCAACATACTAATACCAGCCTTCACCGATTTTGACCGGAAGTCCCCCCTCACCCCAGCCCTCTCCCCAAGGGGAGAGGGAGAAGGGGCTGCGGCCCTCTCCGCTTAGGGAGAGGGAATTTCGAGCGTCCTTCTCCCCTTGGGGAGAAGGACAGGATGAGGGGGTCTTAAATCCGCGTCAACGAAGGTTGGCATTACATCCCATAAAGGACCGGAGCACGATTACCTTCCTGCAAATTCCGGTAGCGCGCGAGCGCCCAGAGCGGGAAGTATTTCGCGTAGCCGTGATAGATGAGATAAAATACGCGAGGGAAACCGGGTGCGTTATGGCGTTCCTCCCGCCAGGTGCCGGCCTCGTCCTGAGCCGCCATCAGCCATGCGATACCTTTCTTGACCGCGGGGTGATCCACCTCTCCGGCAGCCATCAAGCCGAGCAGCGCCCATGAGGTTTGCGACGGCGTGCTCGGCGACTTTTCGTAGCCGCTGTAATTAAGCTTGTAGCTCGAACCGTCTTCGCCCCAGCCTCCATCCTCGTTTTGGATCGAGACGAGCCATTGCACGGCTTTGCGGACGCTGGGCGACGAGGCGCTGACGCCCGCCGCATTAAGCGCGCAGAGCACCGACCAGGTGCCATAGATGTAGTTCATGCCCCAGCGGCCGTACCAGCTGCCGTCCTTTTCCTGCTCGCGCAGCAGATAATCGACGCCGCGCTTGAGGACGGGGCTCGTTTCGACGGTCTCGCCGAGCTGTGCCAGCATCGAAACGCAGCGCGCGCCCACATCGGCGGTCGGCGGATCGAGAAGCGCACCGTGGTCCGAGAACGGAATGTTATTCAAATAAAGGCACGTGTTGTCCGGATCGAACGAGGCCCAGCCGCCGTTCTTGCTTTGCAAGCCGGCGATCCATTCGCGGCCGCGCGCGATGGCCTCGGAATATTTCCCGCCGCCTTTCCCGCCGGCAGCCCGGTCCAGCGCCATGACCACAACGGCCGTATCGTCAAGATCGGGATAATGCGGATTTGCATATTGGAAAGCCCAGCCGCCCGGCCGGACGTCGGGGCGCTGCTCGGCCCAATCGCCCTTGACGTTCAAAACCTGCCTCGGCTTGAGCCAATCCAGTCCCCTCAGCGCCGCGTTGCGCTCCGCCTCGCCGCCCGCTTCCATCAGGCTATGAGCGGCAAGCCCCGTGTCCCAAACCGGCGACACGCAAGGCTGGCAGAATATTTCGTCTCCGGTCTCGAAAAGCAGCTTGTCGATGGAGTAACGGGCGATAGCGCGGTCCGGATCGTCATCGGGGATGCCGAGCGCGTCGAACATCATGACGCTGTTGGCCATCGCCGGGAAAATAGCGCCAAGCCCATCCTCGCCGTTCAGCCGCTCCTTCACGAAACCGGCGGCTTTGGCGATTGCGCGGCGGCGGGTGCCCGATGGAAACAGCGGCTCGGTCACCCTCAAGACTTTATCGATAGCCGCGAAGGTCAAAAACCACGACCGCTTTTGATGCTCGGCGCGGGCGCGCATGCCGACCTTTTTTGGCTTTGTCAGAAATAGCTCGCCAACGCCCACCCCGCGTTTATTGCGCGCGCGCGGCTTCAACGCACCCAGCACGAAAAGCGGAACCATGACCGTGCGCGCCCAATACGACACCTTCGTCATGTGGAAGGGGAACCATTTCGGCAGGAGCATGATCTCGACGGGCATGACCGGCACCGCGCGCCAGCCGATCACGCCGTAGAGCGCAAGCAGAATGCGCGTGAAAACGTTGCACATCTCGGCGCCGCCCCGCTCCAGGATCGCATCGCGCGCCTTCGCCATATGAGGCGCGTCGATATCGTCGCCGATCATCTTCAGCGCGAAGTAGGCCTTCACGCTGGCGCTCATGTCGAAATCGCCCTCATGGAAAAGCGGCCAGCCGCCGTGCTTTCCCTGAATGCGCCGCAGATAGTTTCCGATCTTGGCTTCGCGGGTGAGATCCGGCTCCTCGCCAAGATAATGCGTTAGCAGGATATATTCCGCCGGAATGGTCGCATCGGCCTCGAACTCGAAGCTCCAATGCCCGTCCTCGCGCTGGCGCCTTAAAAGCGCGGCTGCCGCGGCCTGAATGCGGCCTTCGAGCTGCTGGGCGGCAGGCTCGCTCCAGCCGCCGGCTTCTTCGCTTTCGAAATGATCCGCCGCGTCTCGATGTTCCTCGCGCTGAACACGTTCGCTTGCCGCCGTCATGCCTTCTGCCCTCTCATCGACAGCTTGGCAGCCCGTTCCCCCGAACGGATTGCCCCTTCTATGGTGGCGGGCAGGCCGGTTTGCGTCCAATCGCCCGCGAGAAAGAAATTGCGCCACACGGTTTTAGCCCCAGGGCGCTTTGCATCTTGCCGGGGGCTTGCGGCGAATGTAGCCCGCTTCTCATTTACGATCTGCCAAGGCGGCAAGTCCGCCGGAAGCCCCGTTAAGGCCGAAACTTCGCGCCACAATAGGGCGGCGAGTTCCTCGCGGCGCCAGCCGGTTAAGCGGTCGGCCCCGCTGATTGTAATAGACAATCTGCCGGGAAATGCAAAGATCCATTCGGCAGTTCCGCCGATCACACCGAGGATCTTCGGTACGGATGGCGGAAGCGCCACGCGGAAATGCGCATTAAGAATAGCCCTAAATTCATCGGGCGCATCGAGGCCGGGAACGAGCGATCCGGCTACCCAAGGGGGTACGGCGAGGATGACGGCATCCTCTTGCCCCACGGCAATTTGGCTATCGCCGAAATCGAGCGCTTGGGCGCGGCTGGCGTCGAACGCGATTCCGCGAAGCCGGCGGCCGAATGCGGCGGTGCTGCCTCGAGCCTCGATATAGGCCAGCGCCGGGTCGATGAACGCCGCCGAAAGCCCCTCCGCCACCAGGGGCCTGCAAGCCTTTCCGCCCTTGGCCAGCGTGTTTCGCATGATGGCGCCCGCAAGCCGCGCCGAGCCCTCAGCCGGGTCTGTGTTGAGCGCGGCCAAGAACAAGGGCTGCCAAAGCCTACGGTAGAGCGCGCCCTCGCCCCGGATGACATCCGTAACCGTCTTACGCCGGCCGGCCCACATCAACCTGAGCGCAGAGAGGTAATCGGAAGGCTTCGTGCCCGGCACACGGCGCGCGGGGTCGAACAGCCAGCTTGGCCAGAGGCCATTGCCGATGCTCAGCCTCCAGCGATCGCCGGTGCCAAGATCGGCAAAGGCGAATTCTGCCGCGTCCGGGCCTTGCAGCTTTTCAGCGCCGCCGATCAGGCTGAGATAGCGCATGGCGGCATCGTTGCCGGACAAGAGAAGATGATTGCCGTTGTCGATGACGGCGCCGAAACCCGCATCGTAATAGGAGCGGCAGCGCCCGCCAGCCTGGCCAGCCGCCTCGTATAGGGCCACTTTGCGCCCGCGCTCCGCGAGCCGGACGGCGGCGGACAGCCCTGCCAGCCCCGCGCCGATGATGTGGGTGATGGGGGGCATTTAGACCCCCTGCCCCTCGTAGCGATGCAAGACCCCCTCACCCCAACCCTCTCCCCAAGGGGAGAGGGAGCTGGCTGCGGCCCTCTCTTCGAGGGTAGTGCAAGCGTCCTCTCTCCCCTTGGGGAGAGAGACAGAGTGAGGGGGTCTTCTGCTCGCTATAAGAAACGGAGTGACGGGGTCTTGCATCGCTAAAAGATGAAATGCCGCAAAAGGATGAGAGCGAGGCGCAGTTTGCTGAGCCGGACCGGAGCGCGGGGCGCGGTCCAGCCGCGGGCCACAAGCGCGTTCAAGATACTTTTGTAGGCTTCCGCCATGACGCGCGGCGTCCGCACGGTACGGCGCCGCTGAGTCTTCATGACCTTGTCTGCCTCGGCGAAGCGCCAGCGCGCAAGCGAGGCTATCCGCGCGCAAACCTCCGGCAGCGCAGGATGCGCGAGAACGGCAACCGGATCGGTGCTGCTTATGCCGGCCTCGGCCAGGAACTCGCGCGGCAGATAAAGCCGGCCCATCGCAGCGTCCTCATCGAGGTCGCGCAGGATGTTGGTCAGCTGCAAGGCGCGGCCGAGGTGCTCGGCGAGTTGCCGGCCCTCTTCAGGCGGAAGGCGGAACACGCGCGACGATAAACGTCCAACGGCGCTGGCGACGCGGTCGCAATAAAGATCGAGATCGACAAAGGAGGGCGCCTGGATGTTTTGCCGGACATCCGTCTCCATGCCGTCGATGATGGCGCGGAAGTCCTCGGCTTCAAGTTTGAAGTCGCGAACGGCCTTCGCGAGGCCGGCAAGATCGGCGCGCCTTTCGCCAAGATAAATCGCGTCGATATTGCGCCGCCACTGCTCCAGCTGAGCCAAGCGTGCATCCGCCGGACCCTGGTCGTCGGCGATGTCGTCGACCGCGCGGCAAAACGAGTAAATCTCGAACATCGCCTCGCGCTGGCCGTGGGGCATGATGCGCATGGCCGCGTAAAACGAGCTGCCATGGGCGCGCTCGGCAGCGCTTGGCTCTGTGTCCGCGATTTCAACGGCTTGGCTGATCATCGCTTCCCCAACGCAGCTGTCCGGGCAGGGCCCGGCGCGAAAAGGCGCCGTCCGAGGCCGAGCATGACCGCCGTTATCAACGTGGATAGAAAAGCAGGTTTGCTGAGATGAACGGGCTCGCTGAGCGGGTCCCGTTCGAGCAAAATGTGCACAAGCCTGCGTGCGAGCCGCTCGATGGCGCCGACCTCCAGGCTGAGGCGAAGGTTCTCGATGCCCCGCGAGAGTTCCGCGGAGCCGAGAAGCTCCTTCGTTTTTGCGGCAAGCTCATGGATGCACGACAGAAGCTGCGGCGATGCCTTGGGAGCGCCCAGCGCCTCCATGGGAACGCCTCGCACCGCCAGCGCGTCGAGCGGGATATAGACGCGATCGAGGCGGCGGTAATCGGCGCCGCAATCCTGCAGGTGGTTGATGATCTGAAGCGCCGCGCACAAAGCATCGTTCGCAGGCCAGAGCGCGCGGCTCTCGCCATGCACATCGAGCACAAAACGGCCCACCGGCATCGCCGAATAGCTACAATAATGGATAAGCTCATCCCAGTCGGCGTAGCGATGCTTGCCCGCATCCATGCGGAAGGCCGTCAGCAAATCCTGCGCGTGCTTGGGCGAAAGGCCGCGCTCCGCGATCACAGCGCGCAAGGGCAGAGCGTCCGCGATATCGCCCGTCCTGCCTAACAGCGTGTCTTCGAATCGATCGAGCTTGCCGATTTTCTCGCTCTCGGAAAGCGCCGGGTCGTCGGCCACATCGTCCGCAGCGCGCGCGAAACGGTAGAAGGCGAGAATCGGAGCCCGGTGCCGTTTGGACACAAGGTGCGACGCAACGGGAAAATTCTCGTCGCGATGCGTTTTCTCGCCTGGGTCCCAAACCGGCGCCGATGTCATGATGCCTCCGCACGGCGCGACTGTACACGCCCCTTCCAAAGCCCGCCCTTGCCGCGCCAATGCTGCAACGCCGAGTCCACAGTAAATACCATATAACAACCTGCGATGACAGGAAGTGCCGTTGCCCACAAGGGTGAAAGCCCATAAAAGCGCACGATCGGATAGAAAGCCACCGCCATCAGCGCCCAGGTTAAAAACCCCACAATTTGTGCCAAGCCCGTTCCCCACACCGCCAATAGGGGCGGCAGAAGATAGGTGAGCGCCATTGCGGCGACAGTTCCGGCCAGCAGAAGTGGCGAATAATTCAGCTGGTCGTAAGCAGAGCGCGCAACCATGCGGCGGATATCGGCGAAGCTTGGGTATGGCCGTAGGCTGTGAGCGCTTTGCGTCAAGCCGAGCCAGATTGACCCCTGCCTTTTCATGCTGCGGCCGAGTGCGCAATCGTCGATGAGCGAGGAGCAGATCGCCTCGATGCCGCCCGCCGCTTCCAGCGCGTCGCTGCGAACGAGCATGCACCCGCCTGCCGCCGCCGCCACGGCACTGTTCTTCCGGTTCACCCATGCGAACGGATAAAGCATTTGGAAAAAGAAAACGAAAGCGGGGATGAGCGCGCGCTCGGCAAAGCTCACGCATCTCAGCTTGACCATGAGCGAGGTGAGCACCAAGCCGTGGCGTTCGGCGCGGGCGACGAGGCGGCGCACCACGCCTTTGTCGTAAGCGATGTCCGCATCCGTCAGCAGCAAATAGCGCGGCGTCCGGGAGAGCTGACGCGCAACCTGCACGCCTTGCTGCATCGCCCAGAGCTTGCCCGTCCATCCTTGCGGCAAAGGCTTGCCCTCAACGAGCGTCAAGCGATCGGAGGCGTCGAGCGCGTTCGCGGCGGAGCGCGCGGCATCGGCCGTGCCGTCCTCGCTCTGATCGTCGACGAGAACGGCGTGCAAGGGTTCCGGATAATCTTGCGTCAGCAAGGCCGTGAGGCTCGCGCCTATCACGTCGGCCTCGTTGCGGGCCGGAACCACTGCGGCAACCGTTGGCCAAGCCGCGGGGTCTGGCGCGAAGTCCGTTTCATCGCGGATATTTGCACGCCAAAATCCGCCCCGCGCGGCGAGCAGATAAAGCCATGCGGCGAGTCCCGCTCCAGCCAGCGCAAGTTCAAGGGTCATTGGACGTCTCGTTAAGGGCGAGCCGCCCTGATAGCCCGGATGAACCCGTTTAAGCAAGGCCGGGCGGCGCTGCTTTGCAGTTTTTCCGGAAAATTGAGTCTAGAATCTGTCTTGGTGTACCGGAATCGCCGGGGTCTCGAAGCTGTTTCCGCCTATATAGGACAGACGCCAAGATCGCGTGTCTGCGCAACGCCATTTCATGCCGCGAGCCGCATCCGGTGAAAAAAAGGGAGCCACCCGCGCGAGCAGCTCCCCTCTGCGTGGACACGATTTTCGCGACTATTTCTTATCGCCTTCGTCTATGACGACGTCGACCTGTTCCTCAGGCTGATCGATGACGGTCTCGGCGTCTTCATCGCCATTTTTCTTCGCCTCTGCTGCTTCCTTATCGTCCTCAGCGGCGGCCTCTTCCAGCATCGCAACGGCCTTGTTCCAGCCATGCTCCTTTTCAACCCTGCGGGTTGCCTGCTCTTCTGGGGGAAGGTTCGCATATGCTTTGTCGTCCGCTGCAGCCTCGGTGGCTTCCACATCCGCAGCTTGGGCCTCGTCGACCGCCGCTACGAAATCGCCATAAATGTCCTCCGGTACATCGAACTCGCAGTAGATATCGCAGAACACCGCGCCGCCGAAGGCACCGACGATCACGACGTGCTTGAAGCTCCGGTGCCAATGATGGCCGTGCAACTTGGCCATACGGTTGTGAAGATGGTTGCCGGCCCTCTTAAAGTGGTGGCCGACAAGTCCGCGGCGCCCGTTGCCAAGGTTCTGGTGGGAGAGACGGTGCCCATTGAAATTCTCGTGCTTCACCGAGCCTACGCGCCCATGGCTCGCGTGATGTACGCCATGATGGCTGCTTGCATGGTGGCTGCCGTGACGGCCGCCGTGATGGCTCAGGCCATGGTGGCCGCCGCCATGACGACCCAAGCCATGATGGCCGAAGCCGTGATGGCCGAAGCCGTGGCCGAAACCATGGCCGAAACCGTGGCCAAAGCTTTTGCCGCCCCCGAAACTCTTGCCGCCCCCGAAGCTCTTGCCCACGGGGATCACATTTGAGTCACCGGTCGAAATATCTGCAGTCGAACGCACCATGAAGGCGGCACTTGCGAAGGAGACCATGGCTACGGTCGCTATCGCTGCCGTCAGCAGGCGAACAATATTGCCCATTTTGACACCCACTTCATAATTGATTGCTGGGAGGCCTTGCCCCCAATGGGAGACCTTAAGCGAAAAGCAACGTCCCCGGAAGAAAATCTTCGGCGTTGCTAGCCATAAAAATTGCGTGAACCAAGCGTTCGCCGCCCCTTTCGCATGTTCGCTTAAACGCAATACTGGCAAATAGCCTGCTGAATTGAATGCTCGCCGGTTTTGTCAAGCTTACCTTGACAACCGCGGCTCCGGTTGTCAAGGTAAGCTTGACGCCGGAGGAGGCCTCAAATGCTTTCACTCAAAAAAAAGTCGCTGCTTAGATGTTCGTTCTGCGGCAAGAGCGAAAAGGAAGTGGCGCGGCTCGTCGCCGGACCAGGCGTGTACATTTGCGATGGCTGCGTCGGCATCTGCAACAAAGTCATGGAGGCAGCGCCCCAAACCTTCGCGGGCTGGGACAAAATGACGGACGGGCAATTGCTGAGCGGGCTGAAAACCGCCGAAGCGACGGTGGAGGGAACGCGCGCGGTGCTTCAGACCATGATCGGCGAGCTGCGGAAGCGCAACGTGAGCTGGGAAGCTATCGGCAAAGCGCTCGGCATCTCGAGACAGGCTGCGTGGGAGCGGTTTTCTTAGCTAGTGCGATATGATTGAGGGCCTTTAAATAGGCCCCTCTCTAGCGTAAGCGGATTTGTGTGCGGTCCGAGCGGCCTTCCGCATCGACGACTGTGATTTGCACAAAACCTGGCCCCGGCGGCGTCAGGAACGCATCGCGGCGGTGCGGCGAAGACGCAAGCGGCACGCCGTCCACAAGCCAGGTGAGCGGCAGCGTTCCGCCCTCGGCCTTCAGCACAACGGGGAGCTTGTCCGTCTTACCTTCGACGGACGTCAGCTCGACCTCCGAATTCGCCGGCGGAAAAGCGATGTGCAAAGGTGCGTCTTGGCCAGGCCCGCCGGGCGCTTCGCGTTTTTGCTCGCGGAACACGCGCAATGGCGGCGGCAGATCGGCTGTCTTGTGCGTGGCGATCACATTCGCCGGCGCTGCGGCGAACGGCGCCCGATGAGGGCCGATGGCTGCGAACAGCTCGAACAGAACCGGGGCTGCAACCCGCAAGCCGACAAGTCCCGGGACGGAGGTCGCATCGGGCCGCCCCACCCAAACGGCGATCGTATAATCGCCATCGAACCCCGCCGCCCACGCATCGCGGAACCCGTAAGAGGTCCCCGTCTTGAATGCAATTGCGCCGGGGGTCGCGCTTGCTGGAACTGGCGCGCCGCGTAAGATGTCGGCGACATACCAAGCCGCCGCCGGCTGCAGCAAAAGGGGCGGATCGGACGCATTCCAAACCGGACCGGAGCTATCTTTCTGGTAAACGATTGGAATCGTGCTTCCGCCGCGAGCCAGCGCAACATAAAGCGTTGTGAGATTTTCTAGCGTCAGGCCGACGCCGCCAAGCGCGACGGTCAGGTTGCGCGGCACCGTGAAGGGCATGCCGGCGTCGCGGAAGCGCGCCGCGAGCTTCACCGGGCCGACCTCGTTCAACACTTTAACGGCGGGCACGTTGAGCGAGAGCTGCAGCGCCGTCCGCACCGTTACCGTGCCATGAAACGCGTTGTCGAAATTCACCGGCGCGTAAGTGTCGAACCGCACGGGGCGGTCCTCGATCAAGGTCTCGGGATGGGCCAGCCCATCCTCGAAAGCGAGCCCGTAGATGAACGGCTTCAAGGCCGAGCCCGGCGAGCGGATCGCGGCGGTCATATCGATGGCGCCGAGCCGCGTGTCGTCGAAATAGCCGGCCGAGCCCACATGGGCGAGGACTTCGCCCGTGCGGTTGCTCACAACAAGCGCAGCAATCGAGATCTTTTCGCCGAAGGCCTGCGCGTTGCGCCGCGTAATTTGCTCCGCCGCTTCCTGAAGCTTTCCGTCGATTGTGGTTGCGATGGCGGGCCCGGCCGGGATCGCAGCGATCAGCCGCTCCGAGATGTGCGGGGCAAGCGCTGGAAACTCGCGGCGGCCGCGCGGCGCCGCCTGGGCCATCGCGGCTTTGGCATCCGCTTGACTGATCGCGCGCGCGGCCGCCGCTCTGCGGATGACCCGGTTCCGCGCTTCCATCAGCGCATCGTATGCGGAGCCGTTATCGCCGCGATCGAGCCTTCGCGTTTCAGGCGACTGCGGAATGGCTACAAGCAACGCCGCTTCCGCAATGCTGAGCCTGTGCGGCTCCTTGCCGAAATAGGCAAGCGAGGCGGCGCGGACGCCTTCGAGGTTGCCGCCATAAGGAGCGAGCTTCAGATAAAGCGCCAAGATCTCGCGCTTCGAGAGCGCCGCCTCCAGGCGCACGGCGTCCGCGATCTGTTGGAATTTGGCGGTGAAGGAATGGGTGGGCGATCCGCGCAAAAGACGGGCGGCCTGCATGGTCAGCGTCGAGCCGCCCGAAACGGCCCGTCCGTGCCGGATGGCCTGCAGGACCGCGCGGCCGAGTGCGAGCGGGTCCACACCAGGATGCCGCCAGAACCGCCGGTCCTCGAAGGCCAAGAGGAGGGAAAGATAGGTGGCGCTCACCTCGTCCGGCTTGGCGTCCAAACGCCAGCGTCCGTCCGGCGTCGTGAAAGCGCGAAGCAGATGCCCGTCGCGGTCGAGGACGAGGCGCGAGGAGGAAGCCGCCGCATCGAGCGGCAGCGGCTCGAAAAGCTTCAGGCCGTAAGCGGTGAGCGCGAGCAGGCAAAGCGCGGCAACTGCACAGCAAGTGCGGAGGATAATGGCACGCGTTTTCATGTGTGCCACCCCTCACCCGTTCCCCTCTCCCGCAAGGGGTGAGGGGAATCTCCCGTTGCACGCCCGGCATTTATATTACTGAGCTGCGCAGCGAAGCATTTACCCTCTCCCCTTGCGGGAGAGGGTGGCCGCTTTGCGGCCGGGCGAGGGGTAAGCAACATCCTGAACATTTCTTACTGCGCCGCCACGATCTCCACCTTCGCGCCCGCGGTCCGCGCGAACCGGCCGGCCCGGTACATGTCTTCCACGCGCGCGCCTGCATGCGTGTAGACGCCGGGTGTGACCGCGCGCATGACATAGGCCATCGTCATTTGAGCCGGAACCTTGCGCGATAGGTCGCCGAGCGAATAGGCCGCCACGAACCGGTCGTCGCGGAAAGCGGAGAAGACCGGCGAAAAAGTGTTCGACAGCCAGGAGAAAGCTTTCAGGTCCGTGCCCTTGAGCAGCGCCGGGTTCTCGATGTCGAAGCCGGCCGGCAGCCTGTCCTCGACAACGATCTCGCCTAGCTTCGGCTCGATCTCCGTGACCTTCAGCACCACGACCACGCGGTCGTTCTGCTTCAGCTTGTCGAAGGATATTTCCCGTCCGTCGGGCATGTAAGTCTTGCGCTCGATCTTGAAG
>Ga0326728_10009823_pt1 | contig 22768 bp, 19 predicted proteins | sample MB3enrmetagenome_FD_207602 | JGI IMG/M metagenome (GOLD analysis project Ga0326728, IMG submission 207602) | Lab enriched peat soil microbial communities from McLean, Ithaca, NY, United States - MB31MN | ecosystem: Environmental > Terrestrial > Soil > Wetlands > Peat | place: USA: New York... | reverse complement strand
GCGAGAACTGCAGCAGCAAAGTGATTCTGACGGCGGAAAAGCAGCGCCGCATTGCCGAGATCACGCTGACGCGGCGGACCAGGAAGCTGGTGGGTCAGAGCGAAGGCACCGACATGCTGGCGGCCATTGACGAGGCGCTGGAGCGTATCGAGAAGCAGGCGCTCAAACTGAACACACGCAAGCGGGACGTGAAGCGCGCGGTGAAGGCAAACTGGAAGCGCGAGGCGCCCGAGGTCGAGTTGCCGATCGCGGTTGGCACGACGGCGGTCACCGCGGTTCCCGTGGTGGTGCATAAATTTCCAGCCAAGCCCAAGATGACCGAAGCGCACCTGGTGCGCAGCCAGGAATCGGTGGCGCTGCAACCCATGACGATTGAAGAAGCGGTGAAGGAGTGCGAGTTCCGGGACCGGGGAGTATTCATCTTCCGCGATAAAGAGGGCACTGTGCGCGTGCTGCACCGGCGCAAGGACGGCAAGCTGGAGCTCATCGAGGTGCCATAAAGAGGTTTTTCAAGAGATGCACGAGCCACGATCGCGCCGGGGAGCCAGCTCTCCGGCGCATTTATTTGGTGCGCACCTTCCGCAGCTTTGAGCACGGGCATGGAGCGCCGCCCGGTTTCCGTAGGGGGAAAGCGGCGAGCGCAGCAGATCTTGAAACCCATGGTCCGTGGCAGAAACCGCCGTGCGAGTCAGGCGCGTCCAACCGGCCGGAGATCAGGTCAACGGCGGTGCGGCACGACGAAGGGATGCATCAATCCCGCGAGCGGGTTAGCGTTTGAGCCGGCGATGTGCGATGTCGCTGCGGTACTGCATGCCCTCAAAGCTGATGAGGTGGACGGCTTCATAGGCGCGGGCGACGGCGGATTCCAGGGTCGTGGCGCGGGCGGTGACGCCGAGGACGCGGCCGCCGGCGGTGGTAACCTGGCCGTCCACGAGCTTGGTTCCGGCGTGGAAGACTTGCACGCCGGGAACGGCATTGGCGCGCTCGATGCCCGCAATGGGCTTGCCCGACTGAACCGGGCCGGGATATCCGCCGGAGGCGATGACGACGCAGACGGCAGGATCGGGACTCCAGCGGAAGATGCCGTCGCTGACGCGGCCCTCGATGCTGGCCTCGATGGCGTCGACCAGATCCGTGTCGAGCCGCATGAGGATGGGCTGGGCTTCCGGGTCTCCGAAACGGCAGTTGAATTCAAGGACCTGGGGACCGCGGGCGGTCATCATGAGTCCACAGTAAAGGATTCCGGTATAGGGCGCGCCCTCCTCGGCCATGCCGGTGATGACAGGACGGGCGATGTGGCGCAGAAGCCATTCGCGCATATTGTCATCGACGAGGCCGGAGGTGGAATAGGCGCCCATGCCGCCGGTGTTGGGGCCGGTGTCGCCATCGCCGATGCGCTTGTGGTCCTGGGCGGGAACCAGCGGGGCGACGCGCTCGCCATCGCTGATGACCAGGAAGCTGATCTCCTCGCCCTCGAGAAACTCCTCGAACAGGACGCGGTGGCCGGCTTCTCCGAGCGAGCCATTGAGCATGGCGGTAGCGGTCCGGGCGGCTTCCTCCTTGGTGGCGGCAATGACGACGCCCTTGCCGGCGCAAAGGCCGTCGGCTTTGACGACGATGGGAGCGCTGAAATTGGCAAGCGCATCCTTGATCTCGGAAACCGCGTGAATCTGCACATAGAGCGGAGTCGGGATGCGGTGCCGCGCCATGAAGGCCTTGGAAAAACTCTTGCTGGACTCCAGTTGGGCAGCCGCCTGAGTGGGGCCAAAGGAGGGAATGCCGCGGCGGCGCAGCTCATCGACCGTGCCGAGCATGAGTGGCACCTCGGGGCCGACGACGACGAGGTCCGGACTGACATGGACGGCCGTCCCAATAATTGAGTCCAGACGATTGAGATCGCAAGGCAGGCAGGTTGCCTGCTGCGCGATGCCGGCGTTGCCGGGCGCACAGAATAGCCCGGTGACCCGGGGCGATTGTTTCAGCTTCCAGACCAGGGCGTGTTCACGGCCGCCGCCGCCCAGCACAAGAATCTTCATGGCGTCTCCACGGGAAAAGGGTATGAGTTTGGCGCGGGGTAAGTCAAACGGGCAGGGGCAAGGCTTCAAAGTTTCAAGGTTAAGAGCAAAGGCGAACCGGCGGCGGAGTTAACATGGTTGCTTCCCACCTTGACCGCGCAAAAGCGGCGTGGCGAAGGTGGGGCACACGGCGAGGAAAACGCGGGACGACATGGGCGGGTTCACGACATAGAGGGGCTATGAAGACGAGAATGCTACGAGCAGTGTGGGTGGCGGCGATGGGCGGAGCGTTGCTTATGGCCGGCTGCAAGGTCAGCGACGAAGGTGGCGGCGCGGACAAGAAGGTGAGCATTGAGGCTCCGGGCGCCAGCGTGAAAGTGGATACGGTCGCGACGGCCAACGATTCGGGAATGCCGCTGTACCCGGGAGCGCAGGAGAAGCACGGCACGGGGGACGACAAGAACCGTGCGCATGTGAACGTAGATACGCCATTTCTGAAAGTGAAGGTAGTGGTGCTGAGTTTTACCTCGGACGACGGGCCGGAAAAGGTGCTGGCTTTTTATCGCGGCAAGCTGCAGCGCTACGGCTCGGTGCTGGAGTGCAGAGGCGCGGAGGCAGACGTTCAACTGGGAAGTAAGCTGGATAAACCGGTCTCGTGCGGCACCGATCGCGGCAAGAGCGGGGAAGTCAGTTTGAAGGTGGGAATCGAAGGCAATCAGCACTATGTTTCGGTGAAGCCGCGGGGCACGGGGTCGGAGTTTGAACTGGTTTACGTGCATGTTGGCGGTGGCAAGAGCGACGACGATTACGGCGGCAAACAACCGTCGTAGAGAGTGGGACCGGAGGTTTGCCGGAGCCGGGCTGGTGGTGGGCGATTTGCTTCCGCGCAACCGGGCTGTTAACTTTTGTGGAGTGGACCACGGATGCAGCCAATGCGGGACGGCGGTGGAGGATGGACGGCCATTCTGCCCGCACTGCCACGCGCCGCAGATCAAGGTTCCGATGCGGCCGCCGGAAGCGGCGGTGACGGAGAGCGCGGTGACGGAGGACATTGCGCCGGAAACGGCGGCGGATGCGCAGGCTCTCCCGGAGCCGCTGCCGGATGAGCAAGTTGCCACCGTGGAACGCCCCAGGCCCGCGCCGGAAGACAGGTTGCTGCGGCGGCCGGCATTCACCGCGGCGCTGGTGGCCGGGATGCTGGCGGCGGTAGGCACCTCGATCCCGATCATCCCGCTTGCCATGCTGTGCATGTTTGCCTCCGGCGGGTTGGCGGTGACGCTGTACCGCCGCCGGGTCGGGCACATCCAGGTGACGCCGTGGATGGGTGCGAGGCTGGGATTGCTGGCGGGAGGATTGGGATTTGGACTGCTGGCGCTGCTGAGCGCCTTCCGGCTATTTGCCGCCAGCGAGCGTACCCAGTTGCGCGCAGCTTTCAGGGACAAGATGCAGGAGACCATGACCTCGGCGGCGGATCCCGATGTGCGCCGGGCGGTGGAACAGTTTCGCGGCTACATTGCCACCGACCATGGTTTGGTCCTGGTGGTGCTGATCTGCCTGGGAGTTGCGGCGGTGGTTTTCCTGCTGTTCAGTGCCCTGGGCGGAGCGCTGGGCGCGGCGGTATTCGGCGGGGAGAGCAGGCGCAAGGAATTGTGAGGGTGGAGCGGGGAGCGTCTGCCAGCCGGGTACGCGGCGGCGGGCAGCGGTGCGGAGGCGAACTGGGGCGCTTGCCCGGCGCTTGCAAGGACGAGTATCATCGGGCAGTTATGAACGTCATATCACGGTCGCCTCATCTTCGTGAAAAAGGGCAGATCATGTCTGCCTCTGAAATCGAGCGCACACTGGTTCGCCTGGCGCACGAAATCGTGGAAAAGAACAATGGCATCGGGAATCTCGGGCTGGTTGGTATCCGGCGGCGGGGCATTCCGATTGCTGAGCGCCTGGCCAAGCACATCGAGCGCATTGAAAAAGCTCCGGTGCCGGTGGGCACGCTGGACATTACGCTGTATCGCGACGATCTTTCCACGGTAGGCCCAAAGCCGGTGGTGGAACCCCGCCCGATCGGCTTCAACATCACCGGCAAAGACGTTGTGCTGTGCGACGACGTGTTGTACACGGGACGCACGGTGCGGGCGGCGATGGATGCGCTGTTTGACCAGGGGCGTCCGCGCAGCGTAAAGCTGCTGACCCTGATCGACCGGGGTCACCGCGAGCTGCCGATCGAGGCGAGCTTTGTGGGACGCCGGGTGCAGACGACGGATTTGGAACTCATCGAAGTGAAGCTTACGGAGACGGACCAGATGGAAAAGGTTCTGATGGTTGAACGCGTCCCGGAATCGGAAAGCTAAGCGAAGGACACGATGAAAGCCAAGCCCCGGTCGCTGCTCGGGATCGAGCCGCTGGATTCGCGGCAGATCCTTGAAATTCTTGCTCTGGCGAAGCGTATGAATCCGGCACGGCCCCGCCTGACCCTTCGCGGCCGTCGCATCGCCCTTCTTTTCTACGAAAACTCAACCCGGACCCGCACCAGTTTTGAGATTGCGGCCAAGTCGCTGGGCGCCTCGACGGTGGTGATCCACGCGACCACGGCGAGCATTGAAAAAGGCGAGTCGCTGAAGGACACGGGACAGACGCTGCAATCGATTGTGGACGCGATTGTGATGCGGCATCCCAGCTCGGGCGCACCGGTGCTGCTGTCGCGGCTGCTGGATATTCCGATCATCAACGCCGGGGACGGCATGCACGCGCACCCTTCACAGGCACTGCTGGACGCATTCACGATTCTGCACCACAAGAAGAGCTTGAAAGGGCTGAAGATCGTCACCATCGGCGACATCTTCCACAGCCGCGTGGCGCGCAGCGATGCCCACGTTTTCAGCAAGCTGGGAGCGCGCGTGGTTTTTTGCGGACCGGACGTGCTGCTGCCGGAGACGGCGCGCGAGTTGGCGCCGGGAGTGGAAATTGTGCGCGAGATGGATGAGGCAATCCGCGGCGCCGACGTGGTGATGATGCTGCGGGTGCAGCAGGAACGGCTGTCGGGAATGCAGATCAACGTGGATGAGTACGTGCGCCGCTATCAACTGACCCCGGCCCGGCTGAAGCTGGCGAAAAAGGACGCGCTGGTGATGCATCCCGGGCCGATGATCCGGGGCATGGAGATGACCGACGAGGTGGCCGATTGCAAGCAGTCGGTGGTTCTGGAACAGGTACTGAACGGGGTGAAGGTGCGCATGGCCATCCTGGCAACGCTGTTGGGAGCAAAGCGATGAGCTCGATTTTGCTGGAGGGCGGACGGGTGATTGACCCGGCCACGGGGTTCGACGCGGTGGCCGACGTGGTGCTGCGCGATGGCCGGGTGGCGGAGATTGCCGAGGCGGGCAAGGTCCGGAGCGCGGCCGATGAGACCCTGAAGGTGAAGGGACTGATTGTGGCTCCCGGCTTTATCGACCTGCACGTGCATCTGCGCGAGCCCGGACAGACGCACAAGGAAAACATTGCCAGCGGTACGGCAGCGGCTGCGGCGGGCGGATTTACCTCGGTTTGCGCGATGCCGAACACGCGCCCCATCAATGACTCGCCTGCCGTGACCCGTTGGATGCAGGATGAAGATCGCGGGGCGGTGGTGAACGTGTTTCCGATTGCCGCGGCGACGCTGGGCAGCCTGGGAGAAAAGCTGAGCGACTATCGCGGACTGAAGAGGGCCGGCGCGGTGGGGTTGAGCGACGACGGCAAGCCGATTCTGGACGACCACGTGATGCGCGAGGCGCTGGCGCTGGCGGCCAAGGCCGGGCTGGTGCTGATTCAGCACGCCGAGGACACCAAAATTTCGCAGGGCAATCCGATGAACGAAGGCGTCACGTCCTTCAAGCTGGGACTGCGCGGGCAGCCGGCAGCCTCGGAATGGCAGATGGTGGAGCGGGACATCCGGCTGGCGAGCCAGGAGGGCGGACGGCTGCACGTGGCGCACGTTTCCACCGGCAAGTCGCTCGACATGGTGCGGCTGGGACGGGCTTCGCAGGTACAGGTGACGGCCGAGGTGACGCCGCATCACTTTCTGTTCACCGACGAAAGCTGCTCGACCTACGACACGCGCTACAAGATGAATCCGCCACTGCGCTCGGCGGCGGACCGGGAAGCACTGCTGGCGGGGCTGATCGATGGCACCATCGACGCCATCGCAAGCGACCACGCGCCCCACTCCCTATTTGAAAAGGAAGTGGAGTTCGACAAGGCGGCATTCGGCATTACGGGGCTGGAGATTGTGCTGGCGGCGGCGCTGACGGCGCTGTACAAGACGGGCAAACTTTCACTGCCGCGGGTGGTGGAACTGCTGTCGACGAATCCGGCAAGGATCGTGGGACTCAGCGGACGGGGCACGCTGGCCGAAGGGTCGGTGGCCGATGTAACGATTTTCGATCCGAAAAAACGCTGGACCTATGACGTGCGCAAGACCCGCTCGCGTTCGCGTAATTGTCCGTATGACGGAATGCAGTTCTGCGGCAAGGCGCTGGCGACGATTGTAGGAGGCAGGATTGTGTGCAGCGAACTTTAGGCGTCGCGGCCGCAGATGAGTTCCGTAAAGGCCCGCATGGCGCGGGCCTTTTGCTGGTAGAGTTGGACTTCCAGCCATGAGCGATATCGATTCCATCCTGACCTCGATCTTTGGACTCGAGCAGTTCCGCCTGCAGCAGCGCGAAATTGTGAACGACGTGCTGGCGGGGCGCGACGCGCTGGCGGTGATGCCGACGGGGGCGGGAAAAAGTCTCTGCTTTCAACTGCCGGCGGTTGCGCTGAAGGGGCTGACGCTGGTGATTTCGCCGCTGATCTCGCTGATGGCCGACCAGGTGCGGCAACTGCGGGCGCTGCGGATTCCGGCGCTGATGCTGTCGAGCGGACAGACGTGGGATGAGCAGCGCGAGGCGATGGCGCGGTTGCGCGATGGATTCCGCGGACTGTTTTATGTTGCGCCGGAGCGGTTCAGCGCGCCTGGATTTCTGTCGATCATCACCGCGCGCAAGCTGTCCCTGCTGGCGATTGACGAGGCCCACTGCATCAGCCAGTGGGGACATGATTTCCGTCCGGAGTACCTGCGCCTGGGCGAAGTGCGCAAGCAACTGGGCAAGCCGCGGACGATTGCGCTGACGGCGACGGCGACAGCGGAAGTGCGCGCCGACATTGTGCGCAACCTGGAATTGAAAAATCCCGCGATCCACGTGACCGGCTTCGACCGGCCAAACCTCAGCTATCAATCGATTGTATTTGCCAAGGCGAGAAACAAAGATCAGGAGCTGGTTGATTACCTTCGCCGGCAGAAGGCGGGCGGGATTGTGTATTGCTCGACGCGCAAACAGGTGGAGCAGGTGTCTGCCTTGCTGGAGGGAAAGTTGCGCGGACGCACGGTGGTGAGCTATCACGCGGGGATGGAGGCGGAGCTGCGCGACAGCAGCCAGGGGCGCTTCAGCGAGGGCGGTGATCCGATCATGGTGGCGACCAACGCCTTCGGCATGGGCATCAATAAGCCGGACCTGCGCTACGTGATTCACTACAACCTGCCGGGAAGTTTAGAAGCCTACTACCAGGAGGCGGGACGCGCCGGACGCGATGGGTTGCCGGCGGATTGCATTCTGTACTTTGCCGTGGCCGACGTGATGACGCAGAAGTTCTTCATCGACAAGATTGGCGAAGGGAACGGCGGGTTGAGCGAAAAACAAATTGCCGTGTTGCAGCAGCGGGGCAGCAGGCAACTGAACGCGATGCAGAACTATGCGCGCTGGGAACGCTGCCGGCGGCGGCAGATTCTGGAATATTTTGGGGAGGCGAAGATTCCGGAGAACTGTAGCTGCGATGTGTGCGGCGCGCGCAGTCCGAAGCTGAAGGTGACGGGGCGGGCGGCGGAGTTGGCGGTGAGCGCGGAGAGACAGCAAAGTCAGGGTCAGAGGCCGATTCAAATTCAACTACCCCACGTTAGCCAAAAGATGGCGAACGTGGGGCGCCCGGTACTCCCCGCAAAATTCCTGGAGCCGGTAGCGGGCGCGGCGGTGGCTACGGAAGATGTCCGGCTGGCGCGGATGAAGGAGCTTCGCCGGGACGTTGTGCGGTCACTGGGCACAATCTTCTTCCAGCATCTTCCGGACGAGTTGCTGCGCCGGTTGATGGCGAATCCGCCGCGCACAGTGGCGGAGTTGAAGGACGATTTCGAGGTGCACAACAAGATTGTAGAGAACTTTGGAATGCGGATTGTGCACGAGGCCAATGCGTTTGCCGCGCCTCCCTCGACGGAGAGACTTCCGCACGTTGAAACGCCCATTCTCCGCCCAAGGCCGGACAAGCGCGAGGAGCGGAGGCAGAGGCCCCGCGAGGGCGCAGCGGTGGAAGCTAGGTTTGAGCGGCTGCGCAAGCGGCGGCTGCTGCTCGCCCGCGAGCGCGGGTGGAGCGCATTTCGGATTTTGTCTGACACGACGTTGTTGGAGGTTGCGCGACTGCGGCCACGGACGATGCGTGACCTGATGAAGGTCAAGGGAATTGGAATACAAAAGGCCGAGGATTTCGGTAAGGAGCTACTCGCCGAACTGGCGATGGAATAACTCATCTCGGCGTGCGGGAAACAGGAATGGGCAGCCGCGGCTGCCCATCGTGCTTGCAGGAAAACTTTTCCAAGGCGGCTGCGGAATTGTAGCCTGCCGTCACCGCGGTTCCACATCTGCCAACTGCGGCAGATATGGAGACCCTCGGGATACGTCGTTTGGGGGGCCGCGCTAGGCGATCAGGGCCATGCTTTTGCCGACGCGGGCCAGGACTTCGAGAGCCTGGCTGAGTTGGGCTTCGGTGTGGGTGGCGGTGACGATGGTGCGGACGCGCGCCTTGCCCTCGGGCACCGTGGGGAAGGCGATGCCGGTGCCCATGACTCCCTGGTCGAAGATGGCTTTGCTGAATTCCATGGTGGCGCGGCCATCGCCGATGATGATGGGGGTGATCGGCGTTTCGCTGGCCGGGGTGTTGACGCCGCCGATGTTGAAGCCTAGAAGTCCGAGTTCCTTCTTGAAGAAACGCGTGTTGGACCAGAGACGCTCGATCAGTTCCGGCTCGTTCTGCAAGACGTCAAAGGCGGCAATGCAGGTGGCGGCCACGGCGGGCGGATGCGAGGTGGAGAACAGGAAAGGACGGGCGCGATGGTAAAGATACTCGATGAAGTCGCGGGTGCCGCAGACATAGCCGCCGAGAGCACCAATGGCTTTGGAGAGCGTTCCCACCTGGATATCGACGCGTCCGTGGACGCCGAAGTGGTCGATTGTGCCGCGTCCGTTGCGGCCAAGGACGCCGGAGGCGTGGGCGTCATCGACCATCATGATGGCGCCGTACTTTTCCGCTGCGGCGCAGAGGTCAGGCAAGGGGCCGATGTCGCCATCCATGGAGAAGACGCCGTCGGTAATGAGCAGTTTTTTGCCGGGAAGGTTCGCGACCGAGGCAAGTTGCTCCTCGGCGTGGGCCACATCCTTGTGGCGGAAGACCTTGATGGCGGCGCGCGAGAGGCGGCAGCCGTCGATGATGGAGGCATGATTCAGCTCATCGCTGATGATGAAGTCGTCTTTGCCGAGGAACGAGGAAACGGCGCCGGCGTTGGCGGTGAAACCGGACTGAAAGACGACGCAGGCTTCGACGCCCTTGAAACGGGCGATCATCTCCTCGAGTTCGATATGGAGCTTCATGGTTCCAGCGATGGTGCGCACCGCGCCGGAACCGACTCCGTACTTGCGCGTGGCCTCCAAGGCAGCCTCGCGCAACTTGGGATGGGTGGTGAGGCCGAGGTAATTGTTGGAGGCGAGATTGATAACCTTGCGTCCGTCAAAATGGCAGACCGGAGCCTGCTCGTCCTCGAGCACGCGCAGTTTGAAATATGTTCCCTTCTGCTTCAGCGCGCTTAGTTCATCCGAGAGGAAGGCGAGCGGATTGGTGCGGGCGGTGGACATGAGATTCCCCTTTTAGAATGCGCTGTCAACGGTGCCGGTATAGAGCAGGATCTTCGAGGCTTTGCCGGAGTTCAGCAGTTCCATGCCCTTGCGGAACTCGGAGATGGGCAGGCGGTTGGTGATGACGGGATGGAGATCGAGCTTGCCGGCCTTGAGCAGGGCGGTCATTTGGTACCAGGTTTCGAACATCTTGCGCCCGTTAATGCCGAGGACGGTGGCGCCCTTGAAGATGATGTCGCGGGCCAAATCGAGTTCGATAGGCCGGGAAGGAATGCCGAGCAGACTGACGCGACCACCGGTGCGCAGGATGTCGAAGCCGAGTTTGATGGCGTCCTGGTGTCCGGCCATCTCCAGGAGGACATCGACGCCGTAGCCGTCGGTATGATCGCGCACGATGACGCGCACATCCTGGGTTGCGGGGTCGAGGACGAGATCGGCGTTCATCTGGCGGGCGATGTTGCGGCGGTATTGGTTGATCTCAATGGCGAAGACCTGGGCGGCGCCGCAGGCGCGGGCGACACTGATAGCGAACAGGCCGATGGGACCGCATCCGGTGATGGCCACGGTCTTGGCGGCCAGATCGCCGGAGAGTGCGGTGTGCATGGCGTTGCCGAGGGGATCGAGGATGGAAGCATACTCGTGGGGGATGGCGGGATCGAGCTTCCAGATGTTGGACTCGGGTATGGCGACATAATCGGCAAAGGCGCCGTCGCGATCAATGCCAATGATTTTGACGTTCTGGCAGATGTGCCCCTGTCCAGTGCGGCACTGCAGGCACTTGCCGCAGGCGACATGCATCTCCGCCGAGACGAAGTCGCCCTCTTTGACGCTGGTGACCTCCTTGCCGACGGCGGCGACATGACCGCAGAACTCGTGGCCGGGAACCAGCGGCGGCGTGATGCGTCCCTCGGCCCAGGGATCCCAGTTGTAGATGTGCAGATCGGTGCCGCAGATGGAGGCGACCTCAACCTTCACGAGGACATCGGCGAGGCCGATGGTGGGAAAGGGAACTTCGCGGATTTCAACGCCCGCTTTGGACTCGGTCTTGACCACGGCCGACATCAGATTTGACATGGCGATTCGCCTCTTCCGAAGGGCTGGGAGCAAGTGTCCGAGCCCGGGCACTTGCGTACGCGGAACCACACATTTTAGCACCGCGGCAACAGTACGCCGTCCAGCGGCGCGGGTTGGCAGTGGCAGACAGGCCTGAGCACCAGTCCGAGAGCGGCAAAGACCCGGCACCCGGAGCGGGAATCGGGCAGCGGGGATCGGGGAAAGCGGACGGCGTATAGGAAATGAGAACGAAATCGTTCGTCAAGTGAAAAAAAACGAAAATCTATTGACAAACAGTGTAACTCGACACAAAATCTAGGACTAGAACTTGATTGCATGCAAGATGTAGGGCATGTAGTACAGTTTGGTACGACATTGCCTTCGAGGGAGAAGGTTCTCGTCCAGTGTTGCGATAATGGCGAACAGCTGCAGAACTACGAGGAGGCTAGACCTCGGTTCCCATTCTTCAGTCTCCGCTCAGTTTGCGGAGACTTTTTCATGGCACCGGGTTCGATTGAAGCCGCCCGGCGGGCGTGTTACAAGAACAGGGAACAGGAATCATCGCTGACCATGCCAACCGCAAAACGGAAACACGCCCGGGCACAGACGGAAGTGGTCATTCCGGAGAAGATCTACTTCCGCATCGGTGAAGTCAGCGAGCTGGCACAGCTTCCGACCTATGTGCTGCGCTTCTGGGAGACCGAGTTTGCGCAGCTGCGGCCCACCAAGAGCAGCACGGGACAGCGCATGTACCGCCGCAAAGACGTGGAATACGTGATGCAGATCCGCAAGCTGCTGTATGAAGACGGATTCACGATTGCGGGCGCGCGCGAAAAGCTGAAGGAAGAGTTGCGGCTGAACCGGCCGCCGGCGCAGGCCGCGAAACGGGCTGGAAAAGAGGATGGAAGCGCGGCCCAGGCAGCTTTACCGTTTCTAGCTCCGGTGAACGGCGCGCAGCCCAGAGAAGAGCTGCGGCGAGTGCGGAAGCAGCTCTCGGAGGTCCTCGACCTGCTCTCCTGACGATTTGGCAACGGGCGGTTCCCGCAGACGCGGGGGCTCAGGTTGGCCTGCCGGTAATATAAGCCTCCAGGTGGCGGATGGTCTCGGTTTGGGCGGAGAGAATCCAGTTCACCAGGTCTCCGATGGAAACCACGCCGACGATGCGATCGTTCTCCAACACCGGAAGATGGCGGATGCGGCGGGTGCTGATGATCTGCATGCACTCGCCGACGGTGTGATCGGGAGAGACGGCGATGACCGGCGAACTCATGATTTCAGCGACCGTGGTCTGGCGGGACGATCGCCCCTTGAGGATCACTTTTCGGGCATAGTCGCGTTCGGAGACGATGCCCACGATTTTGCCCTCGAAGACTACCAGCAAGGCGCCGACCTGTTTTTCCGCCATTCTGGCGATGGCCGAATAAACGGAGTCCGCTGGAGAGACAGAGCAGACGAGGCCGTTCTTCTGCTTCAGAATGGGACGAATCGACTCGGTGAGATGCAAAAGTGCCTCCTGCGTAACCAAGATGATACCTCCTTTTCATTGTTTCTTGAGTTAACACTCAAGATTTCTTCCATGTTGGCGTGTTTGGGGTCTTGGTGTGGCCGGACCAGTTTCAAAAGCGTTCGATCAAGATTTAGTTGACAGACGAACTCTTTAAGCATACTTTTCATGGGCGGCCGGTGCGTAGTACTGGGTTGGGCGGTAGGACTCCCCGGCTACTTCGACGCACATCCGGCTGGTTTATCCCTTGGTCAGCATCGCAGTCAGGGCACCCCTTCATGCGCTCCCCTAAATCTATGTGGAGAAGGAGAAAGCGAAAGTATGAGAAAGCTCGGAATGTTGTGGGCAGCGTCACTGCTGCTGGGTAGCTCGCTGGGCTTGGCGCAATCCGGACCGGACAGCGTGTGCGAGGTCAACGTGAGCGTTCCGAACCCTGGAGGCGCAAAGCAGTTTGAGGAAGCTCGCAAGAAGCACAACGAATTTCATAAGGCGGAAAAAGACAAGAACCAAATCGGGGTATGGGAAGTCTCGACCGGGCCTTACTCGGGGGCGTATCTGACCACCGTCTGCGGGCTGGGATGGAAAGATATGGACGGGCACGACGCCTTCGACAAACGCGACATGGAAGACATCGAGAAGACATTGCTTCCGGCCACTGCCACCAACCAGCAATCGTACTACGTGCTGCGCAAGGACCTCAGCCTGGTCCCGGACTCTCCCACCCAGCCAAAGATGATCACGGTTGTCCACTACTTTGTGAAACCCAGCGGACTGACGCAGTTTATCGATTCAGTGAAGCGAATCAATGCGGCGACTGTGCAGACCAAGTACCCGGTCAATCCTTCGCGATGGTACCAACTGGCAAACGGCGGCGAAGGCCCGCGCTACGTGCTGGTCACCGACCGTTATTCGTGGGCGGACATGCAGGGGCCGGACCAATCGATGAAGGAGATGCTGCAACAGGCTTACGGAGCCGACGACAAAACGCTACAAAATCTGCGCGATGCAGTGGACCACACGGTTTCCGAGATGATGGAGTTTCGCGCCGACTTGAGCTATCTGCCGGCAAAATAACGGAGCCGGATGGATGGCTTGAACCCGCGCCGGAGCGCGGGGTTCATTTCGTGGCGATGGGAAACCGACTTTGCCCCGACGCTTGTTCCCGGTCATAAGGTTGATAAAAACAAACGATAGGGCAGATACGCTCCGCATGGGCGGGTTGCCAGTAGAATTGAATGTAGCAAGGCGAAGCGTTGGGATGGATTGCTCGGAATGAGTTTTCGGGACGTGTGGGCAGGGCCGCCGGCTGGTGGCCTTTTTGTTTTGCCGGGATTGAGGTAAATTCTGTGAGCGGTTGGGCGATGGGCGGCATTGACCCCATTTATTTTATGAAGTTGCGCAACGCACAGAGAAGTTCGTATCGCGGCTGGCTGCTGATGCAGCGGCGGTTGAGCGGACTGCGCTATGCGGCGCGGATACTGATCAGCGGCGTGATTGTGTGGCTGATCCTGGCGGTGGTGTTCAAGACCGATCCGCTATGGGGGCTGATCTCCAGCGTGGTGGTGACCGAGGTAAAGGCGGCTTCGGCGTGGAACGCCTTTGTTTCGCGGTTGCTGAACACGCTGATCGGCAGCCTGGTGGCCCTGGGATTCCTGAAGTTCGCGGGGGCCTCGGAGTGGTCGGTGCTGGCGGCAATGGCGGTGGCGACGATTGTCTCTTCAGACCTGGTGAAGGTTCCGATCAGCTGGCGGATTGCGCCCATCACGGCGGCGATTGTGATGTTGCCGGCCTACGCGTCGCACTCGGCCCATGCGGGGCTGACGGCGGCTTTGCAACGGACGGGAGAAGTTATCATCGGCTCGGCGGTGGCGGTGGGCGTCTCCTGGGCGACGGCCGGATTGTTACGGCGGCGAAGGCTTGGCGCCGAGCGTAAGGCGCTCCTGGTAGAGCCATTGGGTTCCCCTGGTAAGTCATTGAAAGATGGCAGGTTAGAGTAAGTTTTGCCAATCCGGCGGAGAGCCGCCGCGTGCTATAATGTTCTGTGCTTCTCAGGGGCTAATTTCCCACAATCTGTAGAGTGAACGGCGAGCCTGGCGGCCTGGGGAACAGGGCCTGGCTGGACCCGGGCGCAAATCCAGCCGGACCCCGCGCGGGCGGGGAACCCTGGGGCGAAAGAAGCGAACCGGGATTGTGGCTGAAGTGGGCATCTGTACTTCCCACCTTATCGCCGCAAAGAGCGCGGCGCCAAGGTGGGGCACCCAGATTCCCACCGGCGCACGAGTACGCGTAGAGATTCTCCAGCGTGCTGGAAGGTATTTAGGACGACATGGCCGACGAAACGAACAATCCAAAGCTGCCGCTGGAAGGCGGCGGCGGACCACCGCAAAACATCCTGCCGATCAACATTGAAGAAGAGATGCGGCGCTCCTATCTCGACTACTCGATGTCGGTGATTATTGGCCGCGCGCTGCCGGATATCCGCGACGGATTGAAGCCGGTACACCGGCGGATTCTGTACGCGATGCACGACATGGGGCTGCTGCACAGCCGCAAGACGGTAAAGTGCGCAAAGATCGTGGGCGAGGTGCTGGGCAAGTATCACCCGCACGGTGACAGCTCGGTGTACGACGCAACGGTGCGCATGGCGCAGGATTTCTCGCTGCGCTACCCGCTGGTGGACGGCCAGGGAAACTTCGGCTCGGTGGACGGCGATCCTCCGGCGGCCTACCGCTATACGGAAGCGCGGCTGACGGCGATTGCGTCGGAAATGCTGGCCGACATCGACAAAGACACGGTGGACTTTGCTGCCAACTTTGACGATTCGACGGCGGAGCCGACGGTACTGCCTTCGCGGATTCCGACGCTGCTGATCAACGGCTCGAACGGCATTGCCGTGGGCATGGCAACCAACATTCCGCCGCACAACCTTACCGAGATTATGACGGCGGCGATTCTGCTGGTGGAAAAGCCGAAGACGCAACTGGAAGAGATTCTGACCATCGTGCAGGGGCCGGACTTCCCGACGGCCGGGTTTATCCACGGCCGCAAGGGACTGCACGAGGCGTACCGGACAGGCCGCGGCCGCTTCCTGATGCGGGCCAAGGTTGCGATTGAGCACCTGACGAAAGAAAAGGACGCCATCATCGTCAGCGAAATTCCTTACCAGGTGAACAAGGCGCGACTGATCGAACGCATCGCCGACCTGGTAAACGACAAGACGATTGAGGAGATCAGCGATATTCGCGACGAGAGCGACCGCGACGGCATGCGGATCGTGATCGAGTTGAAGCGGGGATCGCAGCCGGAGATTGTGCTGAACCAGCTCTACAAGCACACCTCGATGCAGGAAAGCTTCAGCATGATTTTCCTGGCCGTGGTGAACAACCAGCCGCGCGAGATGGGACTGGTGCAGGCGCTGCAATACTTCATCGACCACCGCGTGGACGTGATCCGGCGTCGGTCGGCGTTTTTGCTGCAGAAGGCAAAGGACCGGGCCCACATCCTGGAGGGATACCAGAAAGCCCTGGATTACCTGGATCACGTGATTGCGATCATCCGCGGCAGCCAGAACCGGGCCGAGGCGCGCGAGAATCTGGTAGCGTACTTTGGCGGAAGAAGGATCACAATCAACCTGACGGGACGATTCCCTGAAGCGGACGCCCAGAATCCGTTCACAGCCAAGCAGGCCGACGCCATCCTGGAATTGCAACTGCACCGGCTGACCAGGCTTTCGATCGACGAGATTTTGAACGAGTTGAACGAACAGAGGGAGCGGATTGCCGAGTACGAGCTGATCCTGGGATCGGAGAAGAAGCTGCGCTCGGTGATCGTGGAAGAGTTTAAGCAGATTCGCAAGGAGTACGGCGACGAGCGGCGCACCGTCATCCAGGACGAGGTGGAAGAGCTGCGACTGGAAGACCTGATCGCCGACGAGCAGGTGGCGGTGACGGTGAGCCACGCGGGCTATCTGAAGCGGACGAACGTCTCGATTTACCGGCAGCAGCGGCGCGGGGGCACGGGACGCAAGGGCATGAGCACGCGCGAAGAAGACTTTGTAGAGCACATGATCGCCGCCACCACGCATAACTACATCCTGATCTTTACGAATACGGGACGGGTGTACTGGCTGAAGGTATACGAGATTCCGGACGTGAGCGCGGCGGGCAAGGGCAAGCACGTTGGCAACCTGGTGAGTTTGCAGCCGGGCGAGACGGTGCGCGCCTTCCTGTGCGTGAAGGACCTGGAAGAAGAAGGCAAGTACATCTTCTTTGCCACGCGCAACGGAACGGTGAAGAAGACTCCGCTGAAGGATTTTTCCAACGTGATGTCGCGCGGCATTATCGCCATTGGCATCGACAAAGACGACGAACTGGTGTCAGCCCAGGTGACCGACGGAGAGCAGTACATTCTACTGGCGACGCACCTGGGAATGGCGGTGCGCTTTGACGAGCAGGACGTACGCTCGATGGGACGGCCCGCCTACGGGGTGCGGGGCATGAAGCTGGCGGAAAATGATTACCTGGTGGGCATGGTGGTGACGCCGAAGAATGCAACGCCGGGCGCCGAGCACAAAACGCGCAAGAAGAACCACAAGGACGAGAGCGGCGAATTGATGCCGAACCTGATCCTGACGATCTCGGAAAACGGCTACGGCAAGCGGACTCCGGTGGACGACTACCGGTTGACCGGGCGCGGTGCCAAGGGTGTCATCAACCTGAGAACCACGGCGAAAAACGGCAAGGTGGTTGCGATTCTGCTGGTGAGCGAAGAGAGCCAGGCCATGCTGATCAGCCAGTTCGGCAAGATCATCCGCATGGGTACGGATACGATTCGCGAAGCAGGACGGGCGACCCAGGGCGTCAAGCTGTTGCAGTTGGAGGGCGACGACCGGGTGGCCGCAGCCGTGGTGCTTCCGAAGGAAGAAACGAACGGGAACGGCAACGGCGACGAATTAGGGCTGCTGCTGGAATAATCCGGTTCGGCGAAATTGCGGCGGCATCGACACAGGGGAGCCCATGGGTTCCCCTGTTGCGTTGGGCGATGAATTTGATAGTATTTCTTGCGCTTGCGATGGGAGGTGCGACGATGCGAAAAGTTCTGGCGGTAATGGTGACCCTGGTGATGGCGGCCACGGCGCAGCAGTTCCGGGCGGTGCCGGATACGCCGGCCTGGAAAAGCTTGCAGACGCTGGCGGGCATATGGGAAGGGACGGCGCCGCGCGGCGAAAAGGAAATGGGGATGCAGAAGACCCGGATCGAGGTGCGTCGGACCGCCGATGGCTCGGCACTGATGCTCTGGATGGACGCGGGAACACCACACGAAATGGTCACGATGATTCATCCGGACATGGACGAGGTGCTGGCCACACACTACTGTTCGGCACACAATCAACCGCGGATGAAGCTGGTATCGGCCACACCGTCGCGGCTGACTTTTGAGTTCAAGGATGGAACCAACATCGGTCCGCACGATGGGCACATGGCGGGGCTGGCCATCGTCCTGATCGACGCCAACCATCATGACGAGGAATGGACCTGGGACCAGGACGGCAAACGCAGTACCGCGGTATTCCACTACACCCGGGTGGCGGCGAATTAACCGGAGCAGAGGTGGAAGACATGGCCTGCGGGAGAAATCCAGCAGGCCGTTTCCACTTGCGGGGCGAGGACGTCTGTTGCGCTTGCGGCGGCGGAAGTTGAACCCGGCCCGCGTGCAGGCGGAAGTAGTGCTGCTGTGGAATTGCGGCGGTTCGGCGGGGGCTTGCAGCTTACAATTGCTGGATGCTGACATTGCATCGAGCTGGAGTGCTCTTTGGAGTTGCCGTGGTTAGCGGGATGATGAACGCGGTGGCCGGGGGCGGGAGTTTTCTGAGTTTCCCGGCGCTGCTGCTGGTGGGCGTGCCGCCGATCCAGGCGAACGCCACCAATACCGTGGCGCTTTATCCCGGAACCCTGGGCAGCATTGGCGCGTATCGCAACGAACTGCGCGGCGGGGAGGCGCGGCGGGTGCTGTTTCCCCTGCTGGCGACGGGAGTGGTGGGAGGGTTGCTGGGCGCGGTGACCTTGCTGGTCACCCCGCAGCAGACATTTCTGCGCCTGATTCCGTGGCTGCTGCTGGCGGCGACCTTGCTGTTTGCATTCAGCCGGAAGATTACGGCGGCGCTCGGTTCCAGGGGCGGCGAAGCGGCGCTGACAACCAAGGGCGGCGCGGTGGCGCAATTTTTTGTCGCCTTCTACATTGGCTACTTCGGGGCCGGTGCGGGCATCCTGATGATGGCCCTGCTGGCGCTGCTGGGGATGACCCATATTCACCGCATCAACGCCTACAAGACGGTGCAGGCGGCGGTGTGCAACGGGATTGCCGTGGTGGCGTTTGTGGCCAAGGGCGTCATCTACTGGAGACATGCGGGCGTGATGGTGGCGGGGGCACTGCTGGGCGGCTATTTTGGCGCCTGGTATGCGCAAAAGATGAAGCAGGAACACGTGCGCTGGATCGTGATTGCGATCGGCGCGGGGATGTCCGCGTACTTCTTCTGGAAGACGGGATTCTAAGGCGATGACAACCGTGTTCACCTGGGTTGGATACGCAGCGGGCACGCTGACGACGATTGCGTTTCTGCCGCAGGTGTTGAAGGTGTGGAGGACCAAGCGCGCCGGCGACCTGCATCTGGGAACCCTGGTGTGCTTCGCCGTGGGCGTGACGCTGTGGCTGGTGTACGGCATTGCCACCCGGCAGATGCCGGTGATCGTGGCCAACGCGGTGACGCTTGTCTTGCAGTGCGCCATCCTGTGCCTCAAGCTGCGCTACGCGAATGCGGAGAAAGCAAAGGCGCGGACCGGCTGAGAGTTGCCAGCCAGGCACGCATTCTGTGTGAGTGCAGTGACGGATTCACGCGGAAGTTGCAACGGAGAGATCTCCAGATGCCAGCAGAGACAACAGTCCACAAACCCGCGACGCTGCAGTATTGCATCCTGGCCGCGTTGTTTCTGATCACGGCGGCCTACCAGGGAAGGCACATCATATTTATTGCCGAGTACCTTGGCGGGCGGGCCGACGCGGTACGTGCTCCGGGGACGATGCAGAGCGCGAGGCCGCTGGTGGCCGCGGTGGAAAAAGAGGCGGCGCAGGCCGGTCTGCGCGTGGGAGACACGCTGCTGGAAGTGAACGGGCAGCCGTACCGCGGCCAGGGGGACGTGGTTCGCGCCATTGAATATGCGCACGGCGGGGACGGGCTGCGGCTGACGGTGCAGCAGAAAAACGGCGCACGGCAGAGCCTGCGGATTGCGCTGGTGGATCGCAAGCACGATGCCACCGACCACTGGCTGTTCGTGATCCTGCTGCACGCAGTGCTGCCGCTCTCCTGCGTAACGCTGGGTTTCTGGGTGACGGCGCTGCGGCCACGGGAGCGGGTGGCGTGGATTCTGCTGGCGCTGCTGCTGGGATTCAGCCAGATCTTCGGCATCACCATGGAAAGCATGGACGGCACGCTGGGAAACCAGCTTGCGTTGGGCTACAAGGTGACATGCGCCTCGACCTGGGTTCTCTGGCTGTTTGCGCTGGGACTGTACTTTCCGGAGCAGCTTGAGTTTGAGCGGCGCTATCCGTGGCTGAAATGGTTTGTGCTGATTCCGCTGGCAGCGCTGGCCGCACTCGGGATCGCGTACACCGAAGCCGGAGTGACCAGCTTCGCGGCGGTCGCACGCCTGGATGCCGCGGTCCCGCGGGCGGTTGGGATCGCCGGCCCGGCATTCATACTGATCGCCATCGCCGGCTTCTTCGTGACCATTGTCGCGAAGTATTTTGTGGCCTCGACGCCGGATGCGAAACGCAGGCTGCAACTGCTGTATTGGGGAATGTTCCTGGCGCTGGTGCCGACGCTCTCACTGCTGATTGCCAGTGTGATTCAGAAAAAGCGGGTGGACGACTATCCGGCGTGGGTGGAGCTGCCCTGCCTGTTGCTGACCATTCTGTTTCCGGTGACCCTGGCCTACCTTATCGTGGTGTACCGGGCGATGGATATCCGCGTGGTGGTGCGGCAGGGCTTGCAGTACACCCTGGCACGCAAGGGCGTAGCCGTGCTGCAAGGGCTGCTGACGGCGTCGCTGGTGCTGACGATTGCGGCCCAGCTGACCCAGCCGTACCACGCGAACATGACGGAAGGTTTGATGGTGGTGTTGGGCATCCTGGCGATTCTGCTGATGCGGCGCGGGGCGGCGCGGCTGGCAAAGTGGATCGACCGGCGGTTCTTCCGCGACTCCTACAACACAGAGCAATTGATGATGGAGTTGAGCGAGCAGGTGCGCACGATCGTGGAAACCCGTTCGCTGCTGGAGACGGTTGCGCGGCGCGTCTCGGAGTCGCTGCACGTGCCCAGGGTTGCGGTGCTGCTGCAGGAAGCGACCTCATACCGGCTAGCCTACGCGCTGGGATATGAGGGCGCGACGGGGATTGAGTTCGCCGAGAGCTCCGCCACGGTGCGGCAACTGAGGGAGGCGAAACAGCCCACGCGGGTGTATCTGGACGACGCCAACAACTGGGTAAACCGCGAGGCGGAGGTAGGCAGCCAGGAGCGTGGAGCCTTGGCGAAACTGCAATCCGAGTTGCTGGTTCCGCTGCTGGCGGTGGGACGATTGCTGGGCTTCATCAGTTTGAGCCAGAAACGGTCGGAAGAGCCGTACTCGCACACCGATCTGCAACTGTTGGGATCGGTTGCGGCGCAGACCGGACTGGCGCTGGAGAACGCACGGCTGACCTCGGCGGTGGCCGAAGAGGCGGCCCAGCGGGAGGCCATGAAGCGCGAGGTTGAAATTGCGCGCCAGGTGCAGGAGAGGCTGTTTCCGCAGCATCCGCCAGTGGTGCCGGGATTGGATTACTGCGGCGTGTGCCGGCCAGCGCGCGGGGTGGGCGGGGACTACTACGATTTTCTGCTGCTGCCGGGCGGAGAGCTGGGCGTTGCGGTGGCCGATGTCTCCGGCAAGGGGATTTCGGCGGCGCTGATGATGGCGAGTCTGCAGGCTTCCCTGCGCGGGCAGACCATGCAGGGGCCGGAAAAATTGGCGGCGCTGGTGGAACGGGTAAACCGGCTGGTGTACGAAGTGTCGTCGCCGGAACGCTACGCGACTTTCTTCTTTGCCCAGTACCAGCCCGAGAGCCACGCCCTGACCTACGTGAACGCCGGACATAATCCTCCGATGGTGCTGAGCCGGCGCGGCGCGGAGTGGATGGTGCAGCGGCTGGAGGTGGGCGGGACGGTGGTGGGATTGCTGCCGCAGTGTGCGTACAGCCAGGACTCGGTGCAATTGCACGCGGGCGACGTGCTGGTGGCGTTTACCGACGGCATCAGCGAAGCGATGAACCTGGCCGACGAGGAGTGGGGCGAAGAGAGTCTGCTGGCGACGCTGAAGCAGTGCGACGGCAAGAACGCGGCGGAGACCGTGGCATGCGTGATCGCCGCCGCGGATGAGTTCACGGCCGGGGCGAAGCAGTACGACGATATGACGGTGGTGGTGATGAAGGTAGGGTAGCGGCAAGGTTTCAGAGTTTCAAGATTTCAAGGTTAGGGCGTGGCGCTGCGGGAGGGGATTGCTTTTCTGAGGCTGCGCTGTGCGGGAGCGGGGAAACGGCAAGAACAAGGGCAACGGCGTTGCGGGGTGTGAAGGCGTTGCCTCCCAGGTTATCGCCCAAAGGCGGGGCGCGAACCTGGGGCGCCCGGCCCCAAGAAGCCTCCTCAGAACCATATTGCGGCCGCGACTTCGTATTTCATGTACTATAACCTCTGCCGTGTGCATCTGACGTTGCGGGTCACGCCCGCGGTGAAAGCGGGAATCTCAGACCGCATTTGGGAACTTTCCGAATTGGTTCGATTGCTGTAGACGTTCTACGACTTTAGGGCATTGCGGCGTGAGCGTTCCAATATATGCTCGTCATGACGAGGCCAACCATGTCAGACAACTTGCATACCTCCTTGCCGATTGAATACGAGTTGAAGTATGGGACTGCCTGCGGGAATCTGGACAGCTCGAACTTCGTGAGCAAGGCCGCGTGTGATAGCCTCGGCGGAATTTATATTGCTCTCCCCAAGGAAAAACTTCTCTGCGACTTCTGGGTCAATCCCAGCACGCTCATTATAGATAGCCTTGATGCGCTCTTGGTCCCTTTGAACCGAGAGTAATCTCTCCCGCAAGTTGCGTTCAAAAAACTGCGTGGGCGCAGCTGTGCCGAATGCTACTCCG
>Ga0326728_10009821_pt1 | contig 22772 bp, 14 predicted proteins | sample MB3enrmetagenome_FD_207602 | JGI IMG/M metagenome (GOLD analysis project Ga0326728, IMG submission 207602) | Lab enriched peat soil microbial communities from McLean, Ithaca, NY, United States - MB31MN | ecosystem: Environmental > Terrestrial > Soil > Wetlands > Peat | place: USA: New York... | reverse complement strand
GCAGGGTAAAAACTGGTTCTTGTCGGCATTACAACCCCAGGGTGGCGCTCCGCTTACCCTGGGCTGTTATAGGCAGCCCCTTCGGGGCAAAAACCCATCCCCGGGTACTCATTTCCGTGAAGAACCTAAAAAAGAATGCAGTGCGCAATAGGTACGTAACAAAAAGGGGCTACAGCGTCTCCACTGTAACCCCTTGATTTTCCTGGTGGGCCGCCAGGGTCTCGAACCCCCAACCTGCTGATTACAAATCAATACCTCTGGACTTCCCAACCTCCTCTATTTATTAAAAGTCTTTGAAATGATTGATTTTTGGTTGTCACATCTTTTCTGATTTTTTCCTGTTTTTGCAGATTTTGGAAAATTTTTCTCACACGGATTCTCACACGGAGGAAATGCCAATCTGCAAACTATTGCCAGCAAACGGCTCGAGTGAAATCGCAGTTGGACAGTAACAGCCCCTAATCTTTTTCGCTACTCCCCAACTGCATCGACCCATTCCAGATACATCCAGATACATGGCAAAGGTTATCCACCAGGTATCTCAGGCTTCATAAAGCATCAATCCGTCCGATCAAAAAAGGACTCGACTGCGTCCAGCTTGCACGGGAACGTTAACGGGCTACGCCAGTTTTAAAGACTTAAAGGATTTCACCTGCCCGGTGATTGCCCGTTCGGTCGGCAGCCGTTCAATGGACGAAGCTCCGAAAAAGCCTTGAATTCCCGGCATCCTTGCCAATGCCGTGCCAACACTATCGGGTTCATCAAAAGGTCCGCCGTGGCAAATCACCAGGATATCTTTCCGCACTTTGCGGCCTGCATCGGCCACGGCCATCACTTTGGCAATGGCATCGTCCAGGGTTAAAGCCACCGCAGCGCCAATAGTGCCGGCCGTCGTGAGTCCCACGTGGGCGACTAGCTGGTCGGCCCCGGCTTGGGCCATTGCCTTTGCATCATCTTCATCAAAGACGTACGGGGAAGTAAAGAGGTCGATTTCATGGGCCAGCCGTATCATTTCTACTTCTTTATCGTAGCCCATGCCTGTGCCTTCGAGGTTGGCCCGAAAATTTCCATCAATCAGTCCAACGGTGGGGAAGTTCTGCACCCCGGAAAACCCGATTTCCTTGAGTTGTTTGAGAAAAACGGGCATCAGCCTGAACGGGTCGGTGCCGCAAACTCCTGCAAGAACAGGGGTGTTTTTTACAACGGGCAACACTTCAGAAGCCATCTCGACAACAATGCCGTTAGCGTCCCCATACGGCATGAGCCCTGCGAGCGAACCGCGACCTGCCATTCGATAGCGGCCCGAATTGTAAATTATGATGATATCTGCTCCACCCGCTTCCGCCAACTTTGCCGAAATTCCTGTTCCCGCACCACAGCCGACAATAGGCTTGCCGGATTGTCCCTGGGCGCGGAGCCGTTTTAGTATTTCCTGACGCGGTATAGCCATAGCAATTACCTCCTCTAAGTGAGATACACAAAGTGCCGTTCATTTTTTCAGCATGTCCAGAAGAGTCATCGCCACTTTCTCAGAGAATGCCGGATCATTGATGTTATTCTCCATCTCGATCACCCTGATGCCAGGTTTCAAGTTTTTTTTGATGGCTTCAAAGCAGGCCTGGTCGGCTTCGGGGTCCCAGAACCGATTGCCTGGACTGTCGAGCATCGAAACGCCCTTTAGAGGCAAAATGACAGCTACCGGAGCAGTGGCTGCATTCGCGGCCGCTGCCATCATTTCACCCATGCGGATGTTCTCTTCGACATTGGTGCGCAGCAATGTGACGTTCGGATTCCATTCGTAGAGATTACGTCTGGAATACTTTTGAGGGACCGTATCAAGGCCCCAGAAATTGGCCATGTCCACGCAGCCAGGAACTAAAACTGCGGGGATGCCCGCTTTCGATGCCGCCATACAGCGTTCGGGGCCGGCGCTGAACACCCCGCCGCATACATGGTCAGCCAACTCGGTGGTAGTGATATCCATTGAGGCCGCTATATACCCATCGATGATCAGACTTTCCATGGTCTTGCCGCCGGTACCCGTGGCGTGGAAGACCAATACTTCGCACCCTTTTTTTTCCAGGATGCCTCGGGCGTGGTCGACACAAGTGGTAGTGTTGCCGAACATTGATGCTGCTACTAAGGTCTTTTCCGAAACGTCCTCGGGGAGATCCCTTTTGACCATCCCTGAAATGGCGCCTGCCGCGTTGGAAAAAATCTTCCGGCTGATTCGGTTGATGCCGGCCACATCTACAATCGAAGGGATGAATGCGATGTCTTTGGTCCCCGCATAGGCGCTGACATCACCGCCACCTACCGTCGAGACCATCACTTTGGGTACGCCTACCGGCAGGGTGCGCATTGCGGCAGTGGCAATGGATGTGCCGCCAGTCCCCCCCATGCCGATTATTCCGTGCAGTTTGCCCTCGTCATAGAGTCTGCGGACAACTGCGGCAAGTCCGGCCGTCATGGTCTTCATGGCCTGGTCTTTGTGTTCGCCGGAAGCAAAGAGTGTGAGGTTTCCACTGCCTGCTCCGGCGACTTCATCACGTGGGATATCCGGTTTGAAGGCCGGCACACCCATTACGCCGAAGTCTACAACCAAGGTTTTGAGCCCCTCCTTCTCAATGAGTTCTTTGATAAAGGCAAATTCAGTGCCCTTGGTGTCAAGCGTCCCTATGATCACAACTGTTTTCGCCATAGTGTCCTCCTAAGACCACCTTCTCGGGTTGTTTCCAGTGTCTCCACTCTCAGTTGTTGATTAATCGCCTAAACCACTGACAATGTCAGTGGTGGGGTGTGGGGGCGAAGGCCCCACACCGATAGTGAAGCAACATTGTTGCTGAGCCGTGACGACCTGTTGTAAGTTGGAATCGGGGGAACTTCGATGGAAGCTTACAACAGGTCGTCACACGCGGTGTACCGCTGTGAGTATCATTTCGTGTGGGTACCTAAGTACCGGTACCACGTGCTTGTCAAAGAGGTAAAACCAAGGCTCAAGGAAATCCTTCTGGAACTGTGCAATTGGCTCGACATAACGGTCATAGAAGGGGCGATCTGTTCAGACCACATCCACATGTACCTCTCAGTGCCGCCAAAGCTTGCCCCATCCCACGTAATGAAGGTTCTGAAGGGCAAAAGCGCTGAGCGGTTGAGGGAAGAGTTTCCGGAACTTCGCAAACGCTATTGGGGCATGTACATGTGGGCACGGGGGTATTTCGTCAGCACCGTTGGAATCGATAGTGACGTCATCAAAAAATATGTCAAAGAACAAGAGGATAGCGAAATCAGAGCCGAGCAAATGCACATTTGGCGAGACAAAGGCGACTGACATTGTCAGGAGCCTTTGTCCCAGGTTTTTAAAGCCACCGACAAGGTCGGTGGTCGTTTACTGTTTGTGTAAAACGGGAGTCGAAGTGCCGTGCCGTTCTGTTGCCCGGTGCAGAACCAGCCCGCCACAAGACCTGTAAATTCAAATTGAATAACGAAATAAAAGGATGGAGAGCCTAGAATGAAATTTCTTCATCGGTCTATGGGCGGCGCACAACAGAACCAATTCGTATTTTTCGCAGCATGATCATGTGGAGTTGAAAAACCGCCATGCTCCCCTGTGAGTAGCATGAAGGTATGTTATGACGCCATGAGCCCTTGCGCAATCCATATCCTGCTCCAGGACCGACAAAAATTCTATGCCGTTCATGTGGGAGATTGACTCAACATCGATGCCAAATACCTCAAACTCGGCTGATAAACGGCGCTTATCTTGAGCTTTGAGGGAGTCGGTATATGGCAGGGACTCTGGCTCCAAATGCTGAGAAGAAACCGTTGCGGGTAAAGGGAAAATTCAAGCCCTTTGCGCCTTCTAATCACTTCCAGCAATCCCGGTTCATTCATTCCATGTGGATCTGAATGCGTGCTTTCGAACCAAGGGGGAATGATTTTCCTGCCTCTCCAACTATGCGGACAATCCAGGCACTCTGTGAGCAAGTCACCTGGGAGACTTGAATGGAGGTATTCGCTCCATCCCTGACTGCTCTGTCCTTGCTTGCGGAAACGCGGTGCGGTATATTTTTCCCCCCCACAAATTCCCGTTGAATTTGCATGGATTCATCCGGCTTTTACGCTCATTTCTGAGGAGCAACCAATGACTCTGACCAAAGCCCAAATCGTGGATGCGCTGTTCGCCAAGAACGTTTTTACCAAGACCGAGTCGGCCCAGATCATCGACACCCTCTTGAAGCTGATTAAAAAGTCCTTGGAAGACGGCGAAGATGTTCTCATCAGCGGATTCGGGAAATTTTCAGTGAAAGAAAAACAAGCGCGCAGGGGCAGAAATCCCCAGACCGGTGAACCAGTTACACTGCCACCCAGGAAGGTAGTGACTTTCAAGTGCTCTGGTGTTCTGAGAGCCGTGATGAATGGGGAGGATGACTGACGAGTGTAAAATTTCGAACCTCTCTCGCACCCCAAAAAAGCAAACTGATCGAAGCAAACCGGACGACCACTGAGATTTACCTGCATAGTTTGAGCGGCGCAGCGATGAGTGCAATGACGACTTATGAGCTTGCTCGAAGAAATTCTCACACAGCCTGTGAAAAAGCAGAAAGGGGCTACAGCTCAATTGCCGTAACCCCTTGATTTTCCTGGTGGGCCGCCAGGGTCTCGAACCCCGAACCTCCTGATTAAGAGTCAGCTGCTCTACCGTTGAGCTAGCGGCCCTGCGCATTTTCCATTGGTACGCCCGGCAGGATTCGAACCTGCGGCCTGCGGATTCGAAGTCCGACGCTCTATCCACCTGAGCTACGGGCGCTTCCAAGGAACCGTCATGATACCAAAGGGTCTTGCCTGAGTCAACCTGGAAAGGAGGCCATATATTTCGGGACAGAAAGTCGATCCCCCTTTATAAAGGTTCTTCACGGAAATGAGTACCCGGGGATGGGTTTTTGCCCCGAAGGGGCTGCCTATAACAGCCCAGGGTAAGCGGAGCGCCACCCTGGGGTTGTAATGCCGACAAGAACCAGTTTTTACCCTGCAGGGGTTGAATAGCCGATCCCTTGCCGTCTAAACGCCCCGTGATCTGATCCTAAATATTGCTTTTATGTAACCATTTCATGGTATTATAAATAATTTGCGGTTCCGTTCTCCCAAGGGTGGCGCGTTGCTGACCCTTGGCTAGACTATGCAGCCCTTTCAGGGCAACAGAGTCAAAAACCCCCTCAGGACTCGTGCACGGCAGACAGATACCGCCCTCTCTCGTCTTCGAGGTACTCGTTTGCGCGATGAGCCCTTTTTTAAGCCCCTCTCCCGTTCGAATCGGCCCGTTCCTTCTTAAAATGGTTATCGACGTCTCAATGCTCACAGGTCACGCAAGAACTTCTACCAACAGGGTGATGAAAAAAGGGTCCTCTGGTGGGAGAAACACCTAAAAATTGCTCATGACTTTGTCATTCCGGCGGAATAAAGCTTGCCCCGGAAGTGCATTTGATCCGGGGCCGGAATCCAGGCATTTTCCTAACCAATTGATTTTAAAGTCAAAGACACTGGCCCCGGCTTTCGAGGCTGTGTCGCAAAGCCGACATATTGGCATTTCCCCTCCGTCTTCCGTCCTCCGTCTTCCGTCCTCCGTCCTCCGTCTTCCGTCCGAGTTTTTGCCGTTTCTATTGCCCCTTCTATTCCCGTTTCTATTGCCGCTTCTCGATGCCGTTTTGCAGCGTTGGATCTCCCCTGCTATAAGATAGTGGGATTACCCGGTGGTGGAGGAGGCGGGCAGGAATGCTCCAGGGAGAATCGAGAACTTCAGTGTGGGGCTGATAGCGGAACAATGTCAATGATATCAATTGCTTGTAGGATTAGGCCTCGTTTTTGCCGCGGGAAACAACACCTGTAATGAATTCGCTGAGTTATGCAGGTCCTTCCTGCATTTACCCTGTATTTGCAGGAGCAGGCAAATCATCGAAGTATTAAAAACCTGCTTGCGTGTCATCGTCTCCCAGCGAAAGAGGCTGTGTCGCAAAGGTGATATAGAACGGGAAGAAAAGCTTGGCTGTATCGGTGAAATGCGACGGCTTACCCGGCAGTCCATTCGTCATGGTCCGCTGCAAGCCGATTACCCAAGCAGAAGAAGCGCATGAATTCTTACGATCCCTCCTCAGACAGATCTTTTGGGTTGCCATTTTTTTCTTCATGCCTATAAATATGCGGCTACGTCATATTTGGCTGCTAGTTCAAAACCTCCGTAAGAGTACAAACAAAAGAGAAAAATGACCTATATCATCGCTGCAAAATGGGGGGAGCAATGCCCAGTCCAACAGAATCCACACCAGCAAAACAACTGAGAAAAGTACCTACCGGGATAGGCGGATTTGACGAAATCACGGGTGGAGGTCTCCCGCAGGGACGGCCGACTCTTATCTGCGGGGGGCCGGGAAGCGGCAAGACCCTTTTCGGGGTGGAGTTTCTTGTCAGTGGGGCGAAAGATTTCGACGAGCCGGGCGTCTTCATGTCTTTTGAAGAAAAGGACACGGACCTGGTTGAAAATTTCTCCTCCCTTGGGTTCGATCTCGACGGTCTGGTGGCCCATGATAAGCTGGCTCTTGATTACGTCCATATAGAGCGAAGTGAAATACTGGAAACCGGCGAGTTCGACCTGGAGGGTCTTTTCGTAAGGCTTGGGTTTGCAATTGATTCCATCGGGGCAAAGCGTGTCGTTCTGGACACAATCGAAGCCCTTTTCTCAGGCTTCCCCAATGAGGGAATTCTACGTGCGGAAATCCGAAGGCTTTTTCGATGGCTCAGAGACCGGGAGGTGACAGCCGTTATCACCTGCGAACAGGGAAAAGGGACCCTGACCCGCCACGGCCTCGAAGAATACGTTTCCGACTGCGTCATATTTCTCGACCACCGCATGATAGAGCAGGTTGCAACCCGGCGGTTGCGCATAATCAAGTATCGCGGGACAAGCCATGGGACCAATGAATACCCCTTCCTGATTGACGAAGGCGGCCTCTATGTCCTGCCTGTCACTTCTATCGGCCTCACCCACAAAGCCTGTAATGAGCGCATATCCAGCGGGGTTCCACGCCTCGATACGATGCTCGGCGGCAAGGGGTACTTTCGCGGAAGCAGCATTTTGATAACGGGAACGGCCGGTACGGGGAAAACCAGCCTTGCTGCCCATTTTACAGACAGCACGTGCTCGCGGGGCGAAAGATGCCTCTATTTGGCTTTCGAGGAATCGGAAAGCCAGATATTACGCAATATGCGCTCTATCGGCGTTGACCTCAAGCCCCCGATGGATAATGGGTTGCTCCATTTCCACGCAACGCGGCCTTGTGTCTTCGGGTTAGAGATGCACCTGGTCAGCATGAACAAGCTGGTAAGGGATTTCAAACCCGCCGTAGTAATCATGGACCCGATTTCCAATATGATTGGGATCGGCAGCCCGGCCGAAGTAAAATCCGCACTGATGCGCTTCATTGACAACCTCAAAATGGAAGGCATAACTACCCTTTTCACGTGCCTGATCCAAGGGCAGCACCATGATTTAACCGAGATTGGCGTTTCCTCTCTCATGGACACATGGATCACGGTGCAAGAGATCGAAAGCAACGGCGAGCGAAACCGTGGTCTCTATGTAATTAAATCCCGTGGCATGGCCCACTCGAACCAGGTGCGGGAATTCGTGCTTTCGTCCGATGGTGTACACCTTGTTGACGTTTATGTCGGACCTGGAGGCGTTCTGACCGGTGCAGCCCGGCTTGCCCGGGAATCCATTGACCGGCAGGAGGAAAAAGAGCGCGCAGAGGAAATCGAGCGCAAGAAACGTGCGTTCGCAATCAGAAAGCTCGCGGTAGAAGCGCAGGTTTCCGGGTTGCAGGCGGAATTGAGCGCTCTGGAAAAAGAACTCAAAAAGACTATCGAAGAAGAAGATGAAAGGAAGCGCGGCCTCGAGCGCCAGAGCGCTGAAATAGCCCGCCAGAGACATGCCGATTAGACTGCTATCAAGGGAGGCATCCCGCTGACCACCCTACACGTATGACAGGCGAGTCGAGCGGGATGCCTCCCGCGCTACGCGAGGTACGCTGCAAGGTGACGGCCCGCCAAAGCTCGACGGGGTGATTGCTTAGGGTTGTTAACAAGTCTGTCATACGAGGATTCAAACAATGGCTTTATCAGGCGACAATCGTACAACTGATTCGGACAAGGAAGAGAGCGAGAACCGGAGCAAATCCGAGTGCCAGTATGAACTGAGGCTCTATGTAGCTGGACAGACGCCACGGTCGGTGGAAGCTTTTGCCAATCTGAAAAAAATATGCGAAGAACACCTAAAGGGACTGTACTCGATTGAAGTGATCGACTTGCTCGAAAATCCAAGGCTGGCAAAGGGCGATCAGATTCTCGCAATACCGACCCTGGTCAGAAAACTACCCGAGCCGGTCCGTAAAATAATCGGAACATTATCCGATACAGAACGGGTCCTGGTGGGATTGGATTTACGTCCTCGTTAATCTCTGGGAAGCCATGACATTCGAGGATAAAACAACAACCGAACTGTCTGAAAAAACCTTAACCCGGGGCGAACCGCAAGTATTCGTCTTGGGCCTCTTTGTCGCCGTAATGTCGCCGAGGTGCTTGAGAGCGATAGAAAATGCCAGGAAGCTATGCGAAAAGTATCTGAATGGCAGATGCGAACTCGAAGTAATCGACGTTTACCAGCACCCGAGTTCGGTCAGGGATGCTCAGGTGATTGCCGCCCCGACCCTCGTTAAGCATCTGCCGCCGCCGCTCCAAAGATCGGCTATTTCTCTGCCCTCGAACCAATTTGGGCGAGATTAGCCACAAAAACGGACAAAAAGAGTTCCTGAGCCACATCTGCCGAAAGATAAAAATGGGTATATCAATGGAAAAGCACGAACCGACCAGAGAAGAATTGCTCGAAAAAATCCGGACTCTGGAAAATCGTCTACAGGAAGCGGAACAGACCATCAAGGCGCTCCAGAGCGGTGAGGTCGATGCCCTGGTTGTCAATAAGCCGTATGGAGAGCGGCGCCACACTCTGACGGGAGACGATTACCGCGTCTTTGTTGAATCCATCGCCGAGGGTGCGCTTATACTGTTATCCGATGGCTCGATTCATTATTGCAATCGCACTCTGGGGGAAATGCTGGGGCTTCCGCTCCAGGAAACCATCAGCGGAAAACTTGACTCCTATGTTGTTCCCGAAGGTCGCGCGCAATTGATGGAACTCATAAGGGATAGCCGCAGTTTTGGAGCGGCTAAGGGCGAGTTCCTGATGAATCGGGATGACGGAACACTTTTGCCAGTCAAAGTGTCAATTAATCGTATGAGCGTTACAGGTCTTGAGGGCCTCTGCGCGGTTATCACCGATCTGTCCGAACAGAAGCAATTAGAGGAAGATCTTAGAGCACATCAAAATAAGCTTGAATTTTTGGTCAACGCGCGCGCGGCGGACCTTGACAGGACAAATGCCGAACTTAGGCGAGAAATCATCGAACGCAAGCGCATTGAGGAGGAGCTAAGGAGTAGTGAAGAGCGTTTTGATCTTGCGCTTAAGGCTGCCCAGGAGGGCATTTGGGATTGGAACATGGAGACGGACGAAGTCTGGTACTCTGCTCGTTACAAGGAGATGTTGGGTTATTCTGAGGACGAGATCGAGCATCATGCGAATGCTCGGTTACGCCTATTGCATCCGGAGGATAAAGAGCGCTCTCTCCAGCTTGTCGATGCAGTCATGCGGGACGAGAAAGACTACGAAATAGAGTTCCGCCTCCGGCACAAAAACGGCCATTACCTTGATATCCTGTCGCGGGGCTATCCTGTCAGGCGAGACTCGGACGGGAAGATAGTCCGTATTGTGGGTACCCATTTTGATCTTACAGAGCGCAAGGCGGCCGAAGAGGCCCTGCGCGACAGTGAGGCCAAACTCAGTACAATGCTTGAAAATCTCACCGAAGGCGTGGTTGTAGCGGACATGGACGCCCGGCTTCTGTACTGGAATCGTGCAGCCCTTGAAATGCATGGTTTCTCGGCAATGGAAGACTGCCTGCGACCATTGTCCGAACTTTTCCCTAAATTTCATTTTTCTGATATGCACGGCCATGACATAGAATTTGATCGCTTGCCGCTCTCCCGAATCATCAGCGGCGAGAAATTGATCGATTGGGAACTTCGGGCGGAACGCACCGATATTGAATGGCAACGTGTTTTCAGCTATTGCGGAAACCTTGCCTACGACGGCCAGGGCAATCCATTGATGGCCATAGTAACAATCAGCGACATTACCGAGAGAAAGCAGGCCGAATCCCGTCTGACAGCCGATCTGGCCGCTCTCACGCGAATGCACGCACTGAGCGTCAAGCTCCTGGAAACAGGGAGCATACAATCGCTTCTGCAGGAAATTATGGATGCGGCTGTCTCCGTTGTGGGGACCGAAAAGGGTACCCTGCAACTCCTTGAAGACGATTCGTTGCGGATTGTAGCCGCGTGCGGCCACGAACAGCCTTTTCTGGACTTCTTTGCCTCCGCTGAAAATCAGGCTTCGGTGTGCGGTGAAGCTACGCGCCGCGGAGCGCGCGTAGTCGTTTCGGATGTCGAAACAAGTTCCCTGTTCATCGGCACCCCATCTTTGGCGGTCTTGCGGGAGGCCGGCGTGCGGGCCGTGCAATCCACGCCCATTATGAGCCGCAAAGGAGCGCTGCTTGGTATCCTCACAACTCAATGGAGGGTCCCATACACCCCCGATGAACACGATCTTTGGCGCATCGACCTGCTGGTGCGGCAGGCCGCGGATCTGATGGAGCATTCGCAAGCGGAAGAGGAACTTCGAAAGAGCGAGGAGCGCTTTCGCGTGATGGCAAATTCTATTCCACAGCTTGCCTGGATTGCGAGAGCTGACGGATATATCTACTGGTACAACCAACGCTGGTATGAGTATACGGGAACAACACCCGAACAGATGGATGGGTGGGGCTGGCAGAGTGTTCATGACCCAGATGCTTTGCCAGGGGTTCTAGAGCGCTGGAAAGAATCTATTGCCACCGGCAGGCCATTCGACATGGTCTTTCCATTGCGAGGCGTTGACGGAAATTTCCGGCAGTTTCTGACTCGGGTGCAGCCTGTGAAAAACGCCGCCGGGGAAGTCATTCAATGGTGCGGGACCAACACCGACATCACCGAGCGTAAGCAGATGGAGGAGGCGCTGCGGGCAAGCGCGAAGCACTATCGCTCTCTATTCGATAACATGCTGAATGGATATGCATATTGCAAGATGCATTTCGAACAGGACCGCCCGATAGACTTCACCTTCCTCAACGTTAATGGGGCCTTTGAAACCCTGACCGGTCTGAGGGATGTTGTAGGGCGAAAAGTGTCGGAAGTAATTCCAGGCATAAGGCAATCCGATCCGGAACTCCTCGAAATCTATGGCAGGGTGGCGCTGACAGGCATCCCGGAACGGTTTGAGACCTATCTTGAAAGCCTGGGTATGTGGTTTTCGATCTCCGCGTACAGCCCGCGAAAAGAGCACTTTGTAGCTGTATTCGATGTTATCACAGAACGTAAACGGGCGGAGGAGGCACTCCAACTAAGCGAGTCCCGCTTCAGGTTACTCTCTGGAACGGCCGGCCGGTTGCTTGCGTCGCAGAACCCCCAGACAATCGTCAAGGAGCTGTGCCTACAGGTTATGGAGCACCTGGACTGCCATGCCTTCTTCAACTTTCTTGTCGATGAATTAGTGGGCAAGCTTCACCTCAATGCATGCGCTGGTATCCCGGATGAGGAAGCCCGAAACATCGAATGGTTGGACTACGGCGTGGCCGTCTGCGGATGTGTGGCCCGCGAGGGGAAACGCATAGTGGCCGAAGATATTTTCAATACTCCGGATATCCGCACAGATTTGGTAAAATCTTATGGAATTCAGGCATACGCCTGCCATCCACTAAAGGCCCGAGGCAAATTGATCGGAACGCTCTCCTTCGGGACGAAGAAAAGGTCGTGCTTCTCGGACGAGGACCTGGCTCTCATGAAGATGGTGGCCGACCAGGTTGCTGCCGCCATGGAGAAATTAAGTCTCATCGATCAGCTTCGGAACTCCCGTGATGAACTCGAATTGCGTGTCCAGGAGCGAACCGCCGAGTTAAACAGGTACATGGCCAAGCTTGAACAAAGCAATCGGGCGCTTCAGGATTTTGCCTCCATCGCCGCCCACGACATGAAAGAACCTCTTCGCAAAGTCATCTCTTTTGGCAATATGCTCCGGCAGAAGAGTGGTGACTCGCTGGGACCATCGGGGAACGATTATCTAAACAGAATGCTCAACGCAACGGAGAGGATGCAATCCCTGCTTACGGGACTTCTTGATTACTCGCGGGTTTCGATGGCGGCAGAGCCGTTCAAGGAGGTCGATCTTTCAAATCTCATTGACGAAGTTATTTCCGATCTGGAAGTAAGAATCGTAAGAACAGGCGGTGAAATAAATGTCGAGACCCTTCCTGTCGTTTCAGCCGACCCCACACAGATGCGGCAGCTATTCCAAAACCTCATCGGCAATGCGCTGAAATTCCACAAACCGGATGAGAAGCCAATCGTCCACGTGCGCTCGGTATCCAGCACTGATTCAGAATGTAGGATCACCGTAGAAGATAACGGTATCGGCTTCGATGAGCATCATCTTGAGACAATTTTCGCTCCCTTTAAGAGACTCCACGGCCGGAGCAGCCAATACGAAGGAACCGGTATGGGCCTCGCTATCTGCAAGAAGATCGTCGAGCGGCATGGGGGGAAGATTACGGCAAAGAGTTCGCCGGGGCAAGGTTCGACATTTATTATCGAATTGCCCGCAGTCCAAAACGATGGGAGTGGGATGTAGCCAATGAACAAGTTTAACTGCCCTTCACATTCACGCCGTGCGGTAATGGCTCTGCTCCTGGCAGTGATCTTGGCGGCAGCGGGATGCCGGCAAAAAGCGGAGCAGGAGACCAGGATCGATCCGATCAAGCTCACTTTAGCCGTTGAGCCCGCCCCCTTCTCCGGTCTCATCGCCGTAGCCTATGAGAAGGGCTTTTTCAAGCAGGCCGGTCTCGATGTTACGATTAAGCTTTACCCCTCAGGACTCGAGTCTCTCGAGGCGATGTTGAGGGGAGAAGCCGACATTGCAACGGCAGCCGATATAGCGTTTGCCAGTCTAATGAGTAAGGACCCCTCTCTTCGAGTCGTCGCTTCGATAGGCCTGACAGTGGGAAACCAGATTGTTGCCAGGAAGGACAGGAATATCCGTGAGCCGTCAGACCTTAAGGGCAAAACAATCGGCTACAGCCCCAATACCGTCAGCGATTACTTTCTTTACGCATTCCTTCTTACAAACCACCTTTCGTCGAGCGACATAACTCCGGTTGCCATTCCCCCCGCAAGACAAGTGGAGGTTGTCGTAACCGGTGAGGTGGATGCCATATCCGCTTTTGAAATATATGCCTTCGTGGCCGGGGAGCAGTTGGGAGAGAACGCCGTGTTATGGGATACTCAGAACAACGTCGCCTATCAATGGCTTTTGGCCACAAGGGAAAGCACCACCAAGTCCCCGGAGGCGATAAAACGCTTGCTGAAGGCCCTCATGACGGCTGAAGATTTTACCCTGACAAACGGGGATGAGACAAAAAGCATCATTTCCAAAAAATGGGCTTTTAGTCCCGCTTACATAAGCCAGTCATGGGCTCAAACCAGGCTCGATGTCTCATTCAGCCAGTCCATAATCGCCTCTCTTAAGAATTATGCGAAGTGGAAAATGGATAGAGAAGGAAAGACCGGGGACCCACCCGATGTTCTAAACTTTCTTTACACGGACGCCCTGGAAGAAATCAACCCCAGGTTGGTCACGATCTTCAGGTAAATTTATGAAAACACAATCCAAAATGCTGGTCAGCATCGCAGCATCTCTTGCGGTTGCCGCCGTAATCGCTCTGATTGCCTTTTCAATCCTCGGAGGCATGAATACCGAACTTGCGCGCATCAGGGTATACGATATGATTATCGGAAAGTCACACGCCCTGAATATTTTGGCCGGATATCTTAAGGAGGGGTCGGACCGGAGCGATATTCGCCAGGTCAGGGGTACCCGCCGGTCTCTCGATGATCTCTTGGGTAAGATAACTTCCCAGGTTCCCGGGGAGGAAGCTCTTATCAAGCAACTGCAAAGAAACAGCGGAGAACTTGGACCTCTTATCGACCAAATGTTCGCCACGGGACAAGGGGTTGACGACGGTATCGAAAGGGAGCGCAGAAATGTACTCGCCTCCCAAGTCTGGATGAAGGTCAAATTTATCGCCGACGACACGGATCGCCTGAAAGATATCAGCGATTCAATGATTATCTCGGCCCAGGGAAAAACAGGGGCAACCGTCATCGCCCTTATCATCATCCTGGCGCTCACGAACGGCATTATTTACTTTCTCTCCGGCAGGAGCATCGTGCGTGGACAGGAAGCTCTTCGTGCGAGCGAGGAAAGGTTCCGGGTCACGCTCAGCAGCATCGGCGATGCGGTGATTGCCACGGACGCCTCCGGCCTTGTAACCTTTTTCAATCCCGTTGCCGCGAAACTGACGGGCTGGGAACCGGGAGAAGCATTACATCAGCCAATCCGGAACGTTTTCAGCATAATTAACGAGAAGACACGCAAACCCGCCGAGGACATAGTCAAACTCGTTCTGCGCGAAGGCAATATAGTCAACCTGGCCAACCATACCGCGCTTATCACCCGTGACGGGCGTGAGATTCCTATCGAAGACAGTGCTGCCCCCATCAAAGACAGTGTCGGGAAAATCATTGGGGCTGTGCTTGTGTTCCATGACGTTACCGAGAAGCGCAGGGCACAGGAGGCTCTACGGCTGACGCAGGCGTCAATTGACGATTCCGCAGAGATGGTCGCCTGGTTCACTCCTGACGGAAAAGTCCGCTACGCCAATGACGCTACGTGCCGAACACTTGGATATTCCCGCGATGAGTTGATGACGCTGACAGCGCTGGATTTCAGCCCCGGCTTCACTTTGGAACAGTACTGCGAACACTGGCGGGAAGTTCGCCAACGGAAGTCCTTCACTCTGGAAGTCACCCACCGTCGTAAAGACGGAAGCGAGTATCCAGCCGAGGTGCTCGTCAACCATATCGAGTACGGCGGGCAGGAGTACATCTTCGCCTACGGTAGGGACATCACTGAGCGCAAGCAAATGGAGGAGGAGCTTCATAAGGCAAAGGAAGAAGCTGAAAGGCACGCTAAAGAGCTTGAAGCTCTCATGGATGCCGTTCCTGCTTTGATTTGGGTCAGTCGTGACACTGAATGCCTTTCGATGACGGGGAACCGGGCTGTCTACGAATTCCTTGGGATGCCTGGTGGAGCAAATGTTTCGAAGACGGCGCCTGAAACTGAGCGTCCTGTCCATTTCAGGGCATTGAGAAACGGTATGGAAATTCCCCTGGATGAACTCCCCATGCAGCGAGCAGCCAAAGGCGAGGGGATGCAGGATTATGAGCTGGAATACGCATTTGATGATGGTACGTCTAAAATCACTTTAGGAAATACCACACCGCTCTATGACTCTACAGGGCATGTATACGGCGCAATTGCGGCGTTTATGGATATAACCGAGCGCAAGCAAGCCGAAAAAGCGCTCCGCGAGAGCAAGGCGAAGCTGCAAGCGGCCCTGGACAGCATGACCGATGCGGTGTTCATTTCCGACGATGAGGGTCGCTTCATCGACTTCAACGATGCCTTCGCCACATTCCACAGGTTCAGGAACAAAGACGAATGCCTCAAGACCCTTGCCGAATACCCTGACATTTTGGACGTGTATATGGCCGATGGGCAATTGGCGCCTCTGGATCAGTGGGCGGTACCAAGAGCACTTCGGGGCGAGACGGTCACAAACGCCGAGTACACGCTGCGACGCAAGGACACAGGAGAAACCTGGGTAGGCAGTTACAGCTTCGGTCCCATTCGCGATAAAGACGGCGTGATCGTCGGGTCAGTGGTAGTGGGTCGCGATGTTACCGAGCTCAAGAGGGCGGAGGAAGCGTTGCGCGCGAGCGAAGAACGGTTCCGCCTGCTGCATGAAATGATGTATACGGGCGTGGTGTACCAGGATGCGGAAGGAAAAATTGTCTCAATGAATCCCGCTGCCAAGCGCATTCTCGGCAAAACCGAGGAGGAATTTCTGGGGGAGACGTCGGTGAGTGTGGAACATCACACAATTAGAGAGGACGGCTCTCCATTTCCAGGGCTGGAGCACCCGGCGATGGTGACATTGCGCACAGGGCGCGAAGTTGACGGTGTTGTCATGGGGGTGTTTAACCCGCTGGAGGATGTCTACCGCTGGATTGAGATCAACGCAACGCCTCTTTTTCAGGAAGGCGAGAAAATACCTTATCAGGTTTTCACTATTTTCAGGGACATCACCGAACAAAGAAGGCTGGAAAAAGACCTGCGCAAATCCCGCGATGAGCTGGAGCTGCGTGTGCGGGAGCGCACCGCCGAACTCGTCAGGGCCAACGAGGATTTGCAGAGACAGGCCGCGCTTCTCGATTTGTCGCACGATGCTATTTTCGCAGTGGACTCCGCCGACGTTGTCAGTTTCTGGAACAAGGGGGCGGAAGATTTGTATGGGTTCACCAGGGAGCAAGCTATCGGAAATGTTGCCTGTGAATTCCTTAAGACAAGGTTCCCGGAATCTCTCGAACAAGTCGTAAACCAGGCTGTCGATAAGGGTCAGTGGGCTGGAGAGTTGAGACAGACCACCTCCAGCGCGAAGGAAATCCTTGTCGAGAGCCGCTGGGCTTTGCAACGCGGAACAGATGGCCAACCATTGGGTTTTCTTGAAACCAACCGTGATATAACGGCCAAAAAGCTCGCAGAAGAAGCCCTGGGATCTAATATGGCAAGACTCGAGCTGGTAAATGCCGAGCTTCAGGAATTTGCCCACGTTGCCTCTCACGATCTCCAGGAACCCCTGCGCAAGATACATACTTTCTGTGACATGGCGAGAAAACGATGCGCCCCGGCTTTGGATACTACCAGCCTTGAATACCTGGACAGAGTCATAAAATCGGCAGATCGCATGCGGCAACTGTTGCGCGACTTGCTTGACTTCTCCAGGGTAGCTGCGAGACCAGAGCCATTCAAGAAGATAGACGTCACCAAAATAGCGCTGGAGGCTGCGGATGTCTTCGAAGCATCAGCCAAAGAAACAGGTTGTAAAATCGAAATCGAAAACATACCTGCCATCGAGGCCGATGAAACTCAGATGTTACGGCTCTTCCAGAATCTGATTGGCAACGCCCTGAAATTCCGCGGTGGCGAGACTCCCAAAGTGAAAGTTCATGGGAAGCTGGTTGGGCGAAAGATATGTGAAATCCTCGTAGAAGACAACGGCATTGGGTTTGATCCTCAGTTTGCCGAGCTTATTTTCAAGCCGTTTCAGAGATTGCATAGCCGCAGCGAATATGACGGGACCGGAATGGGACTTGCCATATGCCGCAAAATCATTGAGCGCCATGGGGGAAACATCAGGGCCGAGAGCGAGCAGGGAAAAGGCTCTACATTCATAATCAGACTGCCTGTAAAGCAAGACCGGTGGGAGGGCATATAGTGGCTGAAGGACCCCCAAAGGACGGTCTTGATGGCCGACGACGATACAGAAGAGTATTTGCATTCCAGGCAAAGGCTTAACTTTCATTAATATATTATATCCAACCAAGAGGGTGATGAAAAAAAGGTGCTCTGGTGGGAGAAACGCCTGAAAATTGCAAATGATTTCGTCATTCCGACGGAAGTCGGAATCCAGGCTTTTTCTCAACTATTTGATTTTAAAACAAAAGCCACTGGACCCCGGCCTTCGAGGCTGTGTCGCAAAGGCGACATATTGCGGATTTCCCCCCTTTCATAAAGGGGGGCAGGGGGGATTTTGATTCTCCTGTTCTGTATAAGCCCTTAAAATCCCCCTCAATCCCCCTTTACAAAAGGGGGAAGCAGAATTGGCTCTGTCCGTTTTTTCGAAGCATTTCTGAAATGCGACACAGCCTCCTTCACCGGGGTGACGGCTACTGAGTTTTTCGCCCTGATGTGGGAATTCCAATGCTTTTTCATCACCCTGCTGATAATTGATGATTTATTCGATCAGCATGGTAGGGCAAATTGTCGCCAAGAGCGCGCCGGGCAATGGTTTCACTTTCTCACTTCGCTCTCCAAATTCAATTGAGGTGGTTTAGATGGCATCGGAACAACAACCTGCGAAGGCTGACGAACTCCAACAAGAGATCAAGGGTAACGAACCGTGCAGAGTTGAAAGAGGCAGAGTAACTATTGAGGTTTTGAGCCGAATTGGGCAAGGTATGCCAACCCCTGAATTATTAAAGGATGTGGTAAATCTCCTTGCTGATCGCACTGGATTTGAAGCTGTCGGGCTAAGGCTGAAAGAAGGTGATGATTACCCTTATTTTCAAACAAGGGGGATGAGCGAAGAATTCATCCTGTTGGAAAACAGCCTATGCCCGCAGAGAAACGAAAGACGGGCCGAACCCGGCGACAATGGCGACATCACCCTTGAGTGTGCATGCGGCTCTGTTATTCAGGGCAGGATAGATCGCTCCCAATCTTTTTTCTCTGAATACGGAAGCTTTTGGTCGAGCAGCAATGCCCGGCTTTTGGTGGAATACCCCAATCTTAAAGATTCAATTAGAGGCAATTGTGTTCGGTCCGGCTACGAATCCTCGGCACTTATCCCCCTCAGGATAGGCAATGAAACCTTCGGCCTTCTCCAATTCGAGGACAAGCGGCCGGGGATGCTTTCCCACGAGCTTCTCTCAAGCCTTGAGTCCATTGCAGTAAGTCTTGCCCTTGCCCTCTCTCAGCGGCAGTACGCAGAAAAGCTTAGAAAAGAGAAGGAAGCGCTGGAGTCCTTTAATCAAGACCTTCAGGAGTTTTCTGTTATTGCTTCGCATGACCTTCAGGAGCCTCTAAGAAAGATACGGTCGTTCGGTGACAGGCTTGCCAGGAAGTACAAAGACGCTCTGGGTGAAGATGGGCAAGATTACCTTAATAGAATGACCGGTGCGGCAAAACGGATGCATGAGCTCCTGGAAGGACTCCTTAAGTATTCCCGAGTCACTACACAGGCAAATCCCCTTAACTCGACCGACCTCAATAAGGTTGTCGAGGATACAATCAGCGATCTTGAAATCAGCATAAAAGCAAAGGGCGCCGGCATTGAGGTCGGAGATCTTCCGATTATCCAGGCCGATGAGCCGCAGATGCGCCAACTCTTCCAAAACCTTATTTCCAATTCCATAAAATATCAGCCTGAGGGCGGTAGGCCACAGATTAAAATCTATAGTCGGGTCGAGGGAAAAGCCACCTCGATTTGTGTGGAAGATAATGGAATTGGCTTTGAAGAAGAATGTGCCGAGACGATCTTTAAACCATTTCAACGTCTCCACGGCAGGCAGAGCATTTACGATGGAACCGGGATGGGTCTAGCCATCTGCAAGAAGATAGTCCAGCGACATGGAGGCAGGATAACCGCCAAGAGTTCTCCGGGTGAAGGCTCACTTTTTGTTATTGAGCTTCCTGCAAGGCAAGCGGGGTAACAGGAAGTGGCGGCAGACAGCACAGAGAGATACATGATCCTATGAACCATGGACAACCGATTGGACAAACCAAAAGAACCGGCATGTGGATGGCCGGGGCGGCGGTGACGCTGATCGTCGGCGCGCTGATCGCCTGGTGGATAGTGGATCAGGCGAAGGCGCAACCTGTTGGCGGGGAGGCCGGGGAGCGCCCGGTTTTGTTCCTGGGCAATGAGTCGCTGCCGCCGATGAACTACGTGAAACAAGGCAAGCCGACCGGCATCGTGGTTGACCTTGCCAAGGCTCTGACGGAACGGATGCATCGGCCAGTGGAAATTCGGCTCATGAACTGGGCCGAAGCGCAACAACTCGTTCTGGAGGGCCGGGCGGACGCTCTGCTTCAAATCAACCCCGATCCCGAACGTCTTAAGATCTACGACTTCTCGGAACCATTATTGACCTCGGAGTTCACGATATTCACTTCCGCCGAACGTCTTGGCGTCACTTCCATGAGCGATCTGCGCGGACTTAAGGTCGGTGTCGAGGAAAAGGGGCTGCCGATCCTTTTGCTGCAAAAAGACCCTCGGATCATCGTGAAAATCATCCCGGATTTCGTACAAGGCTTTACTATGCTGGCAACAGGCGCCTTGGACGCTGTTGTCGCGGATCGGTGGGTGGGGAGCTATGTGCTGGCGGAAAACAACATCCGAGGCGTGAAGTTAATCGAGGGACCCTTAGGCCGGAGCGAATCGGCGATTGCTGTAAAAAAAGGAAATACCAGTCTGCTCGGTAATATCGACGCAGCCCTTACGGACATCCGACGAGATGGCACGTACGACAGGATCATCAATTCCTGGCGGTCCAAAGAAGTTGTGTTCAAGACACGGGAGCAATTGCGTCAGCAGGCCTTGTTGATTGCGGCCATCTCGGTGGGATTGATTGTAACTTTGGTTGGCATTGTAGTGCTGGCCAGAGAAGTTCGTCGACGAAAGCGCGTCGAGGCGACGCTGAGGGAGAGCGAGGGGCGGCTTCGTCTATTCATTGAGCATGCGCCTGCCTCGCTGGCAATGTTTGATCTCGAAATGCGTTACCTGAGCGCCAGTCATCGTTGGGTGAGCGACTACAACCTTGGAGACCGTGACCTGAGCGGTGTTTCTCACTATGAGGTCTTTCCGGAAATTCCCGATTACTGGAAGGAAGTTCATCGCCGGGGGCTTGCGGGTGAGGTGATACGGGCTGATGCCGACCGGTTCGAGCGGGCGGATGGGTCGGTTCAGTGGCTTCGCTGGGAGGTGCGGCCCTGGTATGACGCTGGAGGTGATGTAGGCGGCATTGTGATCTTCACCGAGGACATCACTGAACGCAAACGGGCAGAGGAGGCTTTGCGCGGCAAGGAAGCCACTCTTAGTGGAATCCTCGACGCAGCCAAGGAATCGATTTGGCTTCTCAGCCCCGACGGTTTTGTTGTAACGGCCAACGAAACTGCTCTCCTGCTTCATGGCAAGTCGGTCGGTGAGGTTATCGGCAAACATTATACCGAAACCCTTCGCACTGAGCTGGCACATTCGCGTCTGGAACATTTGAGAGCTGTCGTGGAGTCGGGGCGGCCTGTCGAGTTCGAAGATCAGCGCGACGGGATTTTCTTTCATCACAGTCTTTATCCCGTTCTCGATGCCGAAGAGCGTGTGACTAGCGTGGTATGTTTCAGCCGGGACATCACAGAGCGCAAGCGGATGGAGGAGGAGCTTCGGCAATCTCACGCCGAGCTTGAATTGAAGGTGCAGGAAAGGACGGCTGAGCTTCGAATCAACAACAGGGCCCTCATGGATTACGCGGCAAAACTCGAAAGGCTGAATCGGGAATTGGAAGAATTTGCTTTTGTGGCTTCCCACGACCTTCAGGAACCACTCAGAAAAATCCAGACTTTCGGATGCTTGCTCATGAAGAATCATAAGGAAAATCTCGATGAGCCGGCACAGGCGCACCTGTTGAGAATCACTGGGTCCGCAAAACGGATGTCCGACTCACTGCATTCACTGCTTAACTACTCGCAAATTGCTTCTGAACCTTGTCGATGCGAGATTGTTGACCTGAAGACCGTGGCCCGGGCTATAGCAGGCGAATTTGAATTCGCTTTCAGTCAGGCTGGTGGAAAGATTGAAATAGGAAACCTGCCGGAGGTGGAAGCGGACAGTAGGCAAATTCGTAATCTTCTGCAAAGCCTGATCGACAATTCAATAAAATATTGCAAAGACGGTCAAAGCCCACTTGTGAAGATACACGGGGAGGAGAGCGGCGGCACGTGTTCGATTTTTGTCGAGGACAACGGGATTGGTTTCGATGAGCGGTATCTCGATCTTATATTTAAGCCTTTTCAACAACTCCATGGCCGGGGCAAATACGAGGGAACCGGGATGGGACTTGCTCTTTGCAGGAAAATAGTTGAAAGACACGAAGGAAGCATCACAGCCAGGAGCATACCCGGGCAGGGCTCGACTTTTATCGTTCGGCTTCCTTCAACTCAGAGAAAAAGATAGGGAGCGGCTGAGTAGTGAAGAATCGTTCCACCCCATGCATTATTCTCATGGCCGATGATGACCAGGAAGATTGTTTGCTTGCCCGCATTGCGTTTGAAGACTCGGCAATAGAGGGTGAGATTCATTTTGTCGAGAACGGGGAAGAGCTTTTGGATTACCTTCGAAACGGAGACCTTCGACCGGACCTGATCATGCTCGATCTTAACATGCCTCGAATGGACGGACGTAAAGCGCTCCTGGAAATCAAATCCGACCAGCAACTAAAAGACATCCCCGTAGTAATCCTCACAACATCCAGGCAAGAGAGAGACGTTAAATTCTGCCTCGGTGCCGGTGCCTCTGAGTTCAAAACCAAGCCGGTTGAGATCGGTGAATGGGTAGATGTAATCAAGTCAGCCTTGTCCCCCTGTCCCGCCTGAACAACCCTGCCGAGAGGAGATGGCCTGAGAAGAGTCGAGAAGTATCAGTATACCCTTCTGAGCCAGTGATACAAAATCTCATTCAAGCGCTCACTGTGTGGACCCTCACTACGTGTCGGGTCTGCGCTATACGTACCGCCTCGATGTAATGCGTATAGTCCAGCGCCCGATCTTTTGTGAGGGCGCCCTC
>Ga0326728_10009817_pt1 | contig 22785 bp, 20 predicted proteins | sample MB3enrmetagenome_FD_207602 | JGI IMG/M metagenome (GOLD analysis project Ga0326728, IMG submission 207602) | Lab enriched peat soil microbial communities from McLean, Ithaca, NY, United States - MB31MN | ecosystem: Environmental > Terrestrial > Soil > Wetlands > Peat | place: USA: New York... | reverse complement strand
TCTGCGTAGCTGTAAACGTCCCGGTAGCTGTGGGCGAGTTCGAAGCTGTCCACGTCAAGGTCGGCGTAGCTGTAAACGTTCCGGTAGCCGTCGGAGAGTTCGAGGCCGTCCACGTCAAGGTCGGCGTCGCAGTAAACGTTCCGGTAGCCGTCGGAGAGTTCGAGGCCGTCCACGTCAAGGTCGGCGTAGCTGTAAACGTCCCGGTAGCTGTCGGCGAGTTTGAAGCTGTCCACGTCAAGGTCGGCGTCGCAGTAAACGTTCCGGTAGCCGTCGGAGAGTTCGAAGCCGTCCAGGTCAATGTCGGCGTCGCTGTAAACGTCCCGGTAGCTGTGGGCGAGTTCGAAGCTGTCCACGTCAAGGTCGGCGTCGCAGTAAACGTTCCGGTAGCCGTCGGAGAGTTCGAGGCCGTCCACGTCAAGGTCGGCGTAGCTGTAAACGTCCCGGTAGCTGTCGGCGAGTTTGAAGCCGTCCAGGTCAGCGTCGGCGTAGCGGTAAACGTTCTAGTAGCTGTCGGAGAGTTCGAAGCCGTCCACGTCAAGGTCGGCGTAGCGGTAAACGTTCCGGTAGCCGTCGGCGAGTTAGAAGCCGTCCACGTCAGTGTCGGCGTGGCCGTAAACGTCCCGGTAGCGGTCGGCGAGTTTGAAGCCGTCCACGTCAAGGTCGGCGTCGCGGTGAACGTCCCGGTAGCGGTCGGAGAGTTCGAAGCCGTCCACGTCAAAGTCGGCGTAGCGGTGAACGTTCCCGTCGCCGTCGGCGAGTTCGAAGCCGTCCACGTCAGCGTCGGCGTAGCTGTAAACGTTCTAGTAGCTGTCGGAGAGTTCGAGGCCGTCCACGTCAAAGTCGGCGTAGCGGTGAATGTCCCGGTAGCCGTCGGAGAGTTCGAGGCCGTCCACGTCAGAGTCGGCGTAGCGGTGAACGTTCCCGTCGCCGTCGGCGAGTTTGAAGCCGTCCAAGTCAAGGTCGGAGTAGCGGTAAACGTTCTAGTAGCCGTCGGCGAGTTCGAAACCGTCCACGTCAGTGTCGGTGTCGCAGTAAACGTTCCGGTGGCTGTCGGCGAGTTCGAGGCCGTCCAGGTCAAAGTCGGCGTCGCCGTGAATGTCGCCGTCACACTTCTCGTCGGGGTCGCCGAACTCGTGCTCGTTTGGGTCGGGGTCCCAGTTAAAGTTGCCGACCCAGTCGGCGTTCCGGTGAATGTCCCCGTGAATGTCGGCGAAGGGCTGGAAGTCCCTGTCGCCGTTGGCGTCGCCGACACGGTCGGGCTGTCCGTACTCGTAGCAGTATCCGAAGGGCTGAAAGTGAAACTCAAGCTGGGCGTCGGCGAGGCGGTGAAAGTCGAAGAATAAGTGGGGCTGGAGCTGAATGTCACCGTGGCGGTCGGGCTCGATGTCCTCGTCGGCGTGGCGCTCGCCGTCAACGTCGGGGTAAACGTCGGGCTGCCCGCCGGCACAAATTCGTAGGCGCCCATGTCCCAGCCATCCGATTGGGGCCGGGTGACCCCCACGATATCTACGGTCAACCCATCGATGGCGGAGCCGGCCCCAATGGAAGCGGCGCCAACTTTTTCACGGAGGTTAGGAGTTCCGGTGGTGCTCGGGTTGACGAATATCGCCGCAGCCGTCATCCCGTAAAGATTCCCAGGCCCGTAATTGGCGTTCGCGACTTGGCTGCCGAAACCGTTGTATTCGACGTTCTGATCCATCTGCACCAAGAGCGTACCGCTCATTCCCGCCGCAAGGTGCATATCGTTGACATTGCCGACAAACAGATTATCGTAGAATTGATTCGGATTGCCGTTGGGGTTGGCCCCGTTATAGGCGTCGTAATACCCGTATTCGTCGTTAAAAAACGTGTTGTTCTCGAGGGTTACACCGCCCCAAGTGTTGTTCCTCGCCGTATAAACCGCCGCATAAGCGCCCCCGGTGAAGCCGTAGAGAAGGCTATTTTCGACGATCCCCGCGTTGTTGTTGCCGGCAGCGTAATAGTAACCATAACCCGCCCCATCCCCGACCAAGGAACACTGATTGATGGTGATGGTGGTCCCGGTCCCGTCGGCGCCAGCCTGAAAAAGGATGCAATTGTTGTTGGTGGAGGCGGAGGTGCGCTCCAGGGTGTCCCCGTCCAAGGTGAGGACGGTTGTCGCGTTGTTCCAATAGATGACGAAGCCCCCGGCCGCGCTACTGTTATTCATCGTCAGGCCATTGATCGCCACGATGGCCCCGTTCCCATTTTGAAATTGCAGCGTGGCGCTGGCGTTGCCCGGAGCGCCGTCCCATACCCGCGTCGGAATATCCGCGGTGACGGTGATGTTGATCCCCCGGTTAAAATTGTCGCATTCTTGGACATTGCCCTCGAGTTCGATGACGTCACCCGATGCGGCCACGTTATAGGCGGCTTGAATGGATGTCTTTGAGCATCCAGAGGCGCACACGGTCCAAGTTGCCGCTTCCAAGCGCGCGGCACCGATCGAAACCAAGAAAGCGAGCGCCGCAAACGCCTTTAGCCCCGAACGCAGGTTGCGTCCGAGGCACTCAAGCGCCCCCCGTTCCTTTTGGGAACAAGGAGGTGCGTGCGGCAGTAAGCTTTTCGGCATAAGTCCTAAGAGACTTAAGGCAGTCGGGGAGTATTCCGCGTTTTGAGACCCTGAGACAGCAGCGGCTTCCCGGCTCCTCTTTTCTTTTGATACGTTAAATTTTAGGAAGTGGTGTCCAAAGACGCAAGTCAAAATTAACAATTTATCTAATTATCCACAGAAGTCAAATTTACAAAAAAACTTAATTTTAATAAAATTTTAACATCTGCCAAAAACTTATCCGCAACTTATTGAGTGCAATACACACGTCTAAAAACTTCCTGCCGCCATAAAATCAGACATTTTTTTAACGGAAACGACATATTTAACTCAAAGAATAATCACTATTAGTTCAAAAACATCTATTTTAGATCAAAAGAAGTCCCCGGAATCCATTTTCCCTACGCTCGGGCTTATTCCTTCCCGAAAGAGCATTCTTGGACGAACATTCTCTTGGTTTTAGATCAAACCCAACTGAACCGAACCCTTCACCTCAAATTTCCGTTCTTTCGCTTTACGGAAAATACGCACCACCCCAAATTCCCCGTCATAGCCGGGTTCCAAAGTCACTTCCCCGGTTCGCATCCTTCCAACCGCTAGAGCGACTTTCTCCGGAGCGGAAGCAGCGAGCCTTTCCACTGGAACGTCCAATAATATCTTGAACTCCGAGCCGAATTCGGAGACCAACTTCAAATAGGTTTCCCGAACCTTCTTGGTTCCGACCCCGCACTCAAAAGCGTCGGCGATCAATTCTTCCAGGGGAACGATATTCCTTTGCCGACGGCCGTCCGCATCCAGGTAGTCCCAAGGACGATCCGCCAAATCCTCCACCCGATGCATCACCCCTAGGGTCATCGGTTTCCCGCAAGACGGACAACGCCCTTTACGTTCCACACTTTCCCTAGGATGCAAGCACACCCGACAATCGCGATGTCCGTCAAAATGGTATTTTCCCTCTTCCGGGAAAAATTCGATCGTAAACGGAAACACCTCTTCGGTACCCTTGCGCAAGGCCCCAAGAATCCCGTCGTACCCCAAACTGGTTTCAAGGACATTCGCTTCACGGCCCAGCTTTGAGGGGGAGTGCGCGTCGGAATTGCTGACCAAAGTCAGGCGGTCTAGCGCGCTCACCCGGCGATTCATGGGGCGATCCGAGCTCAAACCCGTCTCCAAGGCAAAAATCTTCTTTGCCCCAGCCTCCCCAAAGCATTCTTCCAGAGAATCGTAGCCGCTCTTGCTCCCGAAGACGCTGAACCAGGGCGTCCACGCGTGGGCTGGAATCAACGCGCAACGGGGATCGGCCGCCTCGACCATCTCCAACAGTTCCCGGGAACTGAAACCAAAAATGGGACGCCCGTCGCTGTCGATATTGCCCCGCCGCCCCAATTCCTTGGAAAGCCTCTCCGCGGCCGCCAAATCGGGCGCAAAAATCAGGTGGTGCACTTTCCGTGTTTTTTCGAGGTGCTTGTAGATGAGGCTGACTTCGACGCTCAGAAGGAACCGAGCCCCCCCTTTCGCCGCCCCTTTAAGCCGAAAAAGCCCGGGCTCCGCCTCGACAAGCTCCCGTTTGAGCTGGGCCAAATACTGGGGATGCGCGAAGTCCCCGGTGCCGACGACATCGATCCCCTTCAGACCCGCCCAATGGTTCAAACCTTCCGGTTGCATGTCCGGGGAACAGGCCCGCGAATACCGGGAATGGATATGCAGGTCGCAGATCAGACGCATGAGGCCCCCGACTCAATTCCTGGAATATTTGTGTTCGCCCCAAAACTCTTCGAGACGCCGGTTCTGCACGGGCAACAGGTCGGCCTCGCGCGCCAAACGGACGGCCGCGTCCTGGGCTTCCAAAAGCTCCTGCTTTTCGTCGTTCTCCAGTTCCAATAAATCCGCCAAAAAATACGACAAACGGATCGGATCCCGGAAATGGCGCTCGAAAAGCAGTTGTTTCCCGGTCAACAAATAATAGAGGTTGGCGTAGCGCCCCATCGCTGCGCGCAATTCCTCCTTCGCCTCCTGGGCGGTCTCGGGATCGCCCAGCGGCTCCTCCAGGAGTTCGACCTTCGCCAACCACACCGGACTACGCTTCAGTTCCTCGACCAGGCGAAACCGGTGCTTCCCCTCGACCAGGATATGGATATCGCCGTTGGCCTTGTGGTCCGCCTTGCGTATCTCGGCAAGCGTGCCCATCACGTTCGGAAGGGCGACCCCTCCGACTTCGGGGCCTTCCTGGATCAGATTGATCCCGAAGGGCGACCCTTGTTCCAGGCACTCCTCCACCATGGTTTTGTAGCGCGGCTCAAAAATCCGCAACGGCATGGTCGCCCGCGGAAAAAGCACGGTCTTCAGGGGAAACAGATGGAGCGAACGCTCTTTAGCGTGGCCTCCCGCTGCCTTACGGGCGCGCGTCACGGCCTGGAGCCTCCCCAAAGGCGGCGGTTCATTGCAAATCCTCCAAGGTCGCCAAAGCCCATTTGTTCACCCCTTCCCAACAGCGGACTTCCACGGTCCCGGGAATGGCCGCCCGCAGTTCTTTGAGCAAAGCGATGCAGAGATGTTCACAACTGGGCACATCCATCAGCAGGTTCAAATCCCCGTGATCATAGCGGGCCAGGACTTTCTTGGCTTCGGCTTTAAGGATCTTGAAATCCATCACGATCCCGTCCTTAAGCGGGCCCTCCACCACGATCTCCACTTTATAGGTGTGCCCGTGGGTCAAATGGCAACCATCCAGCGCCCGAACGGCGTGGGCGCAATCGATATGGTCCACGATGCCGATCCGCATCTTCCGCTCCTTCCTCAGGGGCCCAAAGTCCCCGCAAAAAGAAAAAAGCCGCCCCCGCTCGCGGGTGGGGGCGGCTCAAACCCGGACTTACCCCTCAGGCTTCCGCAACGGTCTCCGAGGCGGCCAGACTGTTCAAAGTCCCGACCAGCATGTCCACGGGGACCCCATAGCCCTCGCAAATTTGGCCGATCGTCTCGAATTCGCTGATCGCGCAATGGGCGCAACCGCCCAAATGGAAGCCGGCAAAAACCTCCCGCGCGCGCGGGTGCAACTGAATGGCCTCGCCGACGGTCATCTCCGGGTGGAAAGGCCCGGACGGTGCCGCCGCCAAAGGTGCCTGGTTCTGTTCCATGGGCTTCCTCCGTTCCAGCTCAGGTTGCGTGACCATAGCACCGGGACCCCAAGCTGTCCACGGCGCCGATAAGCCTTTGATTTAAGGCCCTTTTCGAGTCCGACGACGCCTCCATCGCCGGATCGGGCGAAAGCCTATCCCAATTCCTACGCGTTCAGAGGCCCCAGGGATTGGCGGGCCAAAGACCCGCCCAGGGCGATCTTGTAGGCTTTTTTTAGCTCCGCGCCCCAGTCCAGCTCCGTCAGTTTGGCTCCGATCTCGGAAAGCCCGATATACCCGGAACCTACCTGCGGGCCGAACACTCCATCCCAAAGGTCCTGATCCACGTCCAACAACAGCGAACCGTGCTGGAGGATGGCGCCTTCGCGACGACGCTGGGCGCTCCCGAAAAGCTTCCGGCCACGCACCACGACATCGGTGAAAGCGGCCCCCGCGAAACAGTTCGCCGTCTTAGCCCCGCCGCCGCATTCCCCCCGGTAACGTGCCGCGACCATGCGCCCGTTGAGAAGCGTCAAAAGGGGCCGGGTGATTTCGAGGTAGCTCCCTTGCACGTCCAAGGCCGCCCAAGGATGCGCCGCCGGGACGGCTACGGCAAAAGTGACTTCCCGATGATGCAAAATGGCGCCGCCGCCGGTGAAGCGCCGCACCACATCCACGCCCAGCCGCTCGGGCGCACCGGGAACGGCCACCTCCTCAAGCTTCTGGAAATAGCCCAGGGACAGGGTCGGTCGCGCCCACCCATAGACCCTCAAAAATGGCCCTTCCCCCCGGACGGCGCGTTCCAGCAGAGCCTGATCCCGGGCCATGTTTTCCTCGCCCGGCAACGCCCCGTCGTCGATGCAATTGCCCGCCGGATTCACTTTACGCTCACACGGGAGGGGAATATTTGAGCACCGGCTTGCGGGCGGCCCCGACCTCGTCCAACCGTCCCACCGGAGTCCGCAGGGGAGCGGCGTGGAGCTCCGCGGCCCCTAAACCGTCGACTTTTTCCAGGACCGCGACGAATTCGTCCAGGGTTTCTTTGCTTTCCGTCTCGGTCGGTTCGATCATCATCGCTTCGGGAACGATCAACGGAAAATAGATGGTGGGCGCGTGGTAGCCCGAATCCGCCAAGCCCTTGGCGAAGTCCGTCGCGCCGACGTCCTTGCCGCGCTTGCGGTCGGCCAGGCTGAGCACGAACTCGTGCATGCAACGGTCGCCGTAAGGCGCGTGGAAACGGTCCTTGAGCAAGGCCAGCAGATAATTCGCGTTGAGCACGGCCCGCCGACCGACTTCGGGAAGGCCGTCGCCGCCCATGGACCGCAAATAGGCGAAACCACGCAACAAAATCCCGAAATTCCCGGTGAAATGGCGCACACGCCCGATGCTCTGGGGCTCGTTTTCGTCCAGGCGGAAAGACCCGTCCGCGTTCTTGCGCACCCGCGGAACCGGCAGGAACGGCACAAGGTGCGCCTTGACGCCGATGGGCCCCGCGCCCGGACCGCCGCCGCCGTGGGGGGTCGAAAAAGTCTTGTGGACGTTGAAATGCATGAGGTCGCAGCCCATATCCCCGGGCCGGGCGACCCCGCAAATGGCGTTGAGATTGGCGCCGTCGTAGTAAAGTTGGGCGTCGACCGCGTGCAGGCGCTCGGCGATCTTGCGGATATCCTTTTCGAACATCCCCACCGTGTTCGGGTTCGTCATCATGAGGCAGGCCACGTCGCCGTCGATACGGGGCCAAAGGTCCTCGAGATCCACCGTCCCGTCGGCCTTGCTGCGGACCGTTTCGACGACATAGCCGCAATAGCTGGCGGAGGCGGGGTTGGTCCCATGGCTGGAATCGGGCACCAGAACCTTGCGGGGACGGCGCCCTTTGGAGTCGTGGTACGCCTTCACCACCAGCAAGGACGTCAATTCTCCCTGGGCCCCCGCGCTCGGCTGGAGGCAGATCGCCGGCATGCCGCTGAGTTCGGAAAGCCAGCGTTCCATCTCCCAGAGGACTTCGAGGGCTCCCTGGACCGTGGAATCCGGCTGCAGGGGATGGATGTTGCGGAATCCGTCCCGGCCGGCGATGTCCTCGTTGACCTTGGGGTTGTACTTCATGGTGCAGGAACCCAGGGGATACATCTGGGTGTCGATCCCGATGTTGCGCTGGCTCAGCCGGGTGTAGTGGCGCACCAAATCCTGCTCGCTGACCTCGGGCAGCCCCAAGGGGCTTTCCCGGCGCAGTTCCTTCGGCAACCAGGCGTCCAAATCCCGCCGGGGAACATCCAGTTCCGGAAAGGTCGTGGCCCGGCGGCCGGGCACGCTTTTTTCGAAAATGAGCTTTTCTTCGGACATCGCGATCCCTTTTCCTCAGGCCTTCGCCAGAATTTCGCCCAGGGCGACGGCGAAGCGGTCCAGCTTCGCCCGGCCCTTCACCTCGGTCACCGCCACCAGAATCTCGCGGGTTCGCTCGGGGAAATATTTCGTCAGCGGCACTCCGCCCAAAATCCCCTTCGCTTCGAGCGCCTTGAGCACCGGCGCCGCCTCGCGGCCCAGATCGAGCGTGCATTCGTTGAACCAGGGGCCGGAGTAGCTCGGTCGGACCCCCAGCCGTTCCAATTCAGAAACCAGATAGTGGGCCTTTTGCGCCCCTTGCTCAGCGACGTCCCTCAGGCCCTGGGGCCCCAGCGCCGCGAGATGGAAAGTCGCGGCAAGGGCCAGCAAGGTCTCGTTGGTGCAGATGTTGCTCGTGGCTTTCTCGCGGCGGATATGCTGCTCGCGGGTCTGCAACGTGAGCACAAAGGCGCGTTGACCGCGGTTATCCTTGGTCTGACCGCAGATACGGCCGGGCATCTGGCGGGCTAGTTCGGTCCGGGCCGCCAAAAATCCCAGATACGGCCCTCCATAGCCCAAGGGAATCCCCAGGCTCTGGCCCTCTCCGCAGGCGATGTCCGCTCCGGCCTCGCCGGGGGATTTCAGCAGAGCCAGGCTCACCGGTTCCGCGGACAAGACGTACAGGGCCCCCACGGCGTGGATGGGATCGGCGAAGGCGGCGGTGTCCTCGATCATCCCGAAGAAATTGGGATTGGCCAGGGCCACCGCTGCGGTCTTGGCGTCGACCAAACGCGCCAGGGCGGCGCGGTCGGTGCGGCCGTCCGGCCCCAGGGGCGCCACGACGATCTCGGTGTCCAAGTTGCGGGTGTAGGTCTTCAGCACCTGCAGGCTTTCAGGGTGGATGCCGGCGGAAACCACCACCTTGTTCCGGGAAGTCCGGGCCCGCGCCATCAGACAGGCCTCGGCGAGCGCGTGGCCGCCTTCATAGAGGCTGGCGTTGCTCACGTCCATGCCGGTCAACGCGCACATGCAACTCTGGTACTCGAAAATGGCCTGCAAAACCCCCTGGGTCATCTCGGGCTGGTAGGGCGTATAACTGGTGTAGAACTCGCTTCGGCCTAAAAGATGGCGCACGACACTCGGGCTATAGTGTTCATAAGCCCCGGCGCCCAGGTATTGATCCAGGTTCCAGGTGGACCGATTGGCGAAGCTGAGGGCCTGAAACGCGGCCTTCAATTCCATTTCGGTCAGGTGCTGGGGGAGATTCAGCGCGCCTTTCAGGCGCAATTCCTGGGGCAGACATTCAAAAAGTTCGTCCACACTGGAGACCCCGATGGCTTTGAGCATGGCCTCGGTGTCTTCGGGGGTCTGCGGCAGATAGGGGTGTTCCAGGCGCATGGGACTTCCTCGATGGGCAGGATTGCCCGATCCGGGCGACCCTTTGCCCCTGCGGCGGCGTCCTCCGAGGGGCGTTCCTGATGGCTCAATGGGGGCCGCCCGGCACATCGGCGGCCCCGGTGACCGATTAGTGGTGCTCTTCCGCGCAGAAGCGGTCGTAGGCTTCGGCGTTCAGCAAGCCGCTCCGGTCTCCGGTGGGGGAGGAAATTTTCACCAGCCATCCGGCCCCGTAGGAATCCGAAGCCAAAAGCGAATAGTCCTCCGCCGCCGCCGCGTTGACCTCGGAAACCGACCCACCCAAGGGCGCGTTCAGGTCAAAGACCGCCTTCACGCTCTCGATGACGCCGAAAGGCTTGCCCGCCTCCAGCGCCCGGCCGGTCTCCGGCAATTCGAGGAAGACGATGTCCTTGATGGCCTGGACCGCGTAAGCGGTCAGGCCGACGGTGGCGCTGCCGCCTTCGATCTTGATCCATTCATGGGTCTTGGTGTACAGCCGGTCCACAGGCGTGGCCATGTCCAGGTCTCCAGGGTACGGGTTAAAAGGGCTCCTATTTTATACGTTCTTGCGCACGTGGGAAGGAACAAAGGGGGTCGGGATGATCTCTGCTTCCAAAGCCCGCCCGCGCACCTCCACCCGGATCCTGCCGCCGACGACGGCTGCAGTCGTCGGCACATAGGCCAACCCGATGCAGGCGTTTCCCAACGAAGGGCTGGGAGCCCCGGAGGTCACCCAACCCGTTTTTTCCCCAGCGGCGTCGAGCACCGCGTAGCCGTCCCGAGCGACCCCCTTCTCCATCAATCGAAAACCCGCCAAGCGCCGCCGTGAAGCTCCCTTGCCCTCCAAAATCGCCTTTTTACCGATAAAATCGCCTTTTTCGGGCTTAATGACCCATCCAAGATTGGCGTCATACGGGTTCCATTGGGCGCTGATCTCATGCCCATACAAGGGATAAGCGGCTTCTAAGCGAAGGGTGTTCCGGGCGCCTAAACCCACCGGCGAGGCGATCCCGGACTTACCCAAAGCGGACCAAATCTCCAATGCCGCCGATTCCGGAACGCTGATCTCGAAGCCGTCCTCCCCGGTGTAACCGCTGCGCGAGACCAAGGCCTCCACCCCGGCGACCCGATCCCGCCTCAAATGGTAATAGGCCAATTTATCCAATCCGGGCTCCGCAAGGGGTTCCAAAATTTCCTGGGCCCGGGGCCCCTGCACCGCCAACAGGGTTCGGCCTTCCCAAAGGCGCACTTCGACGCCAAAGGTCCCCGCCTGGGAGCGCATCCAGGCGAAATCGGCATCGGTGTTGGAGGCGTTCACCACCACGTAATATCGGTTTTCGCCAAGGCGCGTCACGATGATATCGTCGTGCAAGCCGCCTTCGGCGTTGGGCAAAAGGCTGTACTGCATGCGGCCGTCGCCGAGTTTGGAGACGTCGTTCGTCGTGATCGCCTGCAAAAAGTCCAGCGCCCTGCCGCCTTCGACCAGGACCTGGCCCATATGCCCGATGTCAAAAAGGCCGGCGGCGGTGCGGGCGGCCAGATGCTCGGGGCCGATGGGCCCATAGCTCACGGGCATATCCCAGCCGCCGAAATCCACCATCGTGGCTCCGCGCTCCCGGTGCCACGCGTTCAAGGGGGTCTTATTCACGCTCAATACCTCGGCAAAGTCGGGTCAATGAGGGCCGCCCAGGAGTCGATCCCTCCCGAGAGGTGATAGGTTTTCCGGAATCCGAAACCGGCCAGAACCGCCTGGGCCCGGACGCTCCTGGAACTGCGATGACAAAAAAGCACCATCTCTTCGGCGCTGTCGAGTGCGTGGACCCGCTCGGGAATCCGTTCCAAGGGGATGCGCAGGGCTCCCGGAATCGCGGCGAGCGCCCATTCGTGCGGCGGCCGGACATCGACCAGGGTAAAACGACGGCCCGCGTCCATCCAGGCTTTCAGCGTCCGCACCGACAGGGCGTCGGGGGCCTCCCCGTCTTCCAGGGCGGCTCCGCCCGTGCCGCAGAAGGATTCGTAATCCTGCAAAGCCGAAATCGTCGGCGCCGAACCGCACAGGGGACAAGCCGGATCCCGGGAAATCCGCGTCTCCCGAAATCGCGCCGTCAGCGCGTCGTAGCGCAGAAGGCGACCCGCGAGGGATTCACCGATCCCGAGAATCCGTTTCAAGGCCTCGGTCGCCTGTAAAAGCCCGATGGTGCCCGGGAGCACGCCCAAAACCCCGCCTTCGGCGCAACTGGGCACCAAATCCGGCGGCGGCGGCTCCGGGTGCAGGCAGCGGTAGCAGGGCCCCCCTTGGGCCGGATCGAACACCGTCACTTGCCCTTCGAAGCGGTAGACGCTTCCGTAAATATCGGCTTTTCCCGCGAACGCGGCGGCGTCATTCACCAGATAACGCGTGGCGAAATTGTCGGAACCGTCGAGAACGAAATCGTAATCGGCCAAGATATCCAAGGCGTTGTCGCGCCGGAAAGCCTCCGGGTGGAGCCGAAGTTCCACTTCCGGATTCAGGTCGGAAAGGCGTTCCCGGGCGCTTTCCAGCTTCGGCTTCCCCACTCTGGAGGTGCCGTGCAGGACTTGCCGCTGGAGATTGCTCAGGTCCACGACGTCAAAATCGGCGAGGCCTAGGCGCCCCACTCCCGCCGCAGCCAAATACAGCGCCGTAGAGGACCCCAAACCACCCGCTCCGACCACCAGGACTTTCGCCGCCTTGAGCCGTTCCTGCCCCTGAAGCGCGACTTCGGGAAGGATCAAATGGCGGGAATAGCGGCGGATTTCTTCGTTGCTCAACATCGACGCGCGGCTCCGGAACCCAGACGGCCCTCCACCTTGCCAGGAATTGTCCGCTGCGTCCAGGGTGCCCCTTCGGGGACATCGCCCTCAGGGGAGCGGACGTCGTCCCTCTCCCGGACCTGAGCGGGGAACCCTCCGATAAAAATCACATTCCAGGTTCGTTTGCAAAAAATTAAGGTATTCCGGAATCACCATACGTCCGATAAAACGGTACCCTGCCGGCGGCGCCATCGGAGGCATGCCCGTGGCCTGCCGGATCCATAAATCGACTTTCCGATCCGCCAGATCCCGGTCCCATTGGTCCCGCCACGCGAGAGCCGCCGTCCGCAACTCCCCGCTTCGCCCGGATTTACCGGCCCATTCAAGTCCTTTCGTCAAACCGTTGTCCGCAATGGGTTTCCCGCTCAAAAGGGCCAGTACGGCGAGGTCCGACGGCACGAGCGGGTGTTCCGCTTCGGCCACCAGCTTCTCCGCCGCCCTCCAGGAAGCCAACGGAGGCTCCCCGACGCTCACGGCTTTAAAGTAATAGACCGCTGGCCAAGCGGTCGCGGCCAACAGAAAACCCGCTTCCAAAATCCAAACCTTTCGGGAGCTCCAAGAAGCCGCCACCGCGATCAGCAACAGGGGTTCCAATAACTGCAGATAATAAGTGAGATAAGCCCCGGTGTTCCGCCCAAGTGAAAGGCTCAGCAACATCGCGATCAGGCCCGCCGCCGTCCACCAGGCCCGCGAAAAACCGGATCCCCGACCCATGAAAATGACCGCGGCCAAAGCGAAAAGCGGCCACCCAAAAGAAAAAAAATACTGCACGCTTTGCGTATAGACCCAATTCCAATCGGCAATCGTCGCCGAATAATCCCACAATAAAAACAAGGTCCCTTCAAGGTAACCGGGCCAAAGCTTTTCCACCGCCCAGGCCGCCGCCGGAAGCAGGACCGCCAGAGCACCCGCGCACCGCCATGCCCGGCGCGGATTCCCGGACAGAAAATACACCAAAACCACGATGGGTCCGGCGACCACCACATAATTTTTGCAGAAAAAGCCAAGCACCGCCAAAGCGGCGGCCAATACCGCCGCCCCATCGGAATCCCAAAGCGTCACAACGGCGAAAGGCGCCACAAAAAAAAGCACCGCAAACCCATCGCTTCTTACCAGCGGAGTGACAAAAAAAAGCAGACACCCCCATTGGGCGATGCCCGCTGCCGCGCCGACCGCCGCCGACCGCGCCAGGTGTCCGCACGTCCAACCCACCAATACCGCAGACAACAGGAGCGCGATGAATACAAGCGCCCGAAGCCCGGGCATGGTGCATTCCGCACGCGGCAGAAGCGCGGCCGCCGTCCCCGGGAACAGGACCCCGTAAGCGTTGTAATATTGGGGTGCGTTTTCAGGCGCCCAGGGATTCAGGCCCGCTTTCAGCGCGATCGTCGTCGAAAGCGAAGCCGCCTCCCGCGAGTCCCACTGATAAGGGAACTTCTGGACGCCCCGCGCATAATGGGCAAGGAGGACGGACATTCCCGCGATAACGCCGAAAAAAAACGCCAACCACAGAAAGCGCCCCTTCGAATAGACAGAATTCCGCAATTTGTTTTCCTCAAAACGCAAAGTGGGCCATTAGGGGAGGGACCCCATCCGGAGAACGCTATCCCATTTTCGGACTAACTTTGCCAGCAAACGGACAGCGCGTCCAGATTCCTCCGGGCCGCCGCCAAAAAGCGAAGGGCCGAGCCCTTGAGCCCGACCCTCCAAACGCACCCTTCTGCCGCCCGCTCAATTCCCCAAAATCCCCTTCAGGCGCTCCACACTTCCATTAAATTCCCCGTCCCCCAGCACCGCTTGGCATTCCAAGCCCGCCGAATCGATACCCTCGAGTTCGATCCAGCTCTTGCACCCGGTGTAGGATTCCAACACCTCAAACCTCCGGGGCTCTTTCAAAGCGTAAACCCTCAGCGCCAGCGCCCAAAGCGGCCGATCCTTCTGCCATTCCCAACGTCGGCGCACGCTTTCGGGGCTATAGATATGTTCCGACTCCAGTCGAAGCACCGTTTCCATGCCCGCAAGCGCCCAGGCGTGTTCGACTTTGGCCCAATGCTTTACGACCTGTTCTCCAAGCCCGGGTCGGGAGGCTTGGACTTCCCCCAACAATCCATGGGCTTCCGGCTTTACGCTGGCCGGATCTTGATGTTCATAGGTCGGGTAGAGGAAAAACGCGGGGTGGTCCAGGGTGAACACGCTGTCCTGCTCATGGATGCCGCCCTTGCGCAGCAACAGGACCTGATCCCCACGCCCCAAGGCTGCGCAGGAGACGGCCCATTCCTTGAACGCGGAATTGCCTTGGGTACGGTCGACGACAAGGGGCATACGTCCTCCGAAATCGGCCTTCCGGAGGCTGGCGCCTTTGGAATCCGGAAAAGCCTAAGGTTTAGGCGTCGAAGCCGCGGGCGCCGCCGGAGCCGGCTTCGGCGCCAATTCGGGCTTCATCACCAACGCAAAAGAATCCTTGGGCAGGGGGGTGGCTTTTTGGGTCGCATCCAGCCCGACCAGCACCTGGTATCCCGTGGCCTGTTCCCGAGGCTTTCCATCGGCCCAGCGACCCGGCCGGTAGCTCAGGGGCTTGTTGAGATCCACCAGCTCCTCACCGCGGATACGGTAACGTCGGTTGCAGCGGGCGCATAAAACCGGCAGTTCCCCAGCGACCTGCCACCGGGACACGGTCACGTCCGTCCGGCAATGGGGACAGGTGAAGACGGCGTGGACGATATCGTTCTTCAGTCCCACGACCTCTCCCAGGTATTCCTTGGCTTTCAACGCTTCCATGTCGCCTCATCCTCTGGAGCTTTCGCCGCGCCTGCGGGCGCACGTCACAAAGCCCCCCGAAAGAAATTACGAAACACGCCGTCCTCGGGATTGCCCGCCGCCATTAAAAAGGACGGAATTCGCCCCGCACGGGGGGGCTTCAGGCTCCCCTTATCAACGCCAGTGTCTCCAACCCCCGCCCCAGCCCCAACCCCACCCAGGGCCCCAACCTGGACCAACAACGACCGGGGCATAATAGTAGGGATATCCCTCCCAAGGGCCGGCTTCGGTGCGGATATACTCCGGACGCATTTCATAGCGATTTTCGATTTCGGTCCAGCTCAGGCCCTTTTGGTGGAGCGCCACCACCTTGCGCGGCGTGATCTGGGCTTCGGAAGCGATCAGGAACACCAATGCCAGATCCTTGTCCGAAATCCCTTGCGAACGCACCCACAGCACATCGCGCACCCCAACGCCGTAACGCTGGGCCAGCTCGTCCACCAAATTGCCCTTGGCGGCAGGTTGGGGAACCGTGGCGGCAGGCGAAGCCGCCTCCAAAGCGGTCGGTCCCTCTCCGCTTTCCGCAGGATAAGCATAATTGATCTTCTTAACCAGGGCGCGCTCGAACGTGCGTTTGGACCCGGCAACCGAGATCACGATCTTGGAGGAGTCCTCTTCAAGCACCCGGCCTTGGATGAATCGCCCATCCTTGAGAGTGAGCGTGTCGGCCCGTAGAAGCTCCCCCGCCCCTCCCAAAAACGCCAAGGACAAAACGCCAAAGATGGCTCCTTTGATGTTCATCTCCGCCTCCGTCATTGGTCCACGCCGTTGAACGCCAAGTTCCAACGGTCGCCCCCGGCGTCGCTCAGCGTCAGGTTAAAGGTCACCGCCGTCCCCGTGGTCGCTATGAAATCCGCTTGAAAAGTATCGTTGTCAGAGAGCGCGGCCCCCGCGCTTGTGGCTGCGCCTCCGACCAAGGATCCCGGTTCGATTCCGGATCCTGAATTCCCGAACACAGCGCTGGTATTGGCCAAATACGTTCCCCCGGTCCCGCCGGCCACGCTTAGCGTCGCCATCACCGGGCGTGCCGGGGCCGGTATTCTTGACCACCCCATACTATTGGTCGGCGCCCGGATACGCCAGATAGGAATTCACTTGGGAAATCCGGAAATTCGCCCCCACCTCGGTTTGTCCAAAAAGGGGATTGCTGTGAAGGTTCGGGGGCCGTGGTCCGCCCACCCCGCCGCCAGGCCGACTAGAACCGCGCCAAGGACGGTCAACAAGGTCTTCTTTCGCTAACGGCCGAATTCACCCTAGGCCCCCCTGAGGGAACCCTGTGCCCAAACTTTGCCCCTACGCCTCTTTCCTGGTCTCCAATTCCTGCCACTTATCAAAAGCGGCTTCCAGCTCGTCCTTGACCGTGGTCAGGCGTTCGCTCAAGGCGCGCATCTTGTCGGGCCGCTGCACCAGGGCCGGATCGAGGAACTGGTCCTCGATGGAGCGCTTTTCCTTTTCCAGCGCTTCGATGGACTCTTCCAGCTCCTGCTGGCGTTTGGCGAGTTCGCGGACCTTCTTTTGGGCCTCTTTCGACTGGTCGCGGCCCACTTGGGCGGCTGTCGGCGCCGCCGCTTCCTTTTTGGTCGGTTTGGGGGCCGGTGCCACCTGAACCGAAGCCGCCGCTTCCCGCTCGCGTTTGCGTTTCTCTTCGCGGTAGGCGGAATAGTTGCCTTCGTAACGGGTGATCTCCTCGCCGGACAGCTCCCAAATCTGGTCGCATTCCCGGTCCAGGAAATAACGGTCATGGCTGACGACCAAAAGGGTCCCCTCGAACTCGTCCAGCGCCCCTTCGACCACTTCGCGGCTGAGAATATCCAGATGGTTGGTCGGTTCGTCCATGACCAAAAAGTTGGGGCCCTTCAGCATCAGCTTGGCCAGCACCAGACGGGCCCGTTCGCCCCCGGAAAGGCTGGAAATTTTCTTGTCGATATCGTCGCCGCTGAACAAAAAGCGCCCGCCGATCCCCCGGATCGTCTGCTGGCCCTCGCCGGGCAGCAGGTTCCAGATTTCGTCCATCACCGAATTCTTGTCGGCCAGGTCGCTTTGGAACTGGTCGTAGTACCCCAACTCCACGCCCTGTCCCAGCGAAGTGCCGCCGCCGCTGGCCGGCTCGCGGCCGACCAACACCTTGAGCAGGGTGGTCTTGCCCGCGCCGTTGGGCCCGATCAGGCCGACGCGCGCCGAACGGTACAGCGTCCCGCTGAAGGGCTTGAGCAGCGTGCGCTCGCCGAAAGCCTTGGAGACCCCGTCGAAGATCGCGACTTCCTTGCCCGAGGCCTGTTTTTGGTTGATGGCGAAAGCCATGCCGCGGGCCTTGCGTTCGGGCCCCTCGACCCGTTCGAGCTTTTCCAGCATCTTGCGCCGCGCCTGGGCCTGCTTGGTGTTCTGGCCGGCGATGTTGCGGCGGATGAAGTCCTCGGTCCGGGCGATGAGGGCGTTCTGCTCGTCCAGGGCCTTGGCCGCGAGCTCCTGCTCCTTGTCCTTGTTTTCCTTATAAAACGTGTAGTTACCCGGATAGAACTTCAACCGCGCGTCCTTCAACTCGACGATCTCGGTGACGACGTGGTCCAAAAAGTAGCGGTCGTGGCTGATGCAGATGAGCGTGCCGTCGTAGCCGAGCAGGAACTCCTCCAGCCACTCGCACATCGCGGTGTCCAGATGGTTCGTGGGTTCATCCAGCAGCAGCAGTTTGGGCTGGCTGATCAGGAGCTTCGCCAGCATGAGGCGCGTCTTTTCCCCGCCCGAGAAGCTCGCGACGTCGCGGTCGAAATCGTCCCTGCTGAAGCGCATGGCCTCCAGCACCCCTTCGGCCCGGCTTTCGTAGGCGTAGCCGTCCAGGGTGGTGAAATGGCCTTGGACGTCGGCGTAGCGTTCCATGACTTTTTCCAGCTTGTCCCCGTCCGCCGCCGTCTCCGGATCGGCCATCTGGTGCTCCAGGCGCTTCATCTCCGCCTCAAGCTCCTTCAGCTCGGGATGGGCCGTCATCATCTCCTCGTGGAGCGTGTGCCCGGGCGTGAAATTCGGGTGTTGGCTCAGGTGCCCCACGGTCAGGCCTTTTTGGCGCGAAATGTCACCTTCCGAGGGCTCTTCGTCGCCCAACAACATTTTGAACAAAGTGGTCTTGCCCGCCCCGTTGTTGCCGATCAGGCCGATGCGCCGGCCGTCTTCGATGGCCCAGTTGGCTTCCTCGACGATGTCGCGGGCGCCGAAAAACTTCGAAACTTTGGAAAAAGAAACGAGAGGCATGACTCAAGGACTCTTTTCGGGATGGGAGACGCGGGCCGATCCCGCGCTAAGGGGGAAAACGATACGTCCGCAGGGCGGACAGATCAAGCCCCGGCCGGGCGGCCCGGACCGGGGCTTGGTCCCGGTTCAGGGCTTGGGCCAAACCAGGGGTTGCTTGAGCGACTTTTCCAGGACCTTGAGCAGGGCCGGATGGAGGCGCTTGTTTGTGGCCACGATGCCGGGCTTCCCCAGCTCGTAGGCCTTCCCCTGGATGTTGGTGACCTGCCCGCCGGCCTCCTCGAGGATCAGGCCCCCGGCGGCGACGTCCCAGGGCTTGAGCCCGTATTCCCAGAAACCGTCAAAACGGCCCGCGGCCGTGAAGCTGAGATCCAGGGCCGCCGAGCCCATGCGCCGAAGCGCCTGGAAACTCCGGATGACCCCCATCCATTCCCGTGAATTCTCGCCGGTGGCGCGGGCGGTGTAGGCGAAACCGCTGGCGAGCACCGCCTCCAGGGGTTTGGTCTGGCCCGAAACCTTGATGGCGCGGGCGTTGCACCAGGCCCCTTTTCCGCGTACCGCGCAAAAAGTCTCCCCGAGGGCCGGAGCGTGCACCACGCCCACAGCCGGCGCGCCGAAGGCGGGATCGAACAGCCGCCCCTTCACGGGCTTCGCGCCGGAGGCCCAAACCCCGATGCTCACGCAAAACACGGGAAGCCCGTGGGAATAGTTGACCGTCCCGTCCAAGGGATCGATGAACCAGGTGTAGGGCGCCTGGCCCTGGGCGTGGCCCTGGTCTCCGCCTTCCTCGCCGACGATGGCGTGGTCCGGGAAATGCCGGCGAATGCCGGAAACGATCAGCTTTTCACAGGCCTGGTCGACCTCGGTCACCGGATCGGTGACCTGTTTCCAGCGGATATCGAGCCGTTTGCGGAATTTGCGCATCTGAATCTTGCCCGCCTCGACGGCCAGGTCCAAAGCGAGGGCTTTAATTCGGTTGTTTTCCATCGGATATCCCGTGTCCCTTCTTAGTTTCCAGGCGAAAAATGTCCGCCCAAGCTTCTCAATCCGGCAGGGTTTCCAGCAGGGCCCACAAGCGCGGGTCCTCCGCTCCCAGCACCCAAAAAACGCCTTCTTCGACTCCGCGTCTCCGGGCCTCCCACAGCTTGGCCGACACGCTGAGGGAATCGTTCATCCAGGCTTCGATCCCGGCGGCTTGGAGGCGGAGTTCTCCCGTCTCCGGATCCCGCCGTTCGGGCCGATGCGCGTCCAGCAGCGCGCACCAATTCGCCCAATGCAAAGTCTCGGCGCGCGGCCCGCCGGCCCAGGCGTAACCGTAGAGCGGCATCCCCCATTCGAGCGCGCGGGCGGGGATCGTCTTCAACGCGTGGTCCAGGACCTCGCCGCACCAGCGGGGCGGGCTGACCGCTCCGGCTTCGCCCTCGGCCCAATGGAAATCATAGCCCATCACCTGGACGCGATCGCAGACCGCGCCCAAAGCCGCATAGTCGTGGGAACAGGCGCCGTCCCAGCACCCGGGTTCGGCGGATTTGGCGTGCAAGGCCGCCCCCAATTTCAGGCCTTCCCTATGGAAGGCCTGGGCCGCCTCGGCGACAAAAGCGCTGAACCCGTCCTTGAGGCTTGCGGGGAGCGCTTCGTAGTCCAGATCCGCTCCGGCGGCGCCGTCGGCCTTCACCAAGGCGAGCAGGGCTTCGATGTGGGCGCGCCGCGCGCCGCCATCGCCCAGCATCCCCGCCAACAATCCCGGATCAAAAGCCCCCCCCGGAAGGGCCTGGTTCCCGATCAGGGGCCAAACCTCGCATCCGGCGGCCTTCGCGGCCGCGCGCACCCGTTCCCGGAGTTCCGCCCCGGCGTCCGGCCTGCGCTGGACGCCCCCCCCGGGCGCGGCCAGATAATAAAGGGGATACACCCTGCCCAGCAGGCCGGCGTGGGCTTCGAACGAGGCGAGCGATGCCGGATTTCCCGGATCCATCCAGGCGGAAAAGCGCACGGAAACCCTTTCTTCAGCGGCCGTCCTTGGGCGCGGCGACGGCCCGTTCGGCCTGCTCATCGGCGTGGTAGCTTGAACGCACCAGCGGCCCGCTTTCGACCGCCAAATAGCCCAGCTTCAACGCGAAAACTTTGAGAGCGTGAAAGCGGTCGGGATGCACGTATTCCACGACCGGAAGATGCTTGTCGCTGGGCTGCAGGTACTGGCCAAGGGTGACGATATCCACCCCGGCCTCGCGCATCCGGGTGAGGGCTTCCTCCACTTCGGACGTGGACTCCCCCAGGCCCAACATCATGCCGCTTTTCGTCCGCAAGCCCGCCAAGTGGGAGGCTCTCAGGAGCTCGAGACTGCGCCCCCATTGGGCCACGCTGCGCACCTTAGGGCTCAAGCGCGGAACCGTCTCGGTGTTGTGGCCCAGAATATCCGGGCGCGCGGCGAAGACGATCTCCCAAAGTTCGCGGCGCCCCAGGAAATCCGGGATGAGCACCTCCACGCTCGTCGCCGGGGCCGCTAGGCGCACCTTGCGGATGGTCTCCGCCCAGATCGCCGCCCCGCCGTCGGCCAATTCGTCGCGGGCCACGCTCGTCAGCACCACATGTTTCAGGTTCATCCGCCGGACGCTTTCGGCGACCCGCGCCGGCTCTTCGACGTCGAGGAAGTCCGGGCGTCCGGTCTTGACGGCGCAAAAACCGCAGGCCCGCGTGCACACTTCGCCCAGGATCATCAGCGTCGCGGTGCCCCGGGTCCAGCACTCGCCCAAGTTGGGGCATTGGGCCTCTTCGCAGACCGTATGCAGGTTCAGCGTCTTCACCCGGGCCCGAGTGGCGTCGTAGCCCTCGCCTCCGGGCAGTTGGGCCCGAAGCCAGTCGGGCTTGCGCGGGCGGGCCTGCGCCCGATCCGATGTCTCCATCTCAGTCCCCAAAAGCGTAGTGCTTACGCACGGCCTTGAGCACCGTCCAGCGGCAGGACAGTCCCTTGGGAAAAACGACCCAATCCCCCGCGCCGAAGCGCACCGGCTGGGCCAGGCTTTCCGACTCCACGACGGCCTCGCCTTCCAGGATCAGGCAGCGTTCCCGGCTGTCGTAGTTCCACTCGAAACTGCTGGGCGCGCAGGTCCAGATCGGCCACCCTGCGGCCTCGCCCGATTCCCCGGCTTCAGGCGGACGGACGACGATTCCCATGCGTTCCTCCATGGGGACGGCTCCCCCAAAAACGGGGGGCCGGCCCCTTCCGAAACGGAAAACCTCAATATCCCAGGTTCGGCCCCAGCCATTTTTCCGCTTCCGCCAGGCTCCATCCCTTGCGCCGGGCGTAGTCTTCGACCTGGTCGCGCCCCAGGCGCCCGACCGAAAAATAGCGGCTTTCCGGATGCGCAAAATACAGGCCGCTCACGCTCGCGGCGGGGCTCATGGCGAAATTCTCCGTCAGATACATCCCCGCCTCGGTGGCGCCCAGGAGCTCCCAAATCGCGGCCTTTTCGGTGTGATCCGGCGCCGAAGGATACCCGTAGGCCGGCCGGATGCCCCGGTAACGCCCTTTGATGAGATCCTCGTTCGAGAGCCGTTCCTCCGGGGCGTAGCCCCAGGCTTTGCGGATGCGCGCGTGCAAAAGCTCGGCGAGGGCTTCGGCGAAGCGATCCGCCAGCGCCTGGGCGATGAGCGCACGGTAATCGTCGCCGCCGTCCTTCAGGGAACGGGCCCAGCCCTCGATCTCAGGGCCGGAAGTGCAGGCGAAAGCGCCCAGACTGTCGATTTTCCCGGAAGCCCTGGGGGCGATGAAATCGGCCAGGCACAGCAGGGGAGCTCCGGCCTCGCCTTCCCGGCTCTGCCGCAGGAACCTCAGGGTCGTCAGGACGCGGGTGCGGCCCTCGTCGGAATAGATCTCGACGTCGTCCCCCACCGAATTGGCGGGCCAAAAACCCGCTCGCGCCCGCGGCCGCGCCCTCCGGTTGCGCACGATGTCGTCGAGCAGCCGCCGGGCGTCGTCGTAGAGGGCCCGCGCCTGGGCCCCGTAGGCGGGATGCTCCAAAATCTGGGGGTATTGGGCCTTGAGCTCCCAGGCCAGGAAAAAGGGGGTCCAGTCAAAGTGTTCGACCAGCCGTTCCAAGGGCGTGTCGTCCCAGGCCTTGGCTCCGTAGGCCCCGGGTTTGGACAGCTCCGCCGCGGCCCAGTCGAAGCGCGGGGCGCGGGCGCGCGCCTGATCCAAGGGCAACGCCGGCTGGCGACCCGCCTTTTCGGCCTCGTAGCGCCGCCGGGCGACCTCGTATTGCCCCTCCAAGTCCTTCAAGAACGCGGCCCTTTGGCCCTCGTTTTTGAGGGCATTCAGCACGTTGACCACAAGGCTGGCGTCCCCGACATGGACGGTCGGCCCGCTGTAGCGGGTGGCAAGCTTGATGGCGGTGTGGGCGCGGCTGGTGGTCGCCCCGCCGACGAGCAGCGGAATGCGGAAGCCCTGGCGCTCCATTTCGGCCGCGTTTTCGGCCATTTCATCGAGGCTGGGCGTGATCAAAC
>Ga0326728_10009816_pt1 | contig 22787 bp, 23 predicted proteins | sample MB3enrmetagenome_FD_207602 | JGI IMG/M metagenome (GOLD analysis project Ga0326728, IMG submission 207602) | Lab enriched peat soil microbial communities from McLean, Ithaca, NY, United States - MB31MN | ecosystem: Environmental > Terrestrial > Soil > Wetlands > Peat | place: USA: New York... | reverse complement strand
CTAGGAGTCTGTCGGGCTTTTTGCAGGAGCAAAAAGTCCCGCCAGCCTCCGTCGTGTCGGATCACGTTCGAGGGGAGCGCAGCCGCTCCCCTCGAGCTCCCCATGCCGTTGGCGGCTATTCGGAGAAGCCCGACCTTGACCGCGTTGCTGACCTCTCGCTCTTGGTCCACAAGGCTACCGGTGGCGACCCCCTAACGGTCGCGATAATACGTTCTTTCGTTGTAGGGCGATGGACAGGCCCGAAATGGAATTTACGTTGCGGGCATGGCGAAGGGCTATCTGCCGTACACCATCGATCAGCGGCTGCTCTTGCCGCCGGACATGCGCGAGTGGCTGCCTGAGGGGCACCTGGCGCTGTTTTTGAGCGACGTGGTCGACGAGCTGGACCTGGGTGCTCTCTACGCCGAGCGTGACTCGGGCGACGCCCGCGGGCGTCGTGGGTTTCACCCGGCCATGATGGTCAAGCTGTTGATGTACGCCTACTGCGTGGGCAAGCCATCGTCGCGCAAGATCGAGCGAGCAACCTTCGAGGATGTGGCGTTTCGCGTGCTGTCGGCGGACCAACATCCCGATCACGACAGCATTGCTGACTTCCGCAAGCGACATCTGGAGGCTCTGGGAGGGCTGTTCGGACAGGTGCTGGTGCTCTGCCAGAAGGCGGGGCTGGTGAAACTTGGACATGTGGCGATCGACGGCACGAAGATGGGGGCCAACGCGTCCAAGCACAAGGCCATGAGCTACGGGCGCATGGGCGAGGCGGAGAAGAAACTGCAAGAAGAGGTGCAGCGACTTCTTGCGGAGGCCGAGCGCATCGACGCCGAGGAAGATGCCCAGTTTGGCAGGGGCAACCGCGGCGACGAATTGCCCGAGCAGCTGCGGCGGCGCGAGAGTCGGTTGAACAAGATCCGCGAGGCGAAAGCCGCCCTGGAGGCACAAGCGAAAGAGCAGGCCGAGCAGCAGGCGGCGCAAGTGAAGGCAAAGCTCGAAGAGCGCGCGAAGAAGGAGGCCGAGACAGGCAAGAAGCCGGGTGGCCATCCGCCCGCGGTGCCCGATGTCCAACAGGCCAAGCCTGAACCCAACGCGCAGAGAAACTTCACCGATCCGGATTCGCGCATCATGCCGGACGGAGCGAACAAGGGCTCGTTCATGCAGGGCTACAACGCGCAGATCGCAGTCGACGGCGAAGCGCAGGTCATCGTTGCAGTGGACGTGGTGCAAGCGCCCAACGACAAGCAGCAGCTCGCGCCGATGCTCGAGAAGGTCGAGCGCAACGTGGGAATACCGCGGGTGACGAGCGCCGACACGGGCTACTTCGGCGAGCCCACGATCGACAAGCTACAGGACCGTGGAATCGAGCTCCTGGTGCCTCCCAACCGGCAAGCCCACGGCGAACCCGCCGTCGTCGCTACGCCGGTATCCGATGACGCGTCGACGACCGAACGGATGCGAGCCAAGGTGAAGAGTGCGGCGGGCGCCGCGCTCTATCGGATGCGAAAGGCGATCGTGGAGCCCGTATTCGGACAGATCAAGAGTGTCCGGGGCCTGCGACGGTTTCTGCTCCGGGGTCTGGAGAACGTCGGCAACGAGTTTCGTCTGATCGCGCTCACGCACAACCTGCTCAAACTGCATCGCCGCGTCGGTGTCCTGGCTCTCGGCGTCGGCGCATAGGGCCGTATCGGCTCATCGGCACCAGGCTGGCGGGCGGTCAAAACGAAGCACCGCGGGTCAATAGGATCCGGAATTCTGAGAACAACCCGCTGTGGCATGGGGAGCTCGAGGGGAGCGGCCGCGCTCCCCTCGAACACGACCCGTCACGACGGAGGCTGGCGGGACTTTTTGCTCTCGCAAAAAGCCCGACAGACTCCTAGGCCGAGCGCACCGAGCAGCCGACCCTTCGCTCCGCGGGGCGGAACGTCTAGCCTCGTGGACCGAAGAAGCCTGGCCTCGGCCTCCGTCGTTCGAGACCTTCGTAGCGGCGTGATGCTGCTCATCGTGAACCTCCGTCGGCCGCGCGCGCGATGCCGCGATTGGCCGCGGCAGAGAATTCGGCCCGTGCCCGTCGAAGGCGTGACGCCACGGTGCCAAGGGGAATTTCGAGAAGGGCGGCGATGTCGGGCGCGGACATCTCGTCGATCTCGTAGAGGACGAAGATGGCTCGTAAATCGATCGGCATTTCGTCGAGGATGATGTCGAGCTGCTCGCGCGCCTGCCTCATCTCGAGGAGCTCCGGCGCGAGCGGTGCTGAGTCGACGAGCGAGTCCTCGGCATCGCCCGCGACCTCGTCCCGGCGATGAACCGTGCGACGGTAGTCGGAGGCGATGCGCAGAGCCGTCTGGTAGAGGAAGCGCCGCTCGCACCCGGAGCGGATGAACTCGAGCTTGCGCGCCGCAATCAAGAACACTTGCTGCGTGCCGTCGTCCACGTCCGCCGGGGCGACGCCGAGGCGCCGGAGAGACCGCCAGATGAAATCGTGGTGCGTGTTGACGAGCGTGCGCATCCGTCGTGCGGAGCGCACATCGTTCGACGCGAAGCTCCACCAAGAGGACTTGCTGGCTGACGTCATCGACCTCTCATGGATTCGACCGGCTCATTGCCCCTATGGCCGGGAGGACGCGAATCGATCACTGAAAGAGGTAGGCAGCGCCGAGGCTGAAGTCGGCACCGACCGGATTGACTTGGTAGACGCGGACCGGAGAGGGGGAATTGGGCAGTTCGTAGCCGAACGAGTAAGGCATGAGCGCAACGGCGAGTCCGGCGCCGAGTTCCAGATTCCAGTGAGCACCGGCCTCCCACGCGGCTCGCGCCAACGGGACGACCGCGGTCCAAGTACGAACCTGTGAGTTCGGCGACGTGAGAACTGGGCCCGCCGCCCCGCGGACGAGCATCGCGCCAACGTCGAACGCAAGGCACGGCGTGAGGGAGAAGCGATCCGCGAACCGCAGTCGCAGCGGGCATCCCTCGACACGGCCAACGATCCACGTGAAGTGCCCTGAGAGTTCTTGAGGGAAGGCTGGATCGCCGTGAAGGGCGAGAACGGACAGGCGCACTGAGGGGGAGACCAGGGCACGCGCGGCGGATGCCCATTCGCCGAAGAGGGCACCTCCGAGAATCCACGAAGGCAGGAGCCCGCCGAGGGCTTCGGCGCGGGCACCCACGGACAAGAATGGGGCGCGGGCGGAGCCTGTGGTCCTGGTCGCGGTCGGGGTCGGGGTCGGGGTCGGGGTCGCGGTCGGGGTCGCGGTCGGGGTCGGGGTCGGGGTCGCGGTTGCGGTCGCGGTCGCGGTCGGGGTCGCGGTCGGGGTCGCGGTTGCGGTCGCGGTCGCGGTCGCGGTCGGGGTCGCGGTCGCGGTCGGAATCGCGGTTTGCAGCGCTTTCGGATCGACCGCTAGCGCCGCTATGAACGACAAGGCCGACACCACGTCATCGCACGACCCCCCTGAGATGTCGCGCCCGGTCGCGTGCCCGTCCAGGCTGCGAATGTCGAGACGGCCACGGACTACGTCCCCGTCGCGAGCGATGTGAACTGCGAACGTGCGCGACGCCTCGCCACGCCCGGCTCGACGTATCTTGGGCGTTCGCGCCTCCACGTAGGACCAGAATTCTTCCACCGTCCGGCACCCCGGCGGTGCGTCGTACGCGAGGTCGATCGGCTCGGGTTCCGCGTGCGCGGTGCGCGTCGAAAGGAATAGCGCAGCCAACGCGCCGAGGGCGGCACGGCCTCGCGCCTGCTGATTGCCGTTGCCGTGACCCATGGGCTGTGCGCGAGGCTCCCTTCGTGATGGCGGGCGCGACGCCCGGCCAGCTCTCAGTGCGTGGCGCGCACGTGCAGATACGCCCAGAGTGCGCGCGGAATCAAGTGTCCGGCGACCCGCTCGCACGCGCTGACGGCCGCGCGGACGCCGGGGTTGCGGGCGAGCCCCGGTCGCCCGTGAACGGGGTGAAAAACGATTCGATGAATGGGCATGGGCTGCAGCCGATTGCGCTCGGTGATCGTGAAGCGCGCCGAAATAAGGCGCGACAGGTACGGTAGCGTCGACCGGAACTCGCCCCGTTCGACGGGGACGAGCAGCGCGTGCATGAGCACGAGCGGATTGTAGCGGCAAGGCTCGAGAACATCGATGCGACCGCCGGGGCTGAGCACGCGCGCGCACTCGTCGACGAAGCGCTCGGGGCGATCGAGGTGGTGCACCAGATCGCGAACCAGCACGTGGTCGAACGAACTGTTCTCGAAGGGCAGATCGTAGGCCGAGCCGACCACGAACCGGCACTCGGGCAGCGTCCGGCGTGCGAACTGGATCTTTTCGGCGAACAGATCCATGCCGGTCGCTCCCGCGGGTGCTCCCAGATGATGCAGCGTGGCGCCTTCGCCGCATCCGACGTCGAGCACCCGCGAGCCGATCGGCAGGAATGCCTTCCCTATGAGATCGCGCTCGCATTCGGACACGTAGGGGTGCTCGGTCTGCCACGCGTAGTGCTCTGGCTCGGCGCTGCCGAAGGCCGCGTCCAAATGCGCTTCTGTCTTCATGGGCGGCAGAGAAAACGTACCATGCGCCAACCCAGGCGGCGTTCGGACGTGGCCTGGACGCAAGATGCCACGACCCACCGGCCCCGTCCCTTGGATTTCCGAGTCGCATCGTCTAGGTTGCTAGCCTGGCGCGGGGCAGCTGGAGGAGTGCGTCATCGTCCTTTTCGCAAACTTCGTCGCCGCGCTCGGGCTCCTCGTTCCGGTGCTTGCCTTCGTGGGTCTCCGGAGCACACGCAGTCGCCAGCTTTGGCAGATTGGACTCGACATCCCTGCCGCCATGTCGCTCGACCTGTTGGTCGTGCTCTGCCTGACGTGGCTAATGCCGCTCGAGACGGCAACCCTCGTCTCACGGGCCCTCTACGTCGCATTGGTCGTGGCCTACGTTGCCCACCGCATACGCAGCGGACGTTCGCTTCCATCGTGGCCATCAGGGCTCGGAGCCCATCGCATGCTCCTGCTCACCACATCGACCGCGGTGGCGCTGATCATCAGCCTCTGGATCTCGAGGCAATGGGTCATCTGGGATCGAACCTGGCACATCCCCCTGGTCACGTCGATCCGGGGACAGACGCTCCCCTTCAGGAACGTATTCAACGCTCACGAAGTGCTCCACTACCACTTCTCGGGCGACGTTCAGGCAGCGATGCTGCAGGCGCTTTCAGGCTCCGTGCTGCACTCGTCGCTCGCGCTTTCGCTGTTGCATGACGTTCACTTCGCACTCATCGGCCTCACCCTTGGCTGTTTTCTCGCCTGGTGGGGATATCGCCGAGTCGGAGAATTCGCGCTCGCGAGCGCGTCGCTCGTCCTCACCGGACCCGTGCACATCTTCCGAGAGGGCATTCGAACACCGCAGGAAGGGCATTCCTTCGTCAGCTACCTCTCGTTCAGCTTTCGGCCCCACGATTCCCTCGCGGGGCTCCTCATGCTCGGCTTCGTCGGCGCGATCATCGCGCGCATCGGAACCCGAAGAGACATCGACTGGCGGGCCACCGCCCCGGCGCTGTGCTTGTGCACGGCCGCTCTTTCGATCACCGACGAGACGTCGATCGGCATGCTCGGACTGACGCTCGGGGTGACGTGGCTGTACGCTCCACGCGTCATTGGCGAAAGCCGCAAGGTCGGCGTGGTCGTCCTCGTAGTCTTGGTAGCCGCCGTCATCGTTCCCAACCTGGTGTTCTGCGCGGGGTTGTCCCCCGGCGGCGAACACCACACCTTCCGGCTCGTTCCGTGGCGATCGCCTGGGTACTACCGCGATGCGCTGCCGCTGACGACTCGCGCGGGAAGAGTCATGCTTTTCTTCGACATGTTCGCGCCGATCGCGGTGTGTTGCGGATGGCTTATGCATCGATGGACGATCCGCGACCGCGGCCGGCGAGCACTCGGTGCGTACTTCACGACCTTGATGGGCCTCTCGATTTTCGCAGTGGCCCGCTTCGAGATCGACGGCGTACCGACCGAATCCCATCGTTTCGGATTCGCCGTCCTGTTCCTCGCCCCGTTCGTGGGTCTTGCTTTGCTGAAGACGGAGTCCTTCTACGGGACCCTGGCCATCCTGACGGGAGTAGCTGCGGCCGCCCTGTCCACGCTGGATTGGGGCTTCAACTACCTTCCGGATTGGGGCTTGAAGCGAGCGGATTTCAGCACGTACGACCTCTACGAGACCGATTGCAGGACCGTCATAGGCAGTCGATTGGGCACTCGCGCCCGCACCACCTACGTGACAAGTTCGCTTTACTATCTGGCCACGGGCTGTCTTTCGACGTACACGCCCGGCTTCGTACAGGGAAGCAATTGGAAATCGATCACGATCGGAAGCCCCTTTCTCTACACCGACGCGGTGGTGGCGATCGAGAAGGAGCTGCCGACGGGGGCTTCGATGCCCCTCGTCTGCCCGAATGCGACTGACCCCAATGACGGGGCCTGCGCCGTCGCCGAGAAGAATGGGTCCTGCCACGCGCAAGGACTCGTCGCGAAGGATTGCGCCCTCACCGCGCGCGAAGCAGCAGATTTCATGGAATAGCGAGCTGATGATGGACGAGCTGACCACCGAGCTTCTCGACGGATTGCCGCAAACGGGGCCCACCGACCCGATTCGCTATTACCGCAGACCGGGGGTCGGCTGGCTTTTCCGTGAACGCATCAACCGCGGCCTCCGTATGCTCCCATCGCGCCCGTTCGGCCCAGGCCTCGAAGTGGGCTACGCCGCCGGAGCCGTGCTCCTCGTCCTCGCGCGCGGAGTCAAGGACCTGCACGGTCTCGATCTCGACGCGGACCCGGTGCCCGTTCGCGAACACCTCGCATCGCGAGGCATTTCGGCAAGTCTCGTGCGGGCCAGCGTGTACGACCTGCCTTACGGGGACGACGCTTTCGATCTAGTGGTCTGTTTTTCCGTCTTCGAACACCTCGATCGGTACCGGCGCGGGCTCGACGAGGTCGCGCGCGTTCTCCGTCCTGGTGGGGTCTTCTTGATTGGGATGCCCGCGGTGAACAAGACCATGGAGATTGGCTTCTCCGCGATTGGTTTTCGTGGCATCGGCCATCACCACGTCACGACACCGGCGCAAGTGGCCGCGTCCTTCGAGGGCGCGGGGTTTCGCATCGCGCGCACATCGCACCTCGATGTGCCCATGGCGCGGCCCCTGGGGATTCGCGTTTACTACAATTGGCTTCTCGAGAAGCGGAGCCCCCGAACGTAGACGCCGCGAACCCCAATTCACTCACGCAACGCCATCCACGGCTCGAGAAGGTCGGTGTATTTCGGTCGAAACCGAGCGAGGCCGGCGGCGAGTCGCGCGGAGCCTACTTCCCCTAGGCTAGCCACGCTCGACGGGAGGAGCTCGAGGGGGGCCGCGAAGCGCCCCCCTCGTCGATGCAGCGATCGCGAAGGGATCGACCGAAAGACACCGGCCTTCTACATCCCGAGGCACAACTTCCGGAACCCGAAGGCCGTCATCTTCACCAGCAGCCAGCCATGCGTGAAGCGGCTGATCTTCGTCTCCCCGTAGGTTCGTGCGCGATATCGCACCGGCAGATCGACGATCTTCATGTTGAGACGCGCGGCTCCGAACAACAGGTCGAAGTCGCCGAACGGGTCGAAATTGCCGAAGAACCCGCGATTCCGTGCGATTCGCTCGTAGCTCTCCTTCGTCAGCACCTTCGTGCCGCACAACGAGTCCTTGATGGGCTGCTCGAGCAGCCAGGAGAGCGCGAGGGAAAATGCCTTGTTCCCCATCAAATTCAGAAACCGCATCGCCTCCCTTTCCATCGGATACACAAGGCGTACTCCGTTGACTAGGTCCGCCTTGCCGGTCACTAGCGCGCGATAGAATTTGGGCAGATCTTCGGGCGGGACCGTGAGATCCGAATCTAGGATCATCAGGACGTCGTTCTTTGCGGCGTCGAACCCCTTGCGCACGGCGTCGCCCTTGCCCTTGCCATCGCCTTGCAAGACGAGGCGGAGCGTGAGCGGACCGCTGTATTCGCGCATCACGGCCTCAATCTCTTCGCGCGTGCCGTCCGTCGAGTTGCCATCGACGAACACCAGCTCGGTCGCCGAACCCATGACGGGTGTGCGGGCGACGGCCTCTCTGATGTTGCCCTTCTCGTCGCGTGTGGGGCAAATCACCGAGACGCTCGGAAGGCTCTCGGGCATGGCCTCGGAAACTGCGCGCGCGACGAAGTAGTCGACCAACGCGCAGTCCTCGAAGAGCGGAAGCTTCGCGACCACGCGATTCGCGACAGGCCCGACCATTGGTATGTTGCTGGGCACGAGAATGCTCGTACCTCTGCGTACGACTTGATAGCCCGATAGGTAAAGCAGGTTATCGATGTCGTCCATCGACAGCCAGTTTTGATTGGGCCAGGGTGTCTTGTACCCTACCTTCTCGGCCGCCTTGAGAACGGGCTCCCACACGAAGTTGTAGTACGTCACGATGATGCGCCCGGTCGGCGAGAGCAGCGGTTTCAGCCGTTCGAAAGCACGTTCGACGTCGTCGAGTTGGCCGATGGCATCGCTCAGCACAATGAAGTCGAACGGCCCTTCGGGGAGTGGAGCGCTCTCGACGTCACAAACCCGCAAGTCGAGCCCCGGGTGCCGCTTCTTGGCGACTTCGATCATCCGCGGCGACAAATCGATCCCGACTCCGGGTGTCTCGAGCGACGCGAAAAGATCGCCCAGACCGCACCCGACTTCGAGCACGCGGCTTCCTTGGTCGATCATCGTCCCGACGAGTCGATGGAGCTCCCGCGAATAGTACCCGTGTCGCTCGACCCATCCCTCGCGACCCTCGGCGATGGCGTCGATGAGGGCCACGCGTTGGCGGCGCCGATCGAGCTCATGGCGTTCGAATTGGCTGACCTCCGGCGGAACGACACTCATGTTTTGGACTCGCGCGAAAGAATGGTCTCGCGAGCTACTATGTACCACGCGATCGTCTTGGCCAGGCCCTCGTCGAGCGACGTCGTGGCCATGAACCCGAAGCGCTCCCTCGAGCGCGAGACGTCGACCCTGCGTCTCGGTTGGCCGTTCGGCTGGCTTGTGTCCCAACGAAGAGTCCCCGTGTACCCAACCGCCTTTTGAATCTTCGTCGCCAAATCACTTATCGAGATCTCGAAGTCAGCCCCCAGATTCACCGGATCCGCGTCGTCGTAACGTTCCGCGGCCAAGACGACCCCGCGCGCTGCGTCGGCCACGTAGAGGAACTCGCGAGTCGAGGACCCGTCGCCCCATAGAACGACTTCGGCGTCGTCCCGGAGGCGCGCCTCGTAGAATTTGCGAATCATTGCCGGGATGACGTGGGAGGCTTCCAAGTCACAAATGTCCCGAGGACCGTAGAGGTTGACCGGCAAGACCATCACAAAATTTGAACCGAATTCCCGCCGGTACGCCTGCGCCATCACCAACAGCGCCCTCTTGGCAACGCCGTAGGGCGCGTTGGTCTCCTCGGGGTAGCCATTCCAGAGATCGTCCTCGCGGAAAGGCACCGGGGCGAACTTCGGATATGCGCAGATCGTGCCCGTGATGACCACCTTGGAAGTCTTCGCGCGCCTGGCTTCTTCGAGAACGTTGAGCCCCATCGCCATGTTGTCGCGAAAGAACGTTCCCGGCTGCTTTCGGTTCGCACCGATGCCTCCGACCTTCGCCGCGAGATGGATCACGAGGTCGGGTTTCGTCTGCTCGAACAAGGCCCGCGTCGCGACAGCGTCTGTGAGGTCATGGTCGGAGGAACGCGGAACGAATATGGACCGAGCGCCGCGCTGAACGAGCTCTTCGTAGACGTAAGACCCAAGGAAGCCGCCCCCGCCTGTTAACAAGATTTTGGATGAAGCTAGATCCATGGCGCGGCACCGAATCATAGCGAATCGCGCATCGATCCGTCACGGCAGGCCCGCGGGACATGGTGCAACTCCACGTGCGCGACAATCGAGAGCCCCGGCTTGCGGGCAGAGGCACGCGCCCCAGCAGAGAGCGGGAGCCGACCGGCCGGTTCGCCGAGAAGGCCGGTGCCTTGCGGAACGAGTCCTGCAGCGCTGGACGTCGGCCCAGACGGCGCCTCCAGTGTAAGTGCGGCGTTGGGATCTCGCGCGACAGGCTGGATGGAATCGGACTCTAAGGCTGGAAGCCGGTCAACTCTTGCGATGTCACGAAGTCCTTGCTCCTTGACGCAGGGTTGGCCACGTCGTCAAATCACGACTGTTGCTCGAAAATAGGCGCGCTACAATGGCATCCGTGCTCGATGACACTGTCGATGGGACGGGCTGCTCTCCTCCAATCGCGAGGTCGTCTTCGTCGAGACGATGGAGGGCAAATGGCGAGTGTGAGTGCCGTGTGCCGGCTGGCGCTCGGCAGCCACGTGTGACTGTCTATTCGTGAATCGTTAGGAGGCTACGTTGGAAATCAATCAAGACTTCATGAGGCTCCTGCGAGTGTTCGCCGAAGCAGATGTTCGCTATCTGCTCGTGGGAGCTTTCGCCGTCGAGTACCACGGTCAACCGCGCACAACGCGCCACATGGACCTCTGGCTCGACGACTCGACGGATAATGCCGAACGTGCGTACCGCGCTCTCACGGAATTTGGTGTTCCTCCCATTGCCATCGATCACTTGAACGCGGCGCCGCCTCTCGAAGTCGTTTGGATTGGGGTGCCTCCCAATCGCATCGACCTCGCCAAGGGGATCCGCGGACTCAACTTCGCCGAAGCCTGGCTGCACCGGGAAACGACGGAACTTGGCGGCATTCACGTCCACGTCATAGGGCGCAAGGATCTGATTGCGGCCAAGCGCGAATGCGGCCGGGCCAAGGACATCGCCGACGCGGAGGCGCTGGAGTCCGCCTCCCCCGCGTAGAACCCAAGAGTCAGCAGCGCTTGTCAAGGGCGGGATCGGCTAGCCCAGGACACCATCGCGGCGCTCAGAACCTCGCGCACGGGAACGCCGTGCGCTCGCGCGGCGGCAGCACAGGCATCGAATTCGGGCTTGACCTGAGGCGGACCGAATGGGCCTTCGGAGACCTTCACGGGGATCGCGCCAAACGGTGTCTCGACCGCGACGACGATCCTCGGCCCCTCGAGGCGCGAAACCTCGCGAATGCGCACCCCGAGGCTCGTCGTCTCGCGGAGCATGGACTGCGCCACCGCCTGCGCTCGCTCGATCGGCGCAAGCGCCGACAGCGTGAGCGCGGGCCTTCCCTTCTTCATTGTCATCGGAGTCGCCCACGCGTCGAGCGCTCCGTTCTCGAATGCCGTTTCGATCCAGTGCGCCGTGAGCTCTCCGGTCATATCGTCGACGTTCGCTTCGATGACCGCGTGGGTCTCTTCGCGTCCGAGCGATGTCGAATGCGCGACGGGCTTTCCCAATACTGCGCGAAGGACGTTCGGGCGATCGGGAAGGTCTCGCGTTCCCGCGCCCCAGCCGACGCGCACCGGGATCATCGTCGGCCAGCGGTGGGAGCCCTGAGCGTGCGCGCCTACGATGGCCGCGCCGGTCGGCGTCACGAGCTCAGCGTCGATGCCCGCGTCGTACGTCACCAGCCCCTCCAGGCATGCGACCGCCGCAGGCGCCGGAAGCGGCAGCACTCCGTGGGCGGCTTTCACGAACCCGCGGCCCATGGGGAGCGGCGACACATAAAGCGTCGCGCCGAGGTAGTCGAGGGCGGCGGCACTGCCCACTACGTCCGCGATGGCATCCACGGCGCCGACCTCATGAAAATGCACGTCTTCGAGAGCAATGCCGTGCACGCGGGCTTCGGCGGCTGCAAGGCGGGCAAACGTCTTGAGGGCGCGACCCTTCGTCCCCGCGGCGAGGCGCGAGCCGTCGAGGAGCGAACGAATCTGAGCATACGTCCGATGAGGCTGGGAGCCGCGCACGTCGACCGAGAAAGTCGTTGCAGAAATGCCACTGCTTAGCTTGCGACCGAACGAAAGGTCGTACCCCGTTATTCCGACGAGCCCGATGGCCTGCTGAACGACGTCGCGAGGTACCCCGAGATCGACGAGCGACGCGACAATCATGTCGCCGGCCAGTCCGCTCGGGGCATCCAAGAAGAGCAACGCCCCAGTCAGAGGGACCTCGTGGTCGTGCGCGTCGTGGTCGTGCGCGTCGTGGTCGTGCGCGTCGTGGTCGTGCGCGTCGTGGTCGTGCGCGTCGTGGTCGTGCGCGTCGTGGTCGTGCGCGTCGTGGTCGTGCACGTCGTGGTCGTGCCCGTGCCCGTCGTGGTCGTGGTCGTGGTCGTGCCCGTGCCCGTCGTGGTCGTCGTGCCCCATGGGAGTCAGTACAGGTCCCGAGCCCGCAGGATTCGAGCCGCCGCAAACGCCGCGCCGAACCCATTGTCGATGTTGCAAACGACGACCCCAGAGGCACAGCTCGACAGCATCCCAGCAAGGGCAGCCAACCCCCCCAGACTCGCACCGTAGCCCACGGACGTGGGCACTGCGATGACAGGCCCGGCGACCAGACCGCCGACGACGCTCGGCAACGCCCCCTCCATTCCGGCGACGACCACCACGACTCCCGCGCGCGCCAACACCTCGCGCTTGGATAGAACCCTGTGAAGCCCGGCGACGCCGACATCGCACACCCGATCGATCGACGCGCCCAGCATTCGCAACGTCTCGGCGCACTCTTCGACGACGGGCAAGTCCCCCGTCCCCGCGCTCACGATCGCCACGGGCCGCGTCCCTAGCGGTTCGATGGGGCTTTGTTCGAGCGTCGCAACACGAGCGATCGGCGAGTACACGAGACCGGCAACTGCATCGAGGACTCCTCGAGCCTTGTCCTCGTCGAGCCGCGTGATGAGCACATTCTGGCCGGTGCGTGCCAGCTCGCGAGCGATCCCGATGACCTGCGATGCCGACTTTCCCTCGCCGAAGACGACTTCAGGAACGCCCTGACGGATTGCGCGATGATGGTCGACCGTCGCATACCCAAGTTCGGCATACGGAAGGTCTTTCAGCGCCGCCAGCGCGTCCTCGACACCCACCCCTCCCTGTCGCACGCCCTCAAGCAATTCGCGCACGCGGACACGATCCATGAGTAGAGGGGGAAGGCTAGCACCATGTGTGCGGACCCGTCGACACGTCCCCGCGTCTTCGACTACCCTTGTGCTAGCGGGAGCTCGGCACCTCGATGCCGCCGCTGACCGATGCCATGCCCATCGTCGTCGCCCCATTGATCGGCTTTGCGCTGGGCGCTGTCCTCGCCTGGATTGCCGCCCCGAGCGTCGCGCGTTGCGAGGGGCCCCTCGTGACGTCCAGGCCGTACGTCATCGTGGCGTTCTTCGCTTTGTGCGTTTGGCTCCCGGTGACGGGGTATTTCCTCGCCTTCCACGGCGATTGGTCCTACCTCTACCTCATCTCTTGGCAGCGGGTTCCGAGCGCCATCGACCTCGGGCTCGTACTTCTGGCCACCGCGTCGGTCGTCGTGGGTTTTTCGGGGGCATCTCATCCTGTACGCAGGCGGCGTTTCGATGCTCTCGCCGCCATGGTGCTGACCCCCACGACCCTGGCCATTCTCGTGCTTGGTGCCGCTTGGCAGCGGCTCCTCATCAGCGGCACGTACGCCCAGTTTCATGGCGATTTCGGAACTCAGCCGCTCGCCTCGAGCGTGCTGGGCTCGGGCGCGTTGCTGATGGCGTCCGTGCTCGTCGCGGGCATCGGCTGGACGACCTACTGGTTGCTGCACCTCGACGGAGCCGAGGAACAGTAGTCCGAGCGCCGCACTGGCTTTGCCCTGGGCAAACGCTCGCGAGCCTCATAGCATTCGAATCATGTGGCTGAGAGGCGCTGCGATCCGTCCTGTTCCAGGATACGCGGTGGTTACGTCGCAATGCCTCGAGCGCGTGGAACGCGAACTCGCATCGGACGCACCGCGCGCGCGCGACCAGATCGACAACGCTTTCGCTCGCTTCGAGTCAAGCCAGCCCCAGCTCGCGCAAGCCGTGAGCGATGTTCTCTCCCAATCGCTCGACGACACAGCCCTTGCGCTTGGCTACTTCCTATCGATCGCCATCTGGCTTGCCTTCGACCGGACGTTTGGACAGAAAAGGCTCCGCGAGGTGTCAGGCGATGCCATCGACGCGACAGATGCGGCCATCGACCTCGAAGAAGAACTCCGGACTGCTCACGGTGGGCAGCCTCTCGACCTCGACGACGTCGTGTCGGCGGAGCAGCCAGGGATCCTCGCATTCGTGCATCGGCACGTCGACTCCGCATTGTCTCCGACTCCCTCTCCATACGCCGATTCGGAGGATGTCCGCGCAGTGTATCGCGTCATCGTTCTCCTAGTCTTGTGCCTGTCACACGCGGTCGTGCCGGTGGAAGGCGCCGCCCGCTCCAGCCAGGAACTCCTCGCCTAGACTAAACGTGTGTCGATTCGCCGCGAACCGTTGACTCCGGCCGCACGCAACCTCGCTGCCACCGCATCGGCGGCCATCGCGATGACCGGGATTGTCGGCGGAGCCGTGCGGCTTCTGCCTTGGCTCCTCGACCCCGCTGTCCCGTGGACGTCGGCCCTCCCATTCGCCCGTGCCCTCGTCAGCGCCGCGCTCGAGGCGTCTGTCCTCGTTGGATGGCCGATCGGGTGGGCGCTGGCATGCGTGGGCGCGGCAGAGCGGGGCGAAGCACTCGTTCTCCAGTCGCTCGGCGAGAGTCCTCGGGAGACCGTCCGGCGATTCGCGCGCGACGGAGTGCTGTTTGCAGCCGTACTGTCGGTGTGTTCAATCGTTTGCGGTGCCGATGCCTCTGCCCCTGGCCGCACCGCCTCAGAACTCGTCACGAGCGCCCGTCTTGCATGCGATGCCTGGTCGGCCACGTCCGAGGTCCCGCGGAGCTACGCGATCCCTTTTACGGACCTGACGTGGCTGTGCGCCCCCGGTCGCACCTCGGTCATCGCAGGTCGCGTGCCCGGGACGAGCGGCGCCTTCGTCGTCGCTCGAGGTGCACGCATCGGCGGTGACTTCCGGACGGTTGAGCTCGACGAGGCGCGCCTCGTCGTGGACCGACAACCCGAAGTCGCCGTTCGCGTCACGAAGCTCGCCCTCCGAGGCATGACACCATGGTCTCACGCATCCAGCTTGCCGCCCGCGCTGCGAGCCGCTGCCCTCGCGGCCGCCGCATGGATCAGTGGCTCGGTCGCCGCATACGCCGCGCTACGGGGCCTGATTGGCTCCCGCGGCGGCGCAATTGCTCTGGGCGCCCTAGGTCCGCTGATGGCGCTGACGGTCCTGCGAACACTCGAGCGCCTCGACGCCCGTACCGTCGCCTACACCGCAGTGCCAGTCGTCGCCTTTCTTGCGGTGGGAGCTGCGATACTCGCAGCCGCCGCCTTGCGATCGCGCGGACCGACTGCTAGGAGCAAAATCAGCGCTTGGGGCCGAATTGGCCTTGTCCGCCGAGGACGACGAGATGGGTAACATCGGGTTTCCCGAGATTTTGGTGATCGCCGTGGTGGCGATTCTTCTGTTCGGTGCGGGCCGCATCGCCGACATCGGCAAGGGTCTCGGCCAGGGCATCAAGAACTTCAAGCAAGGGCTCAAGGAAGCCGAAGATATCGGCTCCGACAAGGACAAGGAGAAGGCAGTCGAGGCCAAGGCTTTGGCGGCAGCCGATGTGAAAGAGCTGCCTTCGCGAAGCGAGTCGGCCGAGACAGCGGGCAAGCGGGGGTAGGCGGGCCGCCCGGGCACTGGAAGGTCGGTATCTCTTGGCCCATCCGTTCGCCATGAAGGCGTCGAGCGTGGCGAGCCTACGGGGTGGCTACCGCACGTCCGACCCGAGCGCTGTGTCGCCTCCGATGAACGTCGAGCGCCGTTCGGCGCAGACGTCGAAACAGCCCGGCGCCCCGATGTGAATCTGCCGGATCTTGCACCGTGCGACGAGGCCGCGATCCAACAGCGATCGAACGAAGGCCTTGTGGCGGAGGTCAATGCGGAGGTGCGCCCAGGAGAAGGACTTGACCTCGGCGTCCCATGAGAAGTCCTCGAGCGCGACGAGGGTCGCCACCACGAAAACAATCGGGCGCCCGCTGCAGGCCAGCGAGAACACGGTGAACACGTCGCCTCGAATCATCCGCACTCCGTCTCGGTACGCAGTCGGCCCCGGACTACTGTCACGTCGGCAGGACGAACCGACATTATTGTTTGCTTGTTGCTTGTGAACGTCCCGACATTCAGAGACGGACAGCGCGGTGCCGAACGTTCCGGCCCGAAAGCCGGCGACGATCTCGGCGCCACGTAGTAAATGGATGCTCTTATGGCACGAACCCTCGCAAGCCGATTGAGCGCCGTCGCACCGAGCGTCACCCTGGCGATGAACGCACGCGCGCTGGAACTGAAGTCCCGAGGCATGGACGTGTTCGCGTTCGGCGTCGGCGAACCGGATTTCGAACCCCCGCAGTCCGTGCTCGACGCTGCCAAGGCAGCCATCGACAAGGGATGTTCGAAGTACACGGCGGTGTCGGGTATCCCCGCGCTTCGCGCCGCTGTGTGCGAAGCGACGGAGCGAATGCGCGGTTGGCGCCCCAAACCCGAGAACGTCTGCGTGAGCGTCGGCGCGAAGCACGCGCTATTCAACCTCGCGATCGCTCTCTACGAACCGGGCGACGAGGTCGTCATCCCCAAGCCGTTCTGGGTCAGCTACCCCGAGCAGGTGAAGATGATGGGAGCCACCCCCGTTCTCGTCGATACCGAGGAGAGCGCGGGCTGGAAGCTGTCGCCGCAGGCCTTGGAGCGAGCGCTCACCCCGCAAACGAAGGCGATCATCCTCTGCACACCGTCGAATCCGTCCGGCGCTACATATGCCGAGCAGGACCTCGTCGCACTGGTCGACGTCGTGCGCAAACACGACTGCTGGCTCATCGTCGACGAGATTTACGGGGAGCTCGTGTACGACGGCCTCCCCTACGTGTCGGTCGCGAAGATAGCGCCCGACCTGGCCGACCGCCTCGTCATCATCGACGGCGTCTCGAAGACGTTCGCCATGACCGGCTGGCGCATCGGTTGGGCCATCGGCCCTGCACCACTCATGAAGCAGCTCGATGTCGTCCAGGGCCAGAGCACGACGAACGCCGCGGCCGTCGCCCAGCACGCAGCGCTCGCCGCGCTAAAGTGCCCGCCGCAAGACTTCGCCGCAATTCGCGCGTCGTTCCAGAAGCGGCGCGATGCGATGGTCGCAGGGCTCTCGTCGATTCCCGGCGTACGTTGCCGCAAGCCGGAAGGCGCGTTCTACGCGTTTGCAGACTGCCGCGGCCTGTACGGGTTGAACTGGAACGGCAAGGCGCTGGCATCGGACGAAGACGTCGCGTTCTGGATGCTCGACCAAGCCCACGTCGCAGCGGTCCCGGGCGGCGCTTTCGGGGCGCCCGGATACGTGAGATTCAGCTATGCGGCCAGCGAGGAGCGCATCGGGGTGGGCGTCGCGGCCATTCGGACGGCAGTCGAAGGGGCAAAGTAGGGCCAAGTCTTCCGCCGGGGGGTTGAGCGAACGAGTCCACGTGCCGTTCATGGAACGCAGGCCGTTGTGGCGGCGAGGGAGGTGGCGATGAGTTCATGGGTCCGTCGGACTTCTGCACTTCTGATGATGGGGGTTGCTGCATCGGCGTGCGGCGGACGGGACGCCGGTGGAGTCGCCGCGCAGGACGCCACCACGGAGGCGTCCTCGTACGGCGATGCCGCGACCGTGCCGGACGGTGCCCTCGACGCCACGACTTTCGACGCGACTCCCGTCGATTCCGCGCCCTACGACGCCGCGCTCCCCGACGCGGCATCCGCGGACGCGACCGCTCCGGATGTCGCCTCAATCGATGCTTCGACTGCGACGGATGCCATGGCGAACGCCGACGCAACCGACGCGGCGACAGCCGACAGCGGCGGCGATGGGTCCATCGACGTCAGCGCGGTCGATGCTCCAGCCGACGACGCCAGGACTGACTCCGACGCCTGCGGAGAAGGCGGATGTTGCCCCAACGCGTGCACGGACGGTGATTTGAAATGTTTGGGCTCGAGCCTCATCCGGTGCGAAAGCGTGGGACCTGACGGCTGCATGACGTGGGGGGGGTCGCAGTTGCCTTGCCCGCTGGGCTGCTCGAATGGCGCGTGTGTGGATCCCATCGCTGTGACAGCTGGGAACTTGCATACGTGTGCCCTGCTGTCGGACGGCACCGCGCGATGTTGGGGGGTCAACACCGTCGGCGAACTCGGCAACGGCGGAGCCACCAACTCACCCACACCGGTGCGGGTCCTCGGGTTGGCCGGACTGACGACCATAAGCGCGCACCCCAGTGGAGCGCACACGTGTGCCGTAACGTCGACCGGCGATGTCTCGTGTTGGGGGGACAATCAAAGCGAGCAACTCAGCTCGGCTGCGACAACGCCCTTTTCGGCGGTACCCGTAACCGTGCCGAGCCTCCAGGCCATCGGGATTGCGGCGGGCTCCGGGCACACGTGTGCCCTCCTCGCAGACGGTTCGGTCAGCTGCTGGGGCGACAACTCGAGCGGCCAGTTCGGCAACGGTACGACGGGATTCTCACCCGTGCCTGCGCCCGCGACTCTCCCGGCGGCCGACGCCACAAACGTCGCCGCCGGCGACGGCTACACTTGCGACCTGCGCTCGGGCGGCGGCGTCGACTGCTGGGGGAAGAACAGCAGTGGGCAACTCGGCAGTGGCTTGACGACTATCAACTACGCGACGCCACAGGCTGTGGCTTCGCTCAGTTCCGGCGTGACGGCGATTGCCACCGGGGAGAGCCACTCCTGCGCGCTGCTCTCGGGCGGCACCGTGGAGTGCTGGGGGGACAATCTCAGTGGCCAGCTGGGGAACAATTCGACGACGAACTCCGAGACGCCGGTCGCGGTCACAGGGCTCGATGGCATTGTGACCGCGATCGCTGCGGGCGAGTACCATACCTGCGCAGTCATTTCGGGCGGCGAAGTCGAGTGCTGGGGCGCCAACGACAGCGGCCAACTCGGAGGCGCGTCGTCGGGGTCGTCCGCGGTTCCGGGAGCCGTAGGCCTACCGGGCGTGGCGACGGCGATAGGAGCAGGCGGCTCGCACACGTGCGCGGTCATTGCGACAGGCGACATCGTGTGTTGGGGCGCCAATTCCTACGGGCAACTGGGCAATGGGACTACGACCGCTTCCGCGACGCCCGTCCAAGTCAGCTGGTAACATCGTCGCTCGGCGGACTCGGGCGGACGCGCACGCTCTTCCATCGGGACAGCTCGACGAGTCCGGCAGGCGCCCCCCGTGGCTTGGTGACGTCCGCGACTCGACACACGTGAACTTCCACCGTCCTGGCCTGGCGCGCCTTCGAATACCACGCAGCCGCGCGCGCCGCCTGCTCGATGACCTCGTTCGGAATCTCGCACTTGTCCGGATTTCGCACCACGACGTGGCTTCCCGGCGTGCCGCCGGCGACGTGCATCCACAAGTCCGCGGGCTCGGCCACGTCGAACGTCAGTGCGTCGTTCTCCTCCGCCCCTCGGCCGATGAGCACCTCGAAGCCTTCCACGATGACCGTGCGGTACGGTCTACCCTTGCTCGCCACGGGGGACTCCTCACACGGGCACGTGGATCTCGCCAATTTGCACGCGTGTCATCGGGGCTGCCTCTCCAAACGTAACGCGTCCTCGACGAGCCTCCGAATCCCATCGGGCTGGTCGCTCGAATAATATCCACGCAAGCGCCCAGCACGGTCCACGAGCACGAACCAATCGCCGTGCGTGACGTCGTAGTCACCCGCTCCGCGCGCCACCTTCGCCGCCGACACCTTGAAGCCGAGCACGACGGTCTTCGCGATCTCGTCCACGTCTCCGGTCACGAAAGTCCAGCGAGCCGGGTCCGCGTGAACGCGAGCTGAATACTCGACGAGGACCGCGGGGGTATCGTTCTCAGGATCGACCGACAAAGAAACGAGGCGGACGTCGCTCCGGTCCTTCGCGAGTTGACCCTGAATCTCGGCCATTCGCGCCGTCAGCCGCGGACACGACGCCGTGCACCTTGTGAAGATGAAGTCGGCGACGGTCACTCGGGAACGCAGCGATTCCAGGGTAAACGGAAGTCCTCGCTCGTCGACGAGGTGAAACTCGGGCAGCGGACCATAGTCTTCGAGCACGGGGCGACTTGCAGTTTTGTGGGCGTGAAGGGCGATAGCCAACGATGCGGCGAACGCAGCCCCGGCCGAAGCCAGGAGCGGAGGGATCCGGCCTTTCACGGCGCGGCGCTGTCGCACAGCAGCGCAACAATAAGAAAGGTCAGATGCACGATGGAGAAACGGAACACGCGCATCGCCCAACGCCGAGCGTCACGATGAGCGGATGCCGCCAGGCCCAGCGCGGCGAGCCCGAGGCACGGCAAGGCGAGAACGCCCGCGACCGCGGCGTAGCGCCGACCGGCCAGCCCGAACGGCACGAAAAGAAGCGAGCTCACGACGAGCAGAACACTCCAGCCGAGAACAATCCATCGCGCAGCACGCTCGCCGCGCTGCGTGCTCACCACCTTCAGGTTCGCGCGCGCATAGTCGTCCGCTCGGGCGATCGAGATGGCCGCGAAGTGTGGCAACTGCCAGAAAAACAGGAGCCCGAAAAGGAGAAGACCGCCCAATCCAATCCCACCCGTCTCCGACGTCCAGCCTAGGACGGGCGGAATCGCTCCAGGCACCGCCCCGACGAGCAGAGCAAGATCGGTCCTGCGCTTGAGCGGCGTGTAGATCGCAACGTAGGTGACAAGGGCCGCGAGCCCGAGAGAACCGGTCGCCACGTTGACGGCAAAGAGCATGGGAATCGACGCCGCAGCCAGGGCCAGACCGCAAGCCAGGGCGAGATCGGGTGACACGCGACCGGCCGGAAGCGGGCGATTCTTTGTGCGCGACATCCGCGCGTCCACGTCGCGTTCGAGCCACATGTTGAGCGCGTTGGCGGCGCCCACGATCAGCGCCGTCCCCGCGAAGGCCAGCGTCAGGGTCCAGAAACCAGCGCGGCGCGGAGCCAATGCCGCGCCGGCGGCGCCCGTCAACAGCACTAGCCCCGTGATTCTGGGTTTCGTCAGCGCAAGGAGGTCCATCGCCAGGCGCGTCGATCCCTCGAGCGAACCGCGGGCATCGCGCTTCGAGACTCCGCGATCGACGACCAAAACTTCCGAGTTCGCCACGCTCCCGGCACCTATTATCGAGCGACATGTGTAGGGTTCGAGCCCGCTCACGACAAGCAAAGCGTCACATTCGAGTCGCCGTGAAAGATCGCCACATCGCTCGCTCGTCTGCCGCAGCGATGGCGGCCCACTCGGCGGCGACGACCGCGCAGAGTGCCCGCAACGGCGCATCGAATGCCCCGCGCGACACAAGAGCCATCGCTGCTGCGGCCACAATGGCCACGACCGGTCCCGACTGCACTGCAAACGCCAGGGCGAGCAACAAGGAAGCCGGAAGCACGAAAATCGCAAGACCGTCCACCCCGAGGGGAGCTGGAACACCCGCAGCGCCGGCCAGAGCCGTGTGAACCGCTGCCTGCCACGGTGCGCAATCGGATTGCATCCCCTTGGCAACGCCCCAGGTGAGCAGGAACGCTGCGAACAGGGCGATGCTCGACGCCACCTGACCAGCCGTACGCCCGCGCGTTCCGAGCCAAGTGACGGCCACGATCTGGCCGAGCGCTTCGAAACCGACGCCCGATGTCATCAGCATGCGACTTGAACGAAACAGAGCGACGTCTCCTCGAACGCTCGCCCACATCGCGACCTCCCAGCCGGCGATGCGCAGCAGCGACGCACAGGCCAGCGCAAGAAGGACCCCTGCGAGCGCTCGTGTGTGCGGCGTACTCGATGCAGCCCACGCACCCGCGATTGCGGCAGTGGCCGCCACGACGGCGAGAAGGACGGCAATGGCCTGCGGCAGGCGGCCGTGCAGACCCGCCACCGCAATGGGCACGACGGCGACCGCCCCCGCCGTCAGGACAGCCCTGACGACCACGGCGGTCGGCCTGCTGCGCACGATGGATTGCGCGCCCCAGCAGGCAAGGGCCACCAACGTGATCAGCGCGAAGCACGAAAGCGTTCCGGCAGCCCAATCCCAGAAAACGACCGTCGTCTCTCTGGCAATGCCGCGCAGGCCGGGAGCCACGATGAGGCCGATGACCCCGGCGAGGGCTACGGTGATCGCCCCCGTCCGGAGCAACCAGGTCGCAGACCTCAGTGGCGACGTGGATTGCGAGGCCCTGTTGTTTGGCACCCTGGCGTCTCCCGATTGGCCTTGTTGGTCCGTCGCTTCGGCCGTGCTCATGTTCGCGTCCGAGCGACAGTAGCCCGGTTCACCGAACTGCGCGGAACGAAGTGCCGTTGGCAGCGAGAGCGCCTCGAAGTCGGGGAGCACCGCCGCGGGCCTCGTCGCCGGGAGCTCCGGCCGGAAGGTTGCCTTGCCTCGAGTCGTTTGGGCTGGCGGGCGGTACTCCGTGCTCGTGGGTGGGCGCCGAAGGCACCGACGGTTTTCCGGGGCCGAACCCAGGCTCCTCCGGGGCCGCCGAAGGAAGGAGATAGGGCTGCGCTCCCGCAGTCGAGCACGCGTACACCTCGTCGCGATGAAACTCCCAGTGGAAATAGACTCGGCCGTCGCCCGATACGATCTCCACGGGCGCGGGGCCGAAGGGCTGCGCACGGTCGACCGCGTCCAGCGCGGCGATGTCGAACGCTGTCACACCGCTCGTCCTGACGACGCCCATCTTCAAGAGCCGACCGTCGCGTGCGAGCACAATCTCGAGCAGCGTCATGAGTTTCTGATCGTTGAG
>Ga0326728_10009815_pt1 | contig 22788 bp, 23 predicted proteins | sample MB3enrmetagenome_FD_207602 | JGI IMG/M metagenome (GOLD analysis project Ga0326728, IMG submission 207602) | Lab enriched peat soil microbial communities from McLean, Ithaca, NY, United States - MB31MN | ecosystem: Environmental > Terrestrial > Soil > Wetlands > Peat | place: USA: New York... | reverse complement strand
CATCGTCTTGGCTTCGACGTTACGATCTCGCTAGTTGCTTAAGAATCCAGCCTGTCTGTCAATCCTTTCTTCACCCAGGGATACAGTACTGGTGCACCTTTGTAGCATATTATGGTTTCATAGGAATATATGATTCTGCCAGTGTTAAGTATTTTTATAGATATAGTCACTGCAGTTAGTTCATAGATAGTATAATGAAATATTCACTGTTCACTGCCCTCTATGAGGTACAGCTCGGGTATTTCAATACGCTCGCTGTTCATCCGGATGTCTTTAGTCGAGTCACTCCAAGGCCGACTAATCATTAATCTCTACCTTCCCTGCATTGAAAGATGAGATCAAAAAAAGTCACGAGTTGAATATAAAAAGGTTCAAAATATGGGATTTACCTTTTTAGAATGCCGGTTAAACCTGCCAACCCCACAGGAACAAGTATCCATCCAGCTAGCTTCAACAGCGTGGCAAATGTTTCGAACGTCATACTCATGTCGCCCCACTGCCCGATCTTAATCGTCCACAATGTATTTGATGTTGGTTTCCACTGTGCTCCAGCGGGGATCTCAACGGGTAGAAAGTGGCGCGTGCTGACCCAGAATCCGTCCCAGAAGTTTAAAATAACCTCTTTTGCCTTGATGGAAGTGCCAACTGTCATAGTTGGTAGAGCATCCTGCTTTAATTCGACCGCGCCTTTAAGCTGAAATGCAAACGTACCGAGGGCTAGAATGATGAGTGTGGCATAGAAGATACGCCGGAGACGTACTCCGTAACCCGTGAGCACCCATAGGAAACGATCGGCCATCCAGGAAAACACATGCAGGTCCAATGGATTGCGTTGAAACAGCTTGAGCTTACTGCTCTCAACACGTTTTCTCCGATAATAGACCTTTGTCGCCTCCTGGTCATCTCCGGACTTGCGGAACACCTCTTCAAGTTGTGTGTAGGGTTGTCTATCGTACGGGTCAAGCCGCTCTATAAGGTCCTCCCAAACCGACATAGGGCAGATACGGTCATAGGTGCATCCCCTCCAGTCGATCTTGGCCTGGAAACTACATGTTGCCTTCAAGCTGTTAGAGGAACCAAAGAAGGCAGTCCCAAAATTGCTGTTTTGAAAATTCACATTGTTCTCGAAGCTCGCACTCTCAAAGAAAACGTCTCGTACACATTCAATACTTTCAAAGATTGCCCACTGCTTGAACACTGCCCCCGTGAATATCGCAGTGTTCCCTATCCGGGCGCTTACAAATTTGACGTTCTGCTTGAACACCGTACCTGTGAACTCGGCATTGCTCCCTATTTGGGCGCTTCCAAAGTCGGCCTCACCTTCAAAGGTGGCGGGATTGAAGAAGGCGCTCTCCTCTATCTGGGTTCTGTTGAATATCGCTGTCTGCTTGAACACCGCCCCCGTAAAATCGGCAGTGCTCCCTATCCGGGCGCTGACAAAGTTGGCCTCACCTTCAAAGGTGGCAGGATTGAAGAAGGCAGATCCGTCGATCTTGCTTGAGTTGAAGCTGACGTTCTGCTTGAACACAGCCCCTGTAAATACCGCAGAGCTCCCTATCCGGGCACTTACAAAGTTGGCCCCACCTTCAAAGGTGGCGGGATCGAAGAAGGCAGTCCCGTCAATCTTGCTTGAGTTGAAGCTGATGTTTTGCTTGAACACAGCCCCCGTGAATATCGCAGTGTTCCCTATCCGGGCGCTTACAAAGTTGACGTTCTGCTTGAACACCGTACCTGTGAACTCGGCATTGCTCCCTATTTGGGCGCTTCCAAAGTCGGCCTCACCTTCAAAGGTGGCGGAATTGAAGAAGGCAGGCCCGTCAATCTTGCTTGAGTTGAATGTGACGTTCTGCTTGAACACCGCTCCCGTGAACTCGGCATTGCTCCCTATTTGGGGGCTTCCAAAGTTGGCCTCACCTTCAAAGGTGGCGGAATTGAAGAAGGCGGTCTCCTTTATCTGGGTTCTGTTGAATATCGCTGTCTGCTTGAACACAGCCCCCGTAAATACCGCAGAGCCTCCTATCCGGGCACTTACAAAGTTGGCCCCACCTTCAAAGGTGGCGGGATCGAAGAAGGCAGTCCCGTCAATCTTGCTTGAGTTAAAGCTGATGTTTTGCTTGAACACAGCCCCCGTGAATATCGCAGTATTCCCTATCCGGGCGCTTACAAAGTTGACGTTCTGCTTGAACACCGTCCTTGTGAACTCGGCATTGCTCCCTATTTGGGCGCTTCCAAAGTTGGCCTCACCTTCAAAGGTGGCGGGATCGAAGAAGGCACTCTCCTTTATCTGGGTTCTGTTGAATATCGCTGTCTGCTTGAACACAGCCCCCGTAAATACCGCAGAGCCTCCTATCCGGGCACTTACAAAGTTGGCCTCACCTTCAAAGGTGGCGAGATCGAAGAAGGCAGGCCCGTCAATCTTGCTTGAGTTGAAGCTGACGTTCTGCTTGAACACAGCCCCCGTGAATATCGCAGTGTTCCCTATCCGGGCGCTTCCAAAGTTGACGTTCTGCTTGAACACCGTCCTTGTGAACTCGGCATTGCTCCCTATTTGGGCGCTTCCAAAGTTGGCCTCACCTTCAAAAGTAGTTTCAGTGGCCACGAAATTTCCAATGACATTAATCTGACTGAAGTCTGCCTCTTCTTTGAAGGTCGCCTTCTCCAAACAGATGTCTTTCTCTACTGTTGACATACTAAAGACTAAGCCCTTCTCGAATATTGAGGCCTTGATGCTTAATGTTTTCTTGAACGTTGCATAGGAGCAGTCCAAAGGATCTGAGAACTGGGTCCTTTCAATGGTAATCTCGGATTCGAGAACCATCGACCTGACCATCAGGGGTCCATGAATTACGGCATTTATGATTTGTATGGTTTTACCGGCTTTAAGAGCATCAACGATTTCTGATGCAGCAATCGCCTGTTGCTCTCTTGTTGCTTCGTCGCAATCATCCGGAATAATACGTCTAAAGACAGAGTCTGTAGATCCGGATTTATCTTCACTACACATGCTCCCCCCCCTCTTTGGAAAGGTATTTCCCTAATGCCAATTCAAAAGTATCTTATTAATTATAACGTTAAACATGAATTAGTAAATACTCGACTGATAATAAGATAGACAATTACAGTTACCCTTGAAATATAGCATTAATTGTTAATTAGTTACAAATAGTTTCAAGAGGTATTTAATGAACTTAGTAGGGATGTACTTTGATCATAATAACAAGTTCTCTTATCATGGTGAGTACATAGTTTATGAGATAATATCAGCTTAGCCCCAATTGGAGTGGTATAAAAAGGAATATCCTGATGCTTATTGCTCAATATTTTAACTGTCCTACAAAGTCATGCAGATGGGCGCTGGCGTAGCCCGCGCCCCTGATGCGCACCCTCGAATGAATGTAATTGTGATAAATAATCACTCTCAGAAGACCTGAAAAACTAAATGATTTTGTGATGAGATCTATTCCCCAATTCCCCAAAAACAAGAAATGCTTTATAAATAAGCAAAGCCATGGCCTAGGCCTGGAGTTATGACACGGACCGAAAAGGCAATGTCCGGTTACCCTGGCCATTGATTTTCATTAGGGGAAAGCAGAAAGGGGGGACCATGAAAAAAGATAAGATAACCAAGACCATAAACAGCCTACCCGTCATTGAGCTCACCCCAGAACAAAGGCTTAATAGCGTCAAGGGCACATTTAAGCAAAATATTCATAAAACACCGCGCCAGACCAGCGAAGAAATCTTTAAGGCCCACTATGCGAACCCAAAGGGGGGGGAGTATTGGCGGGGACAGTTTGAAAGGCCTTCCCTGGACGTGGTCACGTTCTCGGAGATCTTGGCGATTCACAAGGCAACCGAGGAAGCGGACACAAACGCGGAAGGCTTTACCTTGCGTTACGACGATGAGGGCGAGCCATTTCATGTTTCACTGTCTATAGCTACGCAACAAAAGTATGATGCTTTACGGAGAAAAGTGCTCGAAACGCTAAGAGACGCGGCAAAGGGGGACGCTTCGTTTTTCCGGGGTGACAATGCCCTTTTACGAGAGATGAACGACGGAGAGTTATTTCAAGGGTGGAAATATGGACATTTACCGACATACCAGACTAGGCCTCTTACAGATGTTATCCTTAACCCCCGCGAGGCCTTTGAATGGTTTGCCTCTACGTCTATATATGCGGATCGACTGCCAAAGTCATTGAGCGATTGGCTGTTTGCTCGATCCGCTACAAAAGACAAAACAACAACAGCACAAGGAATAGAAGATTCACAAAATAAAAAGGAAAAGATATTCGAAGGATGGAAAGAAATAACGGATGAGATTTCGAAAAGGATTAAAAGCATCACCACCAAGCAGGGTGCTCGAAGTTATTTAAAGCGAAAGAAAGTTACCCTGATAAAGAGCCAAACAGGAAAGCCAACGATCTCCGAAAAAGAGCTTATCAACTTGAGCAAGTAATATCTTATATATTCCCGCACCAATTTACACACCTTTAAACGCCTTTTGCACACCTTTACACATCTAGACGACGCACCATGCTTGGTTCAATCATGAATTCATACAATGGCAAATCGCCTAACAACAGAAAAGGAGAGTAAGGCATGTCAGACAATAGCACATACGATAACCCAAATGAGTTACTTAAGACGGCTGTGGTAGCGGCTATTCTAGGCATAGGCAAGAGTACACTGGACCAGGACCGTCTTTATGGGCGGCTTGGCCTTCCATTCGTGCGTCTTGGTCGGTCTATTCGTTACAGACGGTCGGACGTTGAGGCCTATCTTCAGAACCTCAAGGCCTTTACAAGCACCTCTGCCGCAGATGATGCCGGTCATGGATGATCTTAAGATGAACGCACCCCGAGAGGCCGAGCAAGGCTTCAAGGGGGTTGCAACAGAGACATTCGGGAATGATCAACAGATAGTACCATACAAGCCTGACTGCAAGCACCTATTTGACCGGCTCACAATGTGTATGGGTGGCCTCTGATGCCTGCCCTGGACCGATACACTGATAACCTGACGAACCCGCGGGCACCTGGGACAGGTTGCCATAGTTGGATCATGTCCACGGCTAACCTTGGGGTCATGTCTGGGAAAGATCCCCATGAGATCCACGAAGAGATACGACGTTCTGTTTTATCAGCAGGCATCATACGGCCACGACTGGATAGTGAGATAAATGATGCTGTTAGCAGGGCACTCATTGACAACCAGGGCGGAACCTATATCCCACGACCGCGACCGACTCCTATAGTCAATGATGGCAAGGCGGCACTTCAGAGAATCATCCGGCAAGCTAAGATCAGTAATGAAGTGGATATATGGGAAGCATCACCCCTTAGAATCTGGGATGAGCCCAAAGACCACCAGGCCCTCTTTCTGTCTACTATCTTCAATCCGACTGACAATATCTGGATAGGGGAGCGGTACCAGGCCGGTATAATGGGCGATACGATCAAGACCGCGGGTGAATGGATAACCTACTTCCAAAATGGCGGGGCAACAGCACCTCATATCATTATTAATCCTCTTACGGGCAACCCTGCACAGAAGAAATCCGGCGATGGGGGGACCTTAAGGGGCGATGGAAACATTAAGCAACACATCCATTGTATGGCTGAGTTTGATAACCTGAGCCGGGAAGATCAGATCCGATTCTGGAGCGCTGTTAAGTTGCCCATAGTGGCTCTGATTGATAGTGGCGGGAAGTCAATTCATGCATGGCTGGAAGTCTCAAAGCTGGCCACAGTGACCACACCAGACCAATGGCAGGCACAAATCAAAAGCCGGTTATATGACCGTTTATTAACACCCTTGGGTGTTGATGCAGCTTGCAGCAATCCTGCCCGATTATCAAGGCTACCAGGGCACTACAGACTAGAAAAAAAGAACTATCAAAGGCTGTTATGGCTATCTCCTGAAGGAAAGCCGGTATGAGCGAAAGTATGATAGATGATCTTGAGAAACAATTAATGGATGATGGGCAACAAACGGAAGAACACCTGCCCCGCACCTGGCCTACACTGGACCCGAAGGCCCTCTATGGCCTTGCTGGTAAGGTTGTGGAGCTTGCCACGCGAAGCAGTGAGGCAGATCCGGCGGCGATCCTGGCAACATTCCTTGCAAGGGTTGCATCAGAGTTTGGAGCTAACCCAGTTATGTTCATCGGTGATTCGGAACATTATGCCAGGATCAACACCGTCATCGTGGGGAACAGCAGCAAAGCTCGGAAAGGGACCAGCGAAAAACCAATAAGGCGCATATTTGCTCACAGAGGATGTGATTACACCCTCGCAAGGATAAGCCCAGGACCCTTATCCTCTGGGGAAGGCCTGGTCTATGCTGTCCGGGATAAAGTTGAAGAATGGAAGCTTGTTGATAAGAATAACAACTCAATGGGTTATGTTGTCACTGACCCAGGGATTACGGATAAGCGCCTTTGTGTCATAGACGAAGAATTCGCGGCTGCTTTGAGTTGCACAAAGCGTGAAGGAAACACCCTATCAACGATCATTCGTCAGTTTTGGGACTATGGAAACATTGAGCCATTGACCAAGAGCAACCGCATAAAAGCAACTGGCGCGCATGTCTGCATTGTCACTCACATTACGAATGTAGAGCTCCAGCAGAAGATGCATGAGACAGAGGCCCTTAACGGATTCGGTAACAGGTTCTTGTGGATATGTGCCAGGCGACAAGGGTTAGTGCCTAGACCACAGACCATGCCGGACCACGAGGTTGATGTCCTTCACAGGCAGATCATTGAGATAGTAAGGACCGCACAATCAGAAGGCTTCAACAACATTCAATTCACTGATGAAACATGGTCATTATGGGGGAAGGTCTACCCTGAGTTGAGCCAGGATCATCAAGGTTTTGCCGGTGTGATCATTAACCGGGCAGAGGCTCAAGTTATTCGTCTGTCAATGATCTATGCACTATTGGATGAGCAGAACACTGTTGAACCTCATCATCTTGATGCTGCACTTGCTTTCTGGCAGTATTGCCAGGATTCAGCCTTGTTCATATTTGGTGGACGCGAGAGTGATATTATAGCTGATAAGATCGTTGAAGCACTCTGTGAACGTGATCAGAGTTTAACTGAGATCCATACTCTTTTCCAGCACCATGTATCTGCCAAGCGAAGAAATAAAGCACTCCAGGATCTTACCTCTTCGGGCAAGGTGACAATATATAAGAAAACAAACGATCAAGGCAGACCGACAATCATGTGCACCCTTGTCAAGACCTCTACACTTAACTCGAACACCTGCGCAAAAAGCGCAATAAGCGTACTAAGTACGTCAACAACCACAAGTGAAGGACTTAATGCGCATAACGCGCTTAATGCGCAAGACGTAAGCAGCAAAATAAGTACCACGGAAATTGAGGTGGAGATATGAATACATTCAAAACATGGCACGTAGGCCGTAAAGAAATTATCGCATATCTCCAGCCTTTTCTTAAACTGCCACAGAATCCGGCATATGCCTGGCAGAAGGTGAAGAGATGGCGAAGGCGTGGGTTTCCGATTGAGATTTTACCCAATGGGAAGCCCTTTATAGATGAAAGCGTAAATGTTTTGTTTTGGATCAAGTTTCGAGAAAGAATGAATAAGCGGGATGACCAGGATACCAAAAAGTGAACCCTATTTGAATCCTATTTGAACCCCCTTTTATTCTCTAGTTTCACTATCAATATGCTAGTGCTTATGCTATGGATACATCGTGGTCACAGCTGGACAGCGAAAAGCATATGCTGTTGAGGCAAGCAAGGATGTTTATCAACAGCGCCTTGCAGACTTCAAGAAGTGCGGCATCACCTTCCAGAAGATAGCCGAAGAATTAAAGATAATCGCATTTTCAGACATCGTAAACTATCTCCATGTAAATGAATCAGGTTCAACCAAGGCAAGATCACTCGATACCCTGATGCCCAAGGCATCATCCCGCGCAATCAAGAAGATCCGCGAGAAGCGTAGGATCATGGAAACCAAGGGCGGTGAGGGTGAGATCATCCTTGAAGATACTTTTGAGTTTGAGCTCTATGACAAGCTGGATGCCCTCAAGTTCCTGGCGGGCGCTATTGGCATAACTACAACACAGAAACACGAAGTCACTGGCAAGGACGGTGCCCCATTATCCCCTCTTCCTTTTGTGGTCAACCTCATCAAGAACCCCCAAGGGAGCCACCGAAATGAATGATTGTACTAGGTCTACACATGATCACGGCGAATGAGCGAAGAGCGCACGCGGGTGAAGCAAAAAATGACGTCTTTAAGCAGCGTCTTGCAGCACTCGAATCAGGCGGTATCGGCTTTAATGCCTTGGTTGCCTATCTGAACAAAGAACTCAAAGCCGAGAAAACCCAGCTTATCAAAGTCAAGAAGGGCGCGAATGAATCAAAAAAGGCCCGCCTGCCTCGTGGCGTTCGCAAGATCTATGAGACAGGCGATGAAATTTTATTTGCCATCAATATGGTTGAATGGGGAATCAGGCAATCGGCTAGGCAAGATGCCCACAGACTCAGGGGTGACTATCCCAAGGAAGACAATAAGAAGCCTGGCAACCGCGACCGTCTTGATGAGCTTATACGTTCTTTTGCAGCCGGACCAGTCCCACGCGGAAAATATCTCGACGACGAAGAAAGCTGATGCCAAAATACTATCCTTGAGTGACCTTAATCGGTGTTCCCCATAGATCTGAAAACAATATGTTCAGTTTACAGCCCTCTCAAAACCATGAAGAAATCGCAGTAATATCCCTTCTGGACAGATATCCACTAAAGATCTCTGTTATAAGCTATCACTATATTATAGTAAGTAATCATGATATAGTAAACTATATTTGTTACACAATGTACCTGATACAGGGAGGTTATTAATGAACTTATCTCAAATAGTACAAACTATTGTATTGCTCCTAGGAATAATAATATTGGGATATTACCAAAGGAATCAAATTAAATCATTAAAAATCGGGATAGAAGTTCATAAAGACATTATAAATGGTTTTAAAGCATATTTTGATGTTATGGATGTAAGGAAATTAAAGCCATTTATCGAATTCAAAGAGAAATTAATTAAAGAGACTTTAGCTTATGATAAGATGCCGAAATTTACAGAGACTATTGCCGGATCAATTGAAGATGAGAAAGGTAATTCACAAGATATTAAACGTGATAACAATGTATTAAAGCATAATTTAATAATAAGTTTAAAATTAATTATAAATATGCATGGTGCACAAGAAATATTACATATATGTGGCAAAAACTTGATGGCGGCTTATATGATAAAAATATTAACAATGTCAATGCCCAACTACAAGGATTATTTTCCAAAAAATATTGATGCGGTGATTGATGAAATAGAGATTATGGAAGAGAAAATTATAGCTTTTTATAACAAGATAGATATTCAAAAGATGCTTGATGATTTTAAAAAATCTAACAATTTTTCAGCAGAACCAGACACAAGTTTTTTGAATAAAATAGATACTCGATTGGAAGAGATTAGGGGTAATATGTTTGGCCCCTTACAGGAATATATGGATAAATATGAAAGAGAAGTTATACTTAAACCATAGATCTCGTGCCATTCACAACGCTTTGTCCATCCTGAAGGTTTTGTGTGTGAAGATCTCTATATTGGAACAACCGACAGCAAAACAGACGGTATACATGCGCGGGTAAAAAGGGAAGCAGTACCTTCGAATTATCGCTTTAACCGATAATTAATATGCTTGAATATCTTGTTGTCACGGTAGCCATACGATAGCCTTAAAAGGCAATAATCATATAGTATATTAATATCATATCAGATTATTGATTAAGAATGAGAATGGACAATCCCTCAGTGCCGGCGATTGCAAACGCCAGCAACACGACGTTGCCGGTCATGTTCGCGGTGAACACCCTTCCGAGGGTAAGAAAGCTGACGGCGTCGACGAGACCCGTCACTGCAGTCAGGCCGAGAAGAACACGTGCTAAAATAGGTGCCGTGGGAGATGGTGCTTGCATGACTCGTTCCGTGACAAGGCGTTGTTACCCCGGATCCCGGTTTGGTATCCCACGCTCTTTGTCCAACGGATAGTCGAGCCGGAGCGCAAGCGATCGGCTCCAACGCATGGTTAACCCGCATCCTTGTTTTGCAAGAACTTGCTTGCCAGTTTGTGAGTTTGCTCAATGCGCTTGTTTGCAATGTCCCATTGCTGCAATTCGATTTTTACCAATTCCTTGTGCTTCTTGCTTATATCACGTAACGCATTCCCGACGGATTTCCGTACATACTCACTCTCATCGTTTCGAAGTTGGCTCAGCAACTGAATGGCAGCTTCTGGATGATCATGAAAGTAAGAGTGGCCTGTCCAAATTCTAAGACCTTCTGTTACTGCCCGCCGGACGTTGGGCGAGGAGTCGGCCAACCATTCTTTGATTACAGAGAGAGCTTGTTCGTAGCCAACATCAGCGCAATACCTGTCAAAAGCCTTTGCCAGCATCTCTTGCACACGCCAATCTTTATCCTGGCTGACACGCCGTTTCAGAAACTCGAGACTTTCGTTCGAATTGGCCGCTAATTTCATTATACTATTCGGGAAGGTATCTTACAACTCTCTTATTTTATTATTGCAGTTGCCCATGTGTTGGAGCCCAACAGGGGCGAGATGAGCGACACTCCGTGGGGGCGAGAAAACCGGAAGTTTTCAACGCGAGCACGGGGCGAAGCCGCTTTAGCGGCATCTGCTTCCATCTTGGCACTTCTCTGGATTTATCGAGATTGACTCGGGCCATCCATGGCCCTCTCCCGCAAGGGGCGAGGGGATTCCGGCTATAATACAAGCCGGCTGGACCTCGTGCTCATCTCCATCACCCCTTGAGCACGGTATCCATAAAAAAGGCCTTGATCTTGCGCATGCGGCGCTCGGGCATGAGCTTGTGCATGTTTTCATGCGGCATGGCCCTGCCGAACAGGTTGTGGGTCATGGTTTCTTCCGGGTCGTCGGTATCGAAGGTCACGGCGTGAAACAGGTTGGGGCCCTGGCCCGGGTTCACCGCCAGGCAGCCGTTGATATGGGTCCGGTACACCCCTGACATGTAGGGGGATTCGTGGATGTGCCCGTGCAGGCTTACCAAGGGCCGGGTCCTCTCGAGGAAACCCCTGATAGCCTTCGAGCCGATGGGCTTTCCGGTGTGCAGGGTATCGAGGCCGGTGTCATACGGGGGGCAGTGGAACACGCAGATGCTGTGGCCGGGGTCGTCGAAGGAGACGCTCAAGAGATCTTCCTCGATGCTGGGGTTGTTCACGGCATATTCTCCGTCCGGGCTTGGCCGCAGCCTGTCCGTATCGCTCACGATGGCGAACTTGCTCGGCACATAGGAGTCATGCTTCAGGTCCCTGCGTGCATAATCCTTTACCCAGAACGTCGAATCGATGACACACGCATAGCCGAAAAAGGCAATGCCGCCCAGGTGCATGGTCTTCCCGTGGATGTTGACGGCCTGGGGAAGGGCCGTGCCCAGACGCTCCAGCACGGGAATCCAGTCGTGGTTGCCGGGGATGTAGAGGGTCTTCATGTCGGGATTCGCAGCGAGGAACGAGGCGAAGACCGTGGAAAGATAGTCATCCACGAAGCGGAGCTGGCCCTTGAGGTCATCCTGGAAGCCGGCGCGGCCGTTGATCAGCGCGATGGGACTGGGGATGAGGGTGGGGAGGATATCGCCGCCCAGGATGATGCACTGCACCCCTTGTTTGACCGCGAGCTCCATCATTCCTTCATACAGGACCCGCCTGCCGTGAAGGTCACCGGTGAAGAGCACTTTCATGTGGCGTCACGCCTTCCTTTCAAGAAAATATAATAAAAATGTGTATGGACGAGGAAAAAGTCTACCATGAAGGTAAGTTATATGGTTAATGGATGGGGTAAGGCAACCATGGAATCCGTGCCGGCCGTCTTGAAGGACGAAAAGGCGGCACGATTAACCGAAGCCGGGCCGTGATGAAAGGGGTGTGTATGTCTGATGAGGGCAAGGGTCACTGCATATTTTGCGACATCATTGCAGGCAATGCCGAGGCGTATAAGGTCTATGAGGATGACATGTCGTTGTGCATACTCGATATCCATCCCTATACCCAGGGGCACTGCCTGGTCATTCCCAAGAGGCACGTCACCTGGTGGCATGAACTGACCGCCGATGAGACGGACAGCCTGTTCCGTGTCGCCAGGGTCTGCGCCAACAAGATGATGAAGGCGCTTTTCCCGGATTTTGTCTTTATGTACGCACGGGGGCGAAGGATCCCCCATACCCATATCTTTCTTATCCCCACCTTCAAGGACGATATTCTCGACCGGTTCTTCCATGCCTTGGAAAAGTTTCAGGAGTCGCCCCAGAGCTTGGCCCGGCTGAAGGACAGGGAAAAGATGATCGAGGCCATGGAGCTTCTCAAGGAAACAGGCTTTTCCGAAGAATAGAAGCAACAAGTAAATCGGTCATCTCCCTGAGAATGTAGGATATCTCTCATAATGCAGTGGATTGCAGCGGGAGTCCGGAACTACGTAAAATGACTGGAATCCCGCTTCCGTAGGAATGACACTGAGGGGAAGATCGCTCATTCTTTTTCGAGAACTTAAATTCTTAAAGACAACCTGTAATAAAATATAATTAATCTGCCGATACGATCACTATATTTGCATTTTATAATTCTATCGGATGTCACACTTTGAATTTATTGACTCATATTTAAAGGGAGGGGTCGAAGCTGTGATGGAAGAGTATTTGATAAAGAAGGTTAAGGCAGAGGAGATACTCGGTGTCATCCATCCGGGATCGAGCATGTTTGTGGAATCCGGCTGCGCCGAACCGCAGCACCTTGTGCGAAAGCTCATCGTCGATAATATCGACCTGAGCGACGTACAGGTATATACCACGATTCCGCTCCGCACCTATTCCGACTTCGGGGGCGATGCGGGCTCCCGGTTCCGCATACACTCGTTCTTTGTATCGCCGGGCATGTCGGGTCCGTTCTCAACGGGTAAGACCGACCATATCCCGCTGTCGTCCGACATGCTCGACAGGTTGATCCGGGAGGGTTCCATCAAGATCAACACGGCCGTCATTCAGCTCAGCCCCCCGGACGAGAAGGGCTACATGAGCCTTGGCGTAACCGTGGATATCGTGAGGTCCATGATCGACCATGCGGACATCGTGGTGGCCCAGGTCAACTCTTTTATGCCGTTTACCTGCGGCGAGAGCCTCGTGCACATATCCGAGGTCGACCATATCGTCGAGTATGATGAGCCGCTCGTGAGCTGTCCGGTTGAAGAATTCGACTTTGAAACCAAACAGATCGGAGAGCATGTGGCGAATCTTGTAAAAGACGGCTCCACTATCCAGATAGGATTCGGCAGGATTCCGGATGCCGCACTCAAGGCAATGAAAACCAAGAAAGACCTGTCGATCCATTCCGAGATCATCACCGATACCGTCATTGATCTTGTCCGGGCGGGTGCCATACCGGAAGGCAATATGATCACCGGTTCGTTCTGCATCGGGACTGAAGCCTTGTTCGATTTCGTCAGGCAAAACCGGCAAGTGAGGATGAGACCGCTCACCCATGTGAGCAATCCCCAGGTTATCCTCACAAGGACCCCTTTTGTAGCCATCAACGGGGCCGTGGAGATCGACCTCACCGGACAGTCGTGTATTGCCCTCGGAGAGCAGGGCGCGCATTTCGGTGCATTGGGGCAGCCTCATTTCAACAGGATCGCCCAGATCACAAAGGACGGGAAGGCGATTATCGCCCTGCGGTCGACATCCCGTGACGGAAGCATTTCACGGATCGTACCCAGGTTCACCGAATCAAAGATGGGCATCTTCACCACCCAGACCGATGTAAGTTATGTGGTCACGGAATACGGCTGTGTGAACCTCTTCGGCAAATCCATCCGCGAACGGGTGCTTGAGCTCATCACCATAGCACACCCGAAGTTCCGTAAATGGCTGCTGGATGAGGCCAAGAGGATGAACTACATATACCCCGACCAGGTCCTTCCCCCTGAAGATTCCCTCTACCCGGCACGTTTCGAGCACGGACAAACCTTCGGCGGGAAAGATGTCTTTATCAGGCCTGTCAAGATAACGGACGAGCGGGGCATACAGAACCTGTTCTATTCCTTGAGCAGCGATGAGAAGTTCCACAGGTTTCATAGTCATGTCACCTCGTTGCACCACCGGCAGGCCCAGCAGATGGTGAACTGCGATTACAAAAACTCGCTGGCCCTGGTCGTGGAAGCTTCTGAAGCAGGGAAATCCCATATCATCGCCATAACCCATATCATCATGGACGATGAAGAAGCAAAGCGGAGGACCTGTGAGTTCGCCCTCATGGTCCATCCGGAGTGGCAGAACATCGGACTCGGCTCCTACCTGCTTAAGACCATGACCCAGATCGCACCTGAGCTTGGTTTTGAGGTCTTCCGCGCATATATCTGGGAAGAAAATACCAAGATGCTTCACGCCTTTGAGAAGCTGGAACTCCATAGGTATGCAACGACAGGATATAATGTGGTAAAGCTTGAATATGATCTTGACCCTTTGGCCGCACCCCGTGAGGAACCTCGAACCCACTCGGGAGGGAATCATGAGGATGATGGGCTCATTATCCCTGACGATCTTGATTTAATTCCGGACAGCAAGATATTATTCTAATACCTCGTCGCAGCATTACACGACGTGTCTTTCGAGCTGCTCTCAGCGGGCGTCACTCGTTGTTATCATGGAAGAAACTTGGCTCAAGCTATGCGATTCGGGTCCTCCTCCTTGGTAAGGAGGGGACAGGGGAAATTTGTCCAAACATGGATTGAACGGTCTCGACTGCAACGCTACACGAGTCGCCCCCATTGTCTCGCCGAAGGGTGCATGCTATAAAGCCCCCCAGGGATGGGTTCGTGCAAAAGCTGCTGCATAAAGGAGATTTCTGAATGAAAAAGATAGCCATTGTTGTCGGCATTGTCTTCGGGGTTATCATAATCATCCTTGCCGTGCTGCCTTTTGCCGTAGATCTGAACAAGCATAAGGACATGATCCTTGCCCGGATCAAGTCGCACACAAACCGGCAGGTTGATTTTCAGAGCATCCGGCTCACTATCCTGACAGGCCTGGGCGCCGAGATCGATGGCCTTCGCATCACGGATGACCCTGCATTTTCTCACGAAGATTTCCTTTCTCTCAAGGCGGCAAGAATAAAGGTTGCCATCCTTCCCTTGCTGAAAAAAGAGATCAAGATCAGGGCAGTCGTGCTCAAGGAGCCTCAGATTCATATCGTTAGGAACAGTGAAGGTGTGTTCAACTTCACCACCCTGCTTATTCCCAAACCAGGGGAAAAACCCGAGCAAAAGACCCCAGAGTCCAAGGAAAAGGCCATAAAACCAGGGGCGGCGGCCGCATTGCTGTTGAGCAATGTAATGGTCAAGCACGGGGTCATCACCTATCGCGACGATAAGCTTAAACCCGGCGCCAAGCCGTTCATTGTCAGCGACATCGACCTTGAATCCCAGGATATCTCCATGTTCAGGCCCATATCCTTCTCGCTCTCGGCATCCGTCATGAGCCCGGAAGGACAGAATTTCGCCCTGGCAGGCACCATCGGCCCCGTGCCCGGGGAGGGTGGGTTGACACAGGCACCCGTTGATGTGCATCTCCTCCTTGATTCCCTCCCGATCGAAACCCTGCCTGTGAAGATGCCTGTCCGGGCCGGCACCATGAAGATCGACATCACGGCAAAAGGGACATTGAATGATAAGATAAACGCAAAGGCCGTCCTGGAACTGAAGGGCCTTGTCCTTGGGGGGCCGGATGCGAACCAAGCTGCAAAGGAGCAGAAAGGCATATCATGCTCGTTTTCAAGCGACCCGGTTTTTGTGTTTGAGCAGCAGCGCCTTGACATAGGCAATGGAACCTTTACACTCGGCCGGGACAAAGGCACATTCGTGGGTACTGTTAGGGATCTCAAGACAACCCCGACATGGAATATGACCCTCAAGTCCGAGCATATTACCCCGGGCGACATCCTGGCACAGTTGCCCATGTTTGCCGGTCTCATACCGGGCAAGATCAACCTGACAGGTCCTGCAGGTCTCATGCTTGCCGCATCCGGCAACAAGGAGACCTTCCAGATAAGCACCGGCATTGACATGAAGCCCATGGGCATCACCTTCGGCAAGATCTTCACGAAACCTGTGAACGGCCCGTTCACCTTTTCAGGCAGAATGACCATGAAGAAGGACATCACCCAGATCAATGCCCTTGATGTCAATCTCGGTGTCATAACCGCCAATGGCTCGGGTGAGGTCCGCAAGGTTCAGGACAAGTCAAGCTACCAGATCAGTATCCAGACGAACCCGATGCCGCTGGAGAACGCACAGGCGCTCATTCCCATGCTCCAGGCCTTCAAGCCAAGCGGCAATGTGGCGGTTAAGACAATCATCAATGGTGGCACAGGGGCCATGACCATGAACATCTCGGCACTCTCTGGTCACATGGGCCTTGTCCTGACCAAGCCGGCCCCTGACGTTCAAGCCAAGGCAAAGCTCCTTTCCGGACCCGTCACGGCAAGTCTCAACGGGATAACGCTCTCAATGGATGCCCTGAAAGAGGAAAAGGGCATGAATATGAATGGGGTCATCAAGTCCCGGCAGGGAATAATCAAGGATCTGCCTTTCACAAATCTTATCAGTTCGTTTACCTATGCCGACGAGAAGTTTAAGGTGAAATCCTTTGAGCTGGCAGCCCTGAAGGGGTCCATCAAGGGTGCGGCCTCCTACAACCTCAAGACCAAGGCGTGGGATGCATCTCCCACGTTCAACAATGTCCAGGCTGGAAATGTTCTGGATATGCTGACAAACTTCAAGGGAACCTTTACGGGGACGCTCACCGGTGATGTCAATGCACAGGGCGTGGCGGGCGCTCCTGCGCTGGACAACCTGGGCGCCAAGGCGAACCTCCGCATCAATAAGGGCGAATGGAAGAACTTCAATCTTGGGGGGAGCGTTCTGGGCACCCTGCTGGGTGTTCCGGGCCTTTCCGGGGCCTTTGGTCTGGCACCTGCGGAGGTCCAGAAATACCAGACCACCAGTTTTGAGACGATGAATGCACAACTCGACCTTGCCGGCAAGGTGATCAATGTAGATTCCATGCAGCTCCTGAACATCAGCGGCGGCAAAGGCATGGAAACGGATTCAAGACTGAAAGGGACCATCAGCATGGAAAGCAACCAGGTCAATCTCAAAGGCCAGGTGGTTCTGCCCAAACGGTTCTCCCAGCGCATCGGGGCCAAGACTGCCGCCTTCTCGAGCCTCATGAACGACCAGAACAGGCTCGTGCTGCCGATGACCATCACCGGTTCACTCAAGAAACCCGTTCCCATGGTAGAAGTGAAGTCTTTAAGCAGTGCACTGACTCGCTACTATGCCACCAGATACCTGGACAAGGGCATGAAGAAACTTCAGGACAAGGGGTTTCCGTCGGGCACGGAGGATGCCAAGAAGAATATTGAAGATATGCTGCAGGGAATTTTCAAAAAATGATTCAACGTGACTGGAAAGTGAATAGTGACTAATGAATAGAACTGGGAAGATCAAGATGCAGGGTGGATGGAGTAAAGTGCAACCCACCGATGAGCTGATGCTATGAATCGTGCTGTCATGGCTCTTACGCCTTCCTCTCTGCAATGACCTCCTGGATGAAGCCCTTGAAGCCCAGGGCGATGCCGATGATCAGGCAGACAAAGGTGAAGTTGGGCGTCATGCCCGTGATCTTGTCAAGCTCTATCCCACCATACAGCCCGAGGAAGGTCATCGTAACGAGCACGATGCTGTAGCCGCTGATCCGGGTGATCCTGTTGGCCAGTGCCCTTTCGATCTTTTCTTTCTTTGCCTTTATCCGTTTCATGGCCTTCCTCCTTATCCGCCTTGCTATCCTGCTGTGGCCTTAGAACAGGTTCATGAGGATCTCACGGGCCGGGCCGGTGTTGATGGTAACCAGGGTGACCACCAGGACGAACACTGCGGTTGCTTCGGCCGGGGTGAGTCCTAAAACCTTGTAGGTGAACCTGATGCCGATGCCGGTCATGAACAGTGCGCCTATTACGATCCATAATGTCATCATTGTCTTTCCCTCCTTGGGGGTTTGTTTTTTCTTTCTATCTTCCATAAGGCAAGGGCCGTGCCAGAGGGTCATGGTTTATAACCTATCGATTATACTCATCATAAATATTCTCTCGCGCCACATCTTTGCCAAAATGGCACAAGTGTATCAGTGAAGATACCTAACATGAACAAATTGGCAAAACCGTGAGGTAATCATGGTCAAAATGTGACAAAGTGGCAATGCCGGAGAGCCGAAGGGTGAGGGGCCGGTTCGCTCAGCCCCTCTTACCGGGCCGGGACATGGTCTACACTGTATGAGGAAATGGGGCAGGGCTTCCCATCCATGTACGCATGCATATTATATAAAATGGGTCGCACGTCAAAAATATTATTGAAAGACCCCGGTATAGTAATTGTTGGACAAAGAAAAATCAGATACAAAGTATTGGGCATTGATGAAAAATGGGCATGATGGAGTTAAAGATGAAAGGCTGCTGCCATCTGTTCCGGGGAGTAAGAACAAATTGAAGACCACGTCGCTGCCTGACCAGGCGGGCCTCTCCCGGCTGAACCTCTTCCTGGCCCTTTCCAGGACCCCTCATTTATTGTTGGATTTGGCCACTCCGGGTCTGGCCGCACTCCTGTGCCTAGGTACCTTTCCTTCATTCGAGGTGCTGGTTCTTGGCCTTATAACCGCCTTCTCGGGTTACACGGCAGTGTATGCGCTCAATGACCTCATCGATTACCGTGTCGACCAGGAGATCATGCGTTCAGGCTCTCCAGGCGAATCAAGACCGGACCTGGATAGTGCCTTCGCACGCCATCCCCTGGCTCAGGGGATGCTGAGCTACAAGGAGGCACTGTTCTGGACTTCTGCCTGGGCGGTTCTGGCACTGGTAGGGGCCTTCCTCCTTAACCCTGTTTGCCCTGTCATTTTTCTCTCTGCCGCTTTCCTGGAGGTCATCTATTGCTATCTCCTGAAAATAACCTATATGCGCAGTATCATCAGCGGATTAGTCAAGACATCGGGGCCCGTTGCCGCTGTCTTTGCCGTAAATCCGGACCCTTCGCCGTATATTGTGGTTATGATCTTCCTCTGGCTCTTTTTCTGGGAGATCGGGGGTCAGAATGTGCCCAACGATCTGTCCGATCTGGATATTGACAGAAAGATACATGCCAGGACTATCCCTGTACGCTTCGGTGCCAGGCGGGCCGCTCATATTATCTTCTTCTCGCTCGTAATTACCGCGGCCATGGGCCTGGCCATGTTCTGGATCTCTCCGGGGCACTTGAATTATCTCTATCTTCTCGGTGCATTGTTTTCGGCTTTTTATTTACTTCTTCTCCCCGGCTACCGTCTTTATCGTGCCAAGGATGCAGGAGAGGCCGTGCACCTTTTCAACCGGGCAAGTTATTATCCATTGTCCATGCTCGTGGTAACGCTGCTGAGCTGGGTGGTTTTATGAATAACCAAGGGACACTGTCGGCGTGGGATTACCCCATGCCCTATCAAGAAAGGACGACATGAAGGAATTCGACCTGGAATCTCTCGCTGTATTCAACGGTAAAGATGGACAGCCTGTGTACATAGCCCACAAGGGCAGGGTGATCGACGTCAGTGCGAGCAAGCTGTGGAAGACAGGGCTTCACATGAAACGCCATCCGGCCGGATACGACCTTACCCCAGATATTGAGGCCGCGCCCCATGGCCCGGAGGTCCTGAACAAGTTTCCCCGGGTTGGAACCTTAAGAAAGGAAGAAAAGGATCACGGGTCTTTACCCAATCCATTAGAAATAGTGCTGGAGCGGGTCCCCTTTCTTCGCCGCCACCCGCACCCCATGCTGGTGCACTTCCCGATCGCATTCATGGTTTCTCCTGCGCTCTTCGGCCTTCTTTATCTCCTCACCGATGTAAAATCCTTTGAGACAACGGCATTCCACTGCCTGGGGGCCGGGATCCTTTTTTCCATTCCGGCAATTCTTACCGGCTTTTTCACCTGGTGGCTCAATTATCAGGCAAAGCCCATGAGGCCGGTCAGGATCAAGATACTCTTTTCCGGCATCCTCATGGCAGTATCCATTGTTGCCTTTCTCTGGCGGGTCTTGTTCCCCGATGTCTTCACCTCCTTGGCCAAGGAGGGTATTGCCTATTTCCTCTTGATCATTTCGCTGGTCCCCATGGTAGTGGTTATAGGGTGGTATGGGGCAACCCTGACCTTTCCCCTTGAAAAGGAATGATCTGTTACCATCCAGAAGGAAAGAGGGCAGGTGTTCTATCCCGGGATTCCATGGTCGGATGAAAAAACCATTACAGGGGTTTGGACAAACCCTGTTCAATCTCATGATTCCTCGAAGCTTGCTGCGCGGGTACCTTATCTTCCTGAGACCTTTGCATAACCTACTCATCGGTCATTGCGAGCATCACACAGAGCGGGCGTGGCTCGCTGTTATCCATGGAAGAAACTCGACCAAAGCCGTGCGATTCAAGTCCCCCTCTTTTGTAAAGAGGGGAAAGAGGAGATTTGATTCGGGACATCCTTGTCCCTCACTCTTCGGGCGCACGTAGAGTGCGTCCAATTCGGCTTTCAATAGCTTTCCCTTTTCCATCGCCAGGGAACATCGATGATTGTTCCGGGTGTTTTAATCTCCATCAGGGCTTCAAACGCCTTACGCATGACGGCACGTTGTTGATCAATGTGATTCGGTTCACCCATCGGGTGCCCGAACGGCCACTTGAGGAAGATCGTCCTGGGCGGTTTAACCTTTTGCGTATACTGCCTGACAATGGATATTCCGATGGTGGGTATACCGGCAGCCTCGATACTCCGCTGGATCAGTCCCACGGACTGATTGCAGACAGCTCAACCCGGTGTCAACAATACATAGTCCACTTCCTTCTTCTTCAATCGGGCAGCTACCTCCGGGGCACTCACCTCCATGAGCGTGTAGATGTGCGGCCCCAGTATGTGACCCATGAATGTATAGTGGGCATCCGCTACTTTTCCGATAATATCCTCTGAAGCGAATTCCTGCAGGCGTTCTAGAGGGAAGACTATGTTCAAGTCTTTTCCGGCATCGGTATGGTCATAATAGTCATGGGTGATCATGAGATCTCGCAGCGGGGTATTGCCGTCGATCTCCCGGAAAGAAGGGTCACCGTTTTTATCATGCATGTTGAAGGGTTTCTGGTCCTTGCGATGCACACCCGCTGTAGTGACGAGGGCAACAGTACTCTCAGCTAAAGGCTTCTCCGCAGGAGTCCAGGGGATGTCCCCAGACTCCCACGGCCTGTATGCTTCGATGAACCCTTCAGCCAGAGCCGGGAGACCGGTAATCACCTTCGCAATGATCCGGTTCTTCAGCCTCTTCATGAAGAACATCATACACACATCTTCCCTTGCTCATGTTTATGGTAGGGCATGGCACAACCCCTTAATCATATAGTAACCCAACGAAATAATAAAAGATATGATTTCATCGCGGTTCTATGATGTCTGAAAACCAAAGATCTTGGTTGAAGCCTCCGTAACCAGCCGAACAAGTACAAAGCCTGTCCTCTGGCACGAAACCTATGGTTTAAGTATTTTAACAGCATATTGCCTTGTACCTAATATCTGGATAGGCGTAGAACTTGACATCGTATGCATTAAATGTTATTTTTATGCATATGGAGGCCAATCATGAGAACAACACTCGATTTACCCAAAGATTTAATTGATGAAGCTATGAAGGCTACCCAAATTAATACAAAAACACAACTCATTATCACTGCTTTAGAAGATTTAATAAGGAAATCAAAAATATCCGGGTTAAAAAAATTTAAAGGTAAGGTTGATTTGGACATTGATATGAACGTTATGAGAGGACGTCAATGTCGGTATTAGTCGATACATCCATATGGATAGAATATTTCAGGAGTGGAAATAATTCTGAAAAACTTGATTTTTTAATTGATGAAAATCTTATTGTTATTAATGACCTTATTCTTGCAGAACTGGTTCCATTCTTAAAAGTTCGCAATCAACAGAAGGTTATTAACTTATTATATGATATTAACAAGTTACATTTATTGATTGACTGGAATCAAATTATTGAGTTCCAATTCAAATGTTTGAAAAAAGGTTTAAACGGAATCGGTATTGCTGATCTGATTATTGCCCAGAACGCAAAACAGAATCGCTGTGAAATATATTCACGTGATAGCCATTTCAGACTCATAAAAGACATTCTGGAATTCCAGGTAACGGGTTAAAGGTGGCCTACGCCGAACAATTGCATCAGCCGGGCGGCTAAAGCCGCCGGTGATGCGCAGTGTTATACTCCTTGGCTGGCATGAATTATTGTAAGCTGCGTGATAAATCGCGATTTAAGGGAGTGCCGACTATATTGAGTTAGGATAAACATATTTAGTCGTGGGATGAGAATACTGAATATGAAAAAGACCAAGCTCGATGATGCTTTCCTTGAAGTCGAAGCCTTAATTTCCTTCCTGCATTCAAGACTTGGTATGGAAGGAACTAGTACCATGTAACAGTTAATGCTTCGGGTAAAGCTGTTTGAGTTTGATCCGAGCATCAGCGGTTGAGAATCGCCAGATAATCTTGGATTGTCGATTGTTTCGATCTCCTTCCCAGGCGGCTAC
>Ga0326728_10009814_pt1 | contig 22790 bp, 23 predicted proteins | sample MB3enrmetagenome_FD_207602 | JGI IMG/M metagenome (GOLD analysis project Ga0326728, IMG submission 207602) | Lab enriched peat soil microbial communities from McLean, Ithaca, NY, United States - MB31MN | ecosystem: Environmental > Terrestrial > Soil > Wetlands > Peat | place: USA: New York... | reverse complement strand
GTGCTTGCAGGCTGATCGGGGACTTGGGACCAGCAACTCGGGCTTGATCAATCGCGGCGGCGGACTCGTCGTCGACACCTTCTGGGATCTGCCGCACACGCGCCAGCTCATCGAGAGTTACGCGCGGGTGTGGAACGGGCCCGCGCGCCGTGTGGTGAACACGCATCACAACGGCGATCACTGCTGGGGTAACCAGCTCTTCCCTGGCGCCGAGATCATCGGCCATCGCCTGTGCGCCGCAGCCATGGCGAAGGAACGGCCGGAAACGATGCAGATGCTGCAGCTGGCGGCGGACAGCGACGATGCCGCGGTGGCGGCGATGGCGCGGGCGCTGCACGCGTGGGACTTCACCGGGATCGAGCTCACGCCGCCGACCACGTTGATCGACGCGACGCTCGATCTGGACCTCGATGGCGTGCCAGTGCGCCTCATGTACGTCGGGCCGGCACACACGGCCGGCGACGTCATCGTGCACCTTCCCGAACAACGCGTCCTCTTCAGCGGCGACGTCTTGTTTCGCCTGTGCACGCCGATCGGCTGGGAAGGGACATATGCCAGGTGGATCGAAGCGCTCGACCGGATCGCCGCCCTCAAACCCGAAGTCATCGTCCCCGGGCACGGTCCCTTGTGCGGGCTCGAAGGCCCGCAGGAGATGAAGGCGTACCTGCAGTACGTGCGCGCTGAGTCGAAGCGCTTCTTCGAGGCGGCGCTGCCGGCGCTGGAGGCGGCCAAACGCATCGATCTCGGCCCTTACGCGCAGTGGACCGAGCCGGAACGGCTCCTCTTCAACGTCGAACGGGCGTACCGTGAATTCCGCGGCGAGTCCTTCGACGCGCCAATTGACGCGTTGTCGATTTTCCGCGGCATGTACGAGCTGAGGACCAAGATGTGAAACCGCTGTTAGGGTTGTCCCGAACTTGTGGGCAGGTGTGGCCTTTGCCAGAGTCGAGACGTCGACCTCCGGCTCGAATTCAAAGGCACAGTTGAGCCATCGACCAGCATGATGCTTCTGGGCTTGCTTACTGATATAGAGTTTTGACGGCCCGACACACCGCAGACCGACCGCTCTATATGGTAGCCGTCCACGAGCCGAACAGCATCGAGATACCGCAGACCGACCTGGAAGCACTGCGGACTGACCTGCTGCACGCCAGTCAACTCCGGGGGCTCGCACACTTCCTCTCCACCATCATCCATGATCTCAAGGGCCCACTGAACACCATGGCCATCAACCTCGAGTTGCTGAATCAGAGCGTGGAGCGACCCGACCCCGATGTGGAGTGCACCCGTGAGCGGCAGCGGCGCTACGTCACCGCCTTGCGGCAGGAAGTCTCACGGCTAAACCGTTGCTTGGACACGTTCCTCAGCCACGTCCGACCGGCGCCGGACACGCGCGAACGGTTTGATCTTCGAGAACTGCTCCAGGGGGTGGAGACGCTGGCGGGCCCCAAGGCGCGGGTCCAGCACGTCGCGTTGCACACCGATGTACCAGATGAACCGGTACCCTGCGTTGGAGTTCCAGGGCGGCTGAAACAGGCGCTGGCGAACGTCGTGGTGAATGCGCTGGAAGTCATGCCGAGCGGCGGCGAGTTGGCCATCCGTCTGCACGTCGCGGGCGACCGCGCGATCCTTTCGATCTCGGACCGCGGACCGGGAATCCCCGAAGACCTCTTGAGCCGAATCGGCACCCTTCACTTCACGACCAAGGACAACTCGACCGGCATCGGACTGTACACGGCTCGCTCCGTGGTCGAGTCGCATGGCGGCACGATGACCGTGCACACGAAGGTCGGTCAGGGCACCTGCTTCGAGATCAACCTGCCTCTCGCGTCGGAGGAGACATAGGACCTATGCCGCACGCACTTGTGCTTGAAGATGACCCGAATTTCCAGTCGGCGCTGGCAGAGCTGGTGGAACGTGAGGGCTTCTCGACCAGCGTCGCTAGCACACTGGAGGAAGCCCGCACACTGGTTACCAAGAAGCCGCCCGACGTTGCGCTGGTCGACCTGCAGCTCCCCGATGGCAACGGCATGGATCTGTTTCGGGACGAGGAACGCCCGGCATCAACCGACGTGGTGCTGATCACCGGACACGCGAGCGTCGATACCGCCGTTGATGCCCTACGCATGGGCGCGTCCGACTACCTCACCAAACCGCTGGATGTGGCGCGGCTCAAGGCCGTGCTTGCCAACGTGGCGCGCGTCCGCGAGCTGAAGGAAGAGGTCGGTACGCTGCGTGCCGCCCTGCGCAAGCTGGGTCACTTCGGCCCGCTGATCGGCACCTCGCCTGCCATGCAGAAGGTCTACGACATGATTACCCGAGTCGCGCCGACCGACGCGACCGTGCTGCTGACCGGCGGCAGCGGCACCGGCAAGGACGTGGTGGCGCAGACGCTGCACGATCTCAGTCGCCGCCGCCAAGCACCGTTCCTACCGCTCAATTGCGGCGCGGTCTCCCCCACCCTCATTGAGAGCGAGCTGTTCGGTCACGAGCGCGGCAGCTTTACCGGGGCCGACCGGATGCACAGGGGCTACTTCGAACGCGCCGACGGCGGCACCCTCTTCCTCGACGAGATCACCGAAATGGCGATTGAGCTGCAAGTGAAGCTGCTGCGCGTGCTCGAGACCGGGAGGGTGTTGCGCATCGGTGGCGAACGCCCGATCAGCGTCGATGTGCGCGTCATCGCAGCGACCAACCGCCGGCCGGAAGAAGCGGTCGCCGAGGGCAAGCTGCGCGAAGACCTGCTGTACCGGCTGAAAGTGTTCCCCATCCATCTGCCGCCGCTGCGCGAACGCGGGGGCGACATCGAGCTGTTGGCCGAGAACTTTCTCGCGCAGCTCAATACGGCCGAGGGCACGAACAAGATGTTCACCAAGGCGGCGATGGAGCGGCTACGGGCGCACGCCTGGCCGGGTAATGTGCGCGAGCTGAAGAACCTCGTGCACCACGCCTTTATCCTTGCCGACGACGAGATCGGTCCGAGCTGTCTGCCGCTGGAGCTGGCCGGCAGCGGCGATTCCACCCGGGCGAGTCTGCAGCTGAAGGTCGGCGTGTCGCTGGCCGAAGCCGATCGGCGCCTGATCCTGGCGACGCTGAACGAGTTCGGCAACGACAAGAAGAAGACCGCCGAGGTTCTCGGCATCAGCCTGAAGACGCTCTACAATCGCATCAACCACTACAAGGCGGCGTAGAGAGTCAGCCGCGCTGCGGGCGCAACCGCCGCTGCAGCGCCTGTCGCGCCTGCTCGCGGTCGTCGAAGTGGATGCGACGGTCGGCAAACAGCTGATAGGTCTCGTGCCCTTTGCCGGCGATGAGCACCAGGTCGCCCGGTTCGGCGAGCCGGACCGCCAAGTCGATGGCGCGGGCGCGGTCGACCTCGGTGTGCACGCGCGTTTCCCATCCTGCGACTGCACGAACCCCGCTCAGAATCTCGGCGATTATCTGCCCCGCATCCTCCGAGCGCGGGTTGTCCGAGGTGACGATTGCCACATCGCTCAGCTCAGCTGCGAGCCGGCCCATGAGCGGACGTTTGCCGCGATCGCGGTCGCCGCCGCAGCCGAACACCGTGAGCACCCGGCGCGGGTAGAGGGCGCGGGCGCTCCGCAGCAGGCGCTCCAAGGCGTCCGGCTTGTGCGCGTAATCAACGGCAACAGTGAAGTCCTGCCCGCAATCCACCCGTTCGAAGCGGCCTGGAATCGGCGGTGCAGTGGCGAGGCCCGGGCCCAGGTCCGCCAGTTCCAACCGCAACGTCAAACCGACCGCGATCGCGGCAAGGGCATTGTAAACGTGGTACTCGCCCACGTGCGGCACCTGCACCGTCAGCTCACCCGCCGGCGTTGCCGCGAGAAAGCGCGTCCCGTGTAGGCTCGTCTGGATGTCGCGGGCGTGCACGTCAGCCGGTGCGTTGATGCCGTATGTCAACAGTGCGCCGCGGTTCACGCCGATAATGTACGCGCTGCTGTCGTCATCAACATTCACCACGGCGGTGGCCGCCTTGCCGCCGCTCTCCAGCTCTTCGAAGAGCCGGCCCTTGGCGCGCAGGTAGTGGTGCATGTCGGGATGGAAGTTGAGATGGTCTTGGCTGATGTTGGTGAACACCGCCACGTCGAAAGCGACGCCGCCCACGCGCCGCAACTCCAGTGCGTGGGATGAGACCTCCATGACCACCGCTTTGAAGCCGCCGTCCACCGCCTGGCGCAGGAGGCGTTGGAGCTCGGGCGCTTCCGGAGTCGTTTGGTTTGCCGCCACGACCGCATCGCCGAAGCGGTACTCGATGGTCCCCAAGCGGGCGCTCGCGACGCTGGCGCTGCGCAGTACCGATTCGATGAAATAGGTGGTCGAGGTCTTACCGCTGGTGCCGGTGACGCCGATCATCGTCAGTGCCTGCGACGGGTGATCGAAAAACTCGCAGGCCATGACGGCGACGGCATGCCAGCAATCCGGCACGCGGACGACGGTGATGCCGGCGGGGGCAACGACTGCGCGCTCGACCACCAGCGCCTGCGCTCCGCGCTCGAGCGCCATCGGGACGAAGTTGTGGCGATCCGCCCGGATCTCCCCGCCTTCAGCGCGGTATCCGGGCAGACAGACGAAAACGTCACCAAGCTCCACGGCGCGTGAGTCCGACGCGATCGCCCGCACCGCGATGTTGAAATCGCCCGAGATAAGTTCTGTGGGGATGCCCCGCAGGAGATCGGAGAGGCGTTTCATGGAGAACGAGCGGCAGGCAAGAGGGCTCCCTCGCCCCTTGGGGCTTTCGGCTCGGCGTCGCACGTAGGCTATTTCTGCGCGCCCTCTGTCGGCGGCGCTTCTTGTTGCGCCGGTGCGGCGCGCAACTTCTCCGCAATAGCCGGCACCGCTTTCAGCAACATGTCCATGCGCGCCATCTCGTGGCCCACTGCGTCGCTCAGGGCGCGCTCGTACTCGGCTAGGGCGGAGTCCAGCTCGGCGGCTTTATCGGCAAGGATTTCGTCGCTGGACCCGAGACACACGTTGACAGCTTGGGCCAGCTTCTCCAGGTTCTTTTCCCCCTCCTCGCCCAGCTTGGCGTTCAGGCTTTCGGTCCATACCGTATGGAAGGCGTAGGTAGCCGGAACCTGACGGCGCAGCCCGGCCGAGAGCAGGTAGAGCTGGTCCGCCAACGCTTGCGGCGACGCTACCCTGCGCCGAGCCACGAAGGCGTTCAGGCGCACCAGACGGTCACGCAAGCGTTGTAAACCGATCTCCTTCGCGAGTAGTGCGATCGCTTGCTGAAACTCTGCTTGGGTGACTTGTGCCATCGCCTTCTTGATCTCTTGCCTCTGCCCTCCGAGCGTGTCAACTCTGGCGGCTGTAACGCTGCGGGGCGCTGGCAGCCGCGTTGCACAAGGGCCTGAGCCGCATAGGGCCGAACGTGGCGACGAGAATCGGCGAATCACTCGAACGCGCGCGCCGCGCCCGTGATCCGATCACGACCCACGAGCCACGACCCACGGGTCACGACCCACGACTTCAATCTTGCTTGAACTTCGGCGCGCGCCGCTCCGCGAACGCGGCCGCTCCTTCGACGATATCTTGGCTGCCGATGACGGTCTGGCCGACTTCGCATTCGATACGCAAGCTGTCTTCGAGCGGCCTGCCAAAACCGCGGAGCGCCGCTTCTTTATCGGTGCGGATCGCGCCCTGCGGGTAGGTACATATCTGCTGCGCCAGCTCGAGGCAGCGGGCCACTGCCTGGCCGCGCGGCACCACCTCGTTGGCCAGGCCGATGCGGTAGGCTTCACGCGCGTCGATGCGTTTGCCGAGAACGATCATCTCCATGGCCCAGCCGAGGCCGATGATCCGTGGCAGGCGTTGCGTGCCACCATCCAGCAGCGGCACGTTCCAGCGGCGGCACGCCACCCAGAACTCGGCATTCTCGCTGGCGATGCGCATGTCGCCGAGGCACGCCAGTTCCAGCCCGCCGGCGAAGGCGTAGCCGTTCACCGCGCACAGGATGGGTTTGAAGATGTCGGTCTGCCGCGTGTACCCCATGTAGCCGGGACCGTTGGTGATGAAGCGGCGGCGCGCATGCCGCGAAGAGCCGGGTGCCGGCCCCAACGAGGTGAGGTTCTTCAGATCGGCGCCGGCGCAGAAGGCCGTATCGCCGGCGCCGGTGAGAATGGCGGCGTAGAGATCATCATCGTCGCGGAAGGTCTTCCACGCGCCCTCGATCAGCGCCGCGGTCTCGCCGTCGACGCAGTTCATCTGCTCCGGCCGGTTGATGGTGATGATCCAGATGTGGTCTTTCCGTTCAGTGATGACCTTTGCCATTTCGTCGTGCTCGTGAGCCGTGAATCGTGCTCGCTTACAATCGGCTTCGCGCTCGTGGAGGAGTTTGTCTTTGGATTACGAGCACGATTCACGAACACGATTCACGTCATTCAATCCGGCCCGTTCTTCACCGAGCCGTGGTAGCCGACCTTCTCCAGCGCCTTGAGCATCGCCGGGATATCGACCGACTTCTTGTCCGCGGTCACGTAGGCTTCCTTCTTGTTGAAATCGACTTCAGCTTTCCGTACGCCCGGTACGGATTCGAGCGCAGTGCGCGCGCGCACTGGGCAAGCAGAAGGTCAGTGCATCCCCTCGACGGCGAGGGTGAGATGCACCACGTCGCCCGCTGGGGCGGCCGGTGCGTTGTCCGCCACTGCGGCACGACCCACGGCCCAGAGAGCCGCCCCACCGAGAACCAGAGCCAGGAATATCCGGCGGTTACTACCCATAGCACCTCCTCGTCGGCCAACTCATATCACGAACGCCAACGCCCGACGAGAGTGGGCAAGCACGCCTGCCCTTTCGGGGAACGGAACCAGCCTGCCGCCCGCGCTGCGGGCGGTCATGCCGGCTTGTTTTCCCGGCCCGGCGGTCGTACAAGCGCGCTGTACTTTGCCCTTTCCGGGCGCGGGGGTGCTCACATGGGGACAGGCTCGACAGGTGCGGCTGGCACACAGGCGGCGAGCGCTGCGCCGCAGCGCGGAGGGGCGCTCAGCATCTTCGCTGCGCTGTTCGTGCTCTTGGCGATATCGAATCTCCTGAAGCCGTTCGGTTTTGAAGGGGGCGACACCGGATTTGTCTTCTTCGGCCGGCGGCTCAGCGGTATGGCCAATGCGATCGTGGGGCCGGCGTTCGGAGTATATCTGCTGGTCTACGCCTCCCGCATCTGGCGCATGAAGCGTTCCGCGCTGGTGATGGGCTACCTCTACGCCGCCTATGTGGTCATCAACCTCATCCTGTTCAACGTGAGGAATCCCGTCCCGCCCGGCGTGGGATACGTGATCTTCGGGATCGTCTACGCGGCCATCGGCATCGGCGTGTCGTGCACAACGGTTTATCTGCTTCACCAGCGTAAAGGCGTGCTAGAGTAGTGTCTCGCAATTGGCCCTACACTGATCGCGGGGTTGTTGGTTTTCTGCCAGCGGACGCCCTTCGATACGCCGCCAAAGCAAGGCGCCTACTCAGGGCGAACGGTTATGGCCCGGCTACAGGTGCTTCAGCTCTGCGCTCAGCCCGTTAGCGCCGACTGAGACGACGATGTAACCGCCTTCTCGCAGGAGGCCGGCGTTGACGACGGTCGTGCGGCCGATGCGGTCGACGCCGGGGGATTCGTGGATGTGGCCGGTGATACACACCGCGGGCTGATGTTTCTCGATGAAGGCACGCACCGTCGCGCTGCCGACGTGTTGGCCGGTGGAGATGCGGTCGGTTGCGGTGTTGGCGGGCGGCGTATGGCAGACCATCAGCACGTGCGGCGCGTCCGACACCTGGCTGTACCCGCGGTCGAGCAACGCCCCCAGATCCTCCTCGCTGAACTCGGTCGGCGTGCGGAACGGGGTGAAGTTGGAGCCGCCGCAGCCGAAGATGCCGAGGTCACCAATGCGGCGCGACTCGCCGTGCAGGCTGATGCCGCGCTCGCGGAGGAAGTCCATCACCTCGCGCTGATCGAGATTCCCGGACACGGCCAGCACTTGGCGCATGTGCCGTTCGACGGCATCGACCACTTGCTCCGCGTCGTCCCTGCCTCCGAAGTTGGTCAGATCACCCGATACGATCACCAGGTCGGCCTGCTCCAGCTCCGGCGCCAACTGGTCGATGGTTTGCAGCGACATGTGAACGTCGCCGAAGGAGACGATCCTCATGCGGGGAGTCATACATGGCGGAGGTCGAAGCGGTCAACGCCGGGGCCGGCACAGAGAATGAGAAATCAGAAACCGGAGACCGGAAATTCAAAACCGGCAAATGACGAAGCCAATCGGTTGATTGACCGGTCTCCGGTTTCGCATTTCGGGTTTCCGGTTTCCTGTTTTCTTCATTTTCCGTGGAATGCTACGATTCCCTAATGCCGCTGAAGAACATTCGTATCGTCTTGGTGCGGCCGCGCGGCGCGGCGAACGTCGGTGCGGTGGCGCGGGCGATGAAGAACGTGGGGCTGGACGACCTGGTGTTGGTCCGGCCGGCGCTCGTGCGTGCCTTCTGGTCCAAGGCGATGGCGGTGCACGCGGAGGACGTGCTGAGCCGGGTCCGCCGCTGCGACTCGCTGGGCGAGGCGGTGGCCGATTGCGGGCTGGTCGTGGGTACGACTTGCCGTGGCGGCTTGTACCGCGCCGCAGCCGAGCCGCCACGCCAGGCGGCGCCGCGCATCATCGCGGCCGCCGGCGCCAACCGCGTGGCCCTCGTCTTCGGCCCCGAAGATCACGGCCTGAGCAACGACGACCTGAAACGCTGCCAACAGCTCATTGTCATCCCGACTGACCCGGGTTATCCCTCGCTCAACCTGGCGCAGGCGGTGATGGTATGTGGTTACGAGTTGTTCCTGGCGGCCAACAGCGCAGCAGCGACACCCCAGGTGCTCGCTCCCGCAGAGCGGGTCGAGATGATGTTTCAGCGACTGCAGGCGGCGTTTCTCTCGATCGGCTATTTGCATCGCGACAATCCCGACCACATCATGTTCGCGTTGCGGCGCTTGCTCGGGCGCGCGCAGATGGAAGAGCGTGACGTCCGCATCTTGCTCGCACTGGCGCGGCAGATTGAGTGGTTTGGGCGCGAGGGGTGGCGGAAGGTCGCGGCGGCGCAGGGCCCTCACCCCGACCCTCTCCCGGAGGCTCCCAAAGGGAGAGCCAGGAGAAGGCAGGCTCGGAGTGAGCGAGGGGGAAGAGCGCATGCAAGTGGGAGAAAAGTTCTGAGCTGATCCATGGCGGTCGTCATTCCGTTTCAAGACATCGTGCGCGCTCGGCGCCGGCAGCGGGAACGCGCCTACACCGAGCGCTGCATCGAGATCATCGAGTCCACCATCCACCTCGCCCTGCACATGCTGCATACGGCTGCGCCGGAGGAGCGCGCGGTGTACGCGCGCCGCATTCGGCAGCTGGGCGAGCTGCTCGAGTACGCGGTGCACACCCTGTGAGCCTCGGTCTGATACTCGGCCTTCTCCTGGCCGCGCTCCTGGTCCTGCTGGTGATCCTCTTGCTCCAGCAGCGACGCACTGCGGCCGGGGTCGATGCGCTCAGCGCCGCGCGTGAAGCGGACCGCGCGCCGCTGATGCTGCAACAGCAGATCGATGGCTTGCGCAGCGAGCTGGGGCGGGCGCTCGATGCCAGCACGCAGAGTCTCAACCAGCAGCTCGCCCAGATGCTCACCGCGGTGAATCAGCGGCTGCACCAAAACGCCGAGCTGATGCAGCAAACCCAGCGTGCCTTGGGCGAACGCCTGGACAGCACGGCGCAGGTGGTGGGGGCCGTGCAACGGAGCCTCGGCGGTCTGGAAGAAGCCAACCGCAAGATCTACGAGATCGGCAAGGACATCGCCTCGTTGCAACAAATCCTCCGCGCACCCAAACTGCGCGGCGGACTCGGGGAGCTGCTGCTGGAGGATCTGCTCGCCCAGATCTTGCCTGCCGATCACTTCGTGGCGCAGTACACCTTCCGCACCGGGCAGAAGGTCGACGCCGTCATCAAACTCGGCACCGGCCTGGTGGCCGTCGACTCCAAGTTCCCTCTGGAGAACTTCCGCCGGCTACTCGATGCGCAGACCGAAGACGACCGCGCACGCGTGCGGCGGGCATTCGTCGCCGATGTCAAGCGCCACATCGATACGGTGGCGACGAAATACATCCTACCTGACGAGGGCACGTTCGACTTCGCGCTGATGTATATCCCGGCCGAGAACGTCTATTACGAGATCGTCGTGAAGGACGAGCAGACCGGCGATGCCGGCATTGGCGAGTACGCCCTGGCGCGCAAGGTGATCCCGGTCTCACCGGGATGCTTCTACGCCTACTTGCAGGCCATCGTGCTCGGCCTGCGCGGGCTGCGTATCGAGGAGCGCGCGCACGAGATCCTGCAACAGCTGGCGCGGCTGCGCGGCGACTTCGACCGGTTTCGAGAAGACTTCCGTCTCGTCGGCCGCCATCTCAACAACGCGGTGTCCAGCTTCGCGGGCGCCGACCGGCGGCTGGAGCGTTTCGATTCGCGCTTCGCCGGCATCGCCGAGGCAGACGCAGCCGGCGCGCCCGAGCTGGCTGCCGGCGACGCCGCCGATAGCCCCGCCAACAAGCAGACCGCATCCTTGTTCGCTTCGGCCTCCGTTGCACCCGTAAAGAACGAATGAGCAGGTGTGGCTCTGAAAGTACGCGCACCTACACTGACGGCGGGGGGCGGACCTCCGTTCACTGAAACGCGGCTGCCAATCACATCGGATCGCGGATTGGAAGGAACTTCCGTTCCGCATCAACCGTGGAACCCTCGAACCCTGTCTTCTGGACGTTGTCCTCAGGCCACGCTGAGGTTGCGCCGCGGCACGTCGTGCGTCAGGACCCTTGAGGCCTCGTCGGTGTCTTCTTCGCGGAAGCGCTCGATGCCTTGACGGACCTGGCGGCGGGTCATGAGGATGCCGTAGCTTCCCAGGATCTGCTTGATCAGCTCGTAGTTCTGCTGAATTGATTCGGTCACCGAGATGTAGCCGTACTGCGCGGCGCGCAGCCGCTGCCAGTAGGCGAGCGCGTTCAAGCGGAAGAAGTGAACGTCGGATTCCTTCGGCTCGATCACCAGGATGTCGCCGTGGAAGTTCGGATCGTCCTGGTACTGGCGTAATCCGTATTGCAGCCGCGAGTGTAGGAGGGTGCGGAGCACCTGGTTGACGACCGTCAGCAAGCCGGTTTCCGCCAGCGGACGGCCTTCGACGACCCACTCGCCGTCCTTCTCGATGCGGCGCACGCGGTTGGAGAAGGGCCGGAACGGGTTGTAGCAGATCACCAGGTCCGCGCCGTGTTCGATGGCGACGTCGATGTTGGCGGTACGGCGCACGCCGCCGTCGACATAATCGACGCCGTTGATGCGTGCCGGCTTGTAAAAACCCGGCAAGGCCGTCGAGGCTTGAACCGCCTCCGAGACTGTCACCGACGTATCCTCATCATAGCCGAAGACGACGCGCTCCGCCGTGTCCAGGTTCATGGCGCCGATGTACAGCTCGCGTTTGGTGCGGCGGTGGAGATCGCGAAAGTCGTTGGGGAGGCTGGCATTCTCGAGGTTCTTTCGCAGGTAGCGCTCAATGCTGGAGTTATCGAAAAAGCCGGACGGCAAGTAATCGAACAGCGCGGGAAAGTCGCGCCGCTTCGCCAGCGCCTCGCCGATCGGGGCCAGGATGTCCTGCACCGCCGTGAGGCGCGGTTTACGCAGCGCGTCGGACAGCGGCTTTTCGATCTTGTGGGTGAGATCCGGCATCTGTGCCAGCAGATCGCCGATAGTTCCCGGGAGAAATGTGAGCAGATCGAAAACGTACTGCACGGGCCGTGTCACCATGTCGCGGATATTCGGGTTATAGAAATCCCCGAGGCGAAAGCGGGTAAACTCCGTCGATTTCCCCTCGAGACTTTTCAGCATCTCGGCGGGCGAGACACCGGCCGTCAGCGGAGCCGCGAGCATCGCGCCGGCGCTCAAACCGACGTAGGTATCGAATTCCGTGGTCTTCCGATTGACGAGCAGGTCGTCGAGCGCTTTCAACCCGCCCAGCTTGAATGCGGCCCCGGTCACCGCGCCCCCGGCAAGTACCAGAGCGACCTTGGCGTTCTTCTTACGCGCGGAAAGGTCGCTTTTCTGAACGATGGTGATCCCCATCGCCATCTCTCAAGGGAAGGATCTAACGACCTATGACGCAGTTTGTCAAGGACAGCCTCGCGGCTCACACCAGGCAGCCACCGAGCTCGCGCCGCCCGGCCTCGAGGTCCTGCGGCGTGTCGAGCACACGCCAGTAGCCGCGATGTACGTAGCCGTAAATCGGCTCGCCGGCGGCCAGCAAGCGCGGGTAGACGTCACGCGTGATGCTGTAGACGCCGGGCCGCATGTAGTCGAAGACGCGCGGCTCGAACACGTGCACGCTGGCGAACAGGAAGCGCTCGCCGGTCGTGCCCGCCGCATCGTAGTCGTGCCCGAGGAAACGGCGTACCCGGCAGGCGGCATCGATGCCGATGTCGTCCTTGCGCTCGGCCTGCGGGTCAGGGCGCAACACCATGGTAACGGTGGCGTCATGCCGGCGGTGAAATTCGATCACCTGGCGTAAATCTACGTCAATGACAACATCGGCGTTGGCGACCACGAAGGTTCCGCTGCAGAGGAACTCGCGTGCCGCTTCGATCGCACCCCCGGTATCCAAAATCGGATCCTCTACGGAGTAGCTGATGCGCACACCGTAGGCGCTGCCGTCGCCAAGCGCGACGCGAATCCTGTCCCCGAGGTGGTGCAAGTTGATGACCACCTCGTAGATCCCGGCGCGGCGCAACAGCTCCAGCGGGAAGGCGATCATCGGCCGCCCGGCCACGTCGACCAGCGGCTTGGGGGTGGAATCCGTCAGCGGCCGCAGGCGGGTCCCTTTGCCTGCCGCCAGGATCATCGCGTGCATCACGCCCCCCGCGGCAGGTAACGAAGCAGCAAGGCCGACATCTCCGCCAGCTCGGGAAAGCGCGGCAGGATGCGTTCGATCTGCTTCACGACCGAGGGAATGTAGCGCAGATACCCAGGCTTCTTCTTCACTGTCTCGATGAAGTAAAAGCGTCCGACCACCTTGAGTGCCTTCTGCAACGCGCACAGGAAGTACGTTTGCGTGAAGTCCTCGGCAGGCAGTTCTGTTCCCGATACCTCATGCCAGCGCCGCCGGTAATATTCCAGCAGTGCGCTTTCCAACGCCGGTTGCACCACCTGCGGCGTGGCACGGTCCCCCAGCAGCGTGGCCAAATCGTACGCAGCAGGCGCGAGCAGCGCGTCTTGAAAGTCGATTACGCGGATGCGGTCGTCCTGCACGAAGAGATTCCAGCTGTGGAAATCGCGGTGGTTCAAGCAGCGCGGCTGCGCGTCGAGTCGCTTGACGATGACAGCGAAACACGCGCGCAACACCGCCGCGTCCTGCACCGGCAGCGGCCACCCCAATCGGCGCTCGACCCCGTATTCGATGAAGTGTTCGAACTCCCACGTGAAGAGGCGCTCGTCAAAGGCTTGCTGGAAAGCGATGCAGCCGGGGTCGGGGTGCCGTGTGCCCTCGACCTGAATCAGCAGCAGTTGATCGACGGCCTGCTCGTACAAGCGGCGCACGCGCTCGGTGGGCTGTCCCTGCACTGCGTCCCACAGGGAGGTGTCGCCGATGTCCTCCAGCAGCAGGACGCCGCGATCCGACGCGTCGGCGTACAGAGCGGGGATGGCGACTCCCAGCCGCGCCAGACAGCGGTGGACGTTGACGTACGGAAGCTCGCGTAGCGGTTCCTTGAAGACCGCCAGCTCTTCCGAAGAAAGGGCGAGGCCGCGGTCGGCGAGTATCATCGCTACCACAGATGGCGGTGCTGCAGGCCCTTCCAACCACAAACGGACGTAGCGGCGGGTTGAGGCATCACCCGCCAGGGCAGCGGCGCGGCATACCTGCACGCCGCTGCCGAAGCGGCCGCGTACCACTTCTTCCAGCAGCGGCGCCAGATCCCGTTCCACGGCGCGCGAGTAGCAGCGGCGCCCGCGCTTGTCAAAATCGGGATGCCACCACGAGCGGAATCTCCACGAAACCGCGTGCGGCGGCATCCCAGGCGAAGGCTTTGGCTGCACCTACCACGCCGGCACACACCGAGAGCACGATGTGCGCGGCGGCATAGCTGGGCTCTTCCCCGCCGCCGAGCGCCTGCGTCTTGTCCTCGGCAGAGAAATAGGCGTCGTGGTCGGGATGCGAGTGGTAGAACGCGAGCAACCGCAGCTCGCCGCGCTCGGCGGCGATGAGGACGGGGACGGCTTCGCCGCCCATGCTGTACGCCATGCGCCCCGTACGGGGAAATTGGACGGGATCTTTGGCGTGTAGCTCGTCTTGGATATTCGTGGCCCGCACCACTTCTTCGCCGCCGTCGCGCTCCGTAATCATCCCGCAGCATTCGTCCGGGTAGGTAGCACGGGCGTGCGCCTCCACGGCCGCGAGGGTCTCCTTGCTGATCGTCAGCGCCGCCACTGATTCACCTACGACCCCATGGTCTGGCGTGCCAGCACCAGGCGGGTCAGCACCTCGTTCATCGGCGTGGCGATTCCGTGCGCGCGGCCGCGCCTCCAGACCTCGCCGTTGATGGCATCGATCTCGGTGCGCCGGCCGCGCTCCAGGTCCTGCAGCATGGAAGAGCGGTGATCGACGGTCGCCGGAATCAGGCGTCCGTAGAACTCGGCGCGATACGCCGCTGCGGAGCAACAGGGCAGTGCCACACCCTCGGCTCCCGCGACGGCGTACACCTCGTCGAAAACCGCATCCATGACGGCCCGCGTGTTGGCGTCCTTGGCCAGCGCGCCGTAGTGGACGCCAAGCAAAGCGCTGAGCGGATTCAGAGCGGCATTGTACAGCACCTTGCCCCAGAGCGCGGCTTTGATGTCGTCGCAGTAGGCCGCCGGAATACCCGCCGCGTTAAACCGCTCCGCCCACCGGCGCGCAGCCGCTTCGAGCTGTGCGCAGGGTCCGTCCTGCCACACGCCGATGAGCACCGGATCCGCATAGACGGTGACGCGGACGCGTCCCGGTGCAACCACCTCGGCGCCGAAGATCACGCGCGCCGCGAGCGCGCGTTCCCACCCGACCCGCGCGGCAATCTTCTCGACGTTGCCCAGGCCGTTCTGCAAGGAGATGGCGACGCCATCTCCGGCAAGCACGGGCACGATCGCCGGCGCGATCGCATCGGTGTCACACGCCTTGGCCGAGATCAGAATAGCGTCAAACGGGGTCTTGGCTTGCGTTGCGTCGGTGATCAGGTCGAATCCGGTGGCGTGATGCTCACCCCAGAGGCCCTCGGTATGCAACCCGTTCGCGGCTATGGCGTCGAGATGGGCGCTGCGCCCGAGCAAGGTGACGGGGTAACCCGCACGCCGGAAGAAACAGCCGTAGATTGAGCCCAACGCGCCCGCACCGGCGATCAGAATGCGCAATGCGGCGGCGCCGTCGGACATCTCATCCCTTCCCCCTCTCCTGGAGGGCTGGAGGGAGAGGAAACCTGTCAAATACGTCATCGTCATTCCGAGCACGGGAACATTTAGCCCTTGGCTGGGCTCGTGACTTCGGGGAACTCGGAGACGCGCAGGTGAGTGCTGCCGTACGCGGTTCGAGACGTAATGGCAACTCACGTTCCCACTGGCCTGAATCTGGGCACCGTGATCCCGTTGGTAGAGTCTCCGAACGCAGCGCCGGTGTGCTTGCTCGGCATAGTTGGAGCCATTGCAGAACGTCGCCTCGCAGTCAATCAAGCGGCGACAAAGAGTCGCATGGTGGGGCAGATGGGAGCGAAGTCCCCGGGGACCTTGCGGCAGCGCCGGGCAGCCACAACCCCCAGATTGGGAAGTGTGCGTGAAAATCAGCAGCCCAGGGGGAAATTTCCCTATCGCAATGCGGAATCTGGATATTCGTGACCATACTCTCCCCGGATGCTGATCGGCATCGTTTTTGTTGTTCAGGCGCTGGCGATCTTTAGATGGCGAGAGATCGCTTGATCGCTTGATCGTTTTAGTGCAAGAGTAGCTGGTTGCCGAGAGGCGGGCGTATTCCTGGATCAGGCCGGGGGCTAAAACTGAGCGGTCGAAAAACGACAACTGGCGCGAAGGGAGGAGCGTGAAATGGGCAAGAGGCAAATCGTCGGAGGGCTGTTGGTGACGTCCTTGTGGCTCTTGGCGGGTGCGGGGACCGTGTTTGCAGGGGCCGAAGACGGGAAGAAGGCTTTCGAAGCGAAGAAATGCATTACCTGCCACAGCCTTGGCTCTGAAAAGGGGACAATGGCGAAGCTGGGAGGCCCGCTCGACGGCGTCGGGGCCAAGCGTGACGCGGCATGGCTGAAGGCTTATCTCGTGGATCCCAAATCCAAGGTTCCGAATTCGAAGATGCCGAAGCAGAATCTCACCGAGAAGGAGATCGACGACCTCACGCAGTACATGCTAAGCCTGAAGTAATCGGGCGGCCGAGAGAAGAACGGGCCGGTGGAAATTGGGCCCTCGGGCCGAACCGAACGTTCTTCTCTCCACTAAGGTCATCTCCGCCTACCTGTTGCCTTCGAAAGAAGGCGGATCGGGTCTGACTTCAAACGCCTTGACAATAACCGCACGCTCTGTGACTAGGGCGTCGTCCGCGGGAACGGCGAAGTGCCGCGGGAGCGCTTCTACGCCTGCCATAACGATACGTCTTCGCGAAGGCCGGTGGGGAAACGATGCAGCTCAGAAACCTCTTGCCGAGGCCACGTTTGAAAGGAATGGGGCGAATGCTGGACATCTTTCGCAAGCTACCCGATGCCGTCGTTCGACTCGCGGTGGTCGTCATCCTGCTGGCTGCCACCGTGACTTTCATACTGTCGTCTCTCCCACCTGCCTTGAAACGCCGCGACCTGCAGCGCGCGGCGGCGGTCGAGAGGGAATCAGCACGTGAGATCAAGTACGCGGGCGCCGGCACCTGTGCCGAGTGCCACGAGATGGAGTACACGCAGAAGAAAGGAGGCTACCACCGCAACGTCTCCTGTGAAACCTGTCATGGCCCCGCCAAGAACCACGCCGAGAACCCGGTCGATTTCAAACCACCGGCACCCCGCGACCGGCAATTCTGTCCGACGTGCCATGCGTACAACGCCTCGCGGCCGCGGGGCTTCCCGCAAATCAACCCTATTAGCCACAATCCGCTGAAGCCCTGTTACACCTGCCACCAGCCGCACGACCCGAAGCCCCCGACGGTTCCCGGGGAATGCCAGGCATGCCACGGCGAGATTGAGCGCACCAAGGCGGTCTCGCCGCACGCGCTCCTGGAATGCACGACCTGTCACGTCACCCCAGAGCAGCATAAGGTAAACCCGCGAGGCGTCCGGCCTACCAAGCCCGCCACGCGCGAGTTCTGCGCGCAATGCCACGGCACGAACTCCACCGTGGAAGGGCCGCCGAAAATCGAACTGGCGACACACGGGGAGAAGTATCTCTGCTGGCAATGCCACTATCCGCACATGCCGGAGGTAGACTGATGAACAGACGGCTATTCCTACAACGCATCGTTTCCCTTCTGCTGACGCTCGGCTTGCCAGTTGGGCTCTTCACCAAGAAGCCAGCTGCCGCAGCGGTGAAGAATGGCAAGAGCGGCGCGAAACCCTTCTATGGAATGGGGATCGACATCGACAAGTGTATCGGCTGCGCCAAGTGCATGGAGGCGTGCAAGGCTGAGAATGACGTCCCCAAAGAGCCGTTTTTCTTTCGCACCTGGGTCGAGCGCTACGTGATCAAGCACGACGGCAGTGTGAGCATCCAGAGCATCGGCACGGCCACCAATCCTTCATCAGAAACGGTGGTGGAAAAGGACATTCTCAGGAGCTTCTTCGTTCCCAAGCTGTGCAACCAGTGCGCCAACCCTCCCTGTGTCCAGGTGTGTCCCGTGGGCGCGACCTTTCAAACCGAGGACGGTGTGGTACTGGTCGACGACATCCGCTGCATAGGGTGCCGCTACTGCATCCAAGCCTGCCCGTACGGCGCGCGCTACCTGCACCCCGAGAAGCAGACCGCCGACAAGTGCACCTTCTGCTACCACCGCATCTCGAAGGGGTTGCTGCCGGCGTGCGTCGAGGTCTGCCCCACGCAGGCCCGCGTGTTTGGTGACGTGAACAGCGTCGCCAGCCCGCTGACGCGGTTGAAGCGCATGAACAAGATCCACGTGCTCAAACCGTACCTGAACACCGAGCCGAAGGTCTATTACGCGAACCTCGACGGAGAAGTGAAATGACGCCGGAAATGGTTGAGCGGCTCAGCGAGCTCGCCAGGCAGGTGCAGGGGTACATCTATCCCAACGAAATCGAGATCCACTGGTCCATCCTCATTGTGGTCTATCCGTACCTCACGGGATTGGTGGCCGGGGCGTTTATTCTCGCCTCGCTGGTGAAGGTCTTTAACCTCAAGGAAGTGCAGCCGACGTATCGGTTGTCGCTGCTGACGGCGCTCGCGTTCCTGCTGATCGCGCCGCTGCCGCTGCTGTTGCATCTCGGCCACCCGGAGCGGAGTTACGAGGTGCTGATCACACCGAATCCGCGATCGGCCATGGCGATGTTCGGCTTTGTGTACGCCTGGTATTTGATGGCGGTTCTCCTGCTGGAGATCTGGTTTACCTATCGTAGAGACCTGATTCTGTACGCCCGGGGCGAGCGCGGGCTGATGCGATGGGTGCACCGGGTGCTGGCCCTCTTCTCGAATGACGTCAGTCCGGAAGCGATCGCGTTCGACCAGAAAGCGGTCAAGGTCATCACCATCATCGGCATACCCTCGGCGTTCCTACTGCACGGCTACGTAGGCTTCATCTTCGGTTCCATCAAAGCCAACCCATGGTGGAGCTCCGTGCTGATGCCGATCGTGTTCTTGTTCTCCGCCATCGTCTCCGGGATCGCGCTGGTCATCCTGCTGTACATGGTCATCCTGCCGTTCCGCGGCGAACCGATCGACATGAAGTGCCTCGACAAGATGGCATCTTTCCTCTTCTACGCCGTGATCGTCGATTTCTCGCTCGAGTTCCTCGACTTCATCCATAGACTATACGAGAGCGAAGAGTCCATTAAGATCATATCGCAGCTTGTTCTGAACAAACTGATCATCAGCTTGCTGGTCATGCAGGTCCTGCTCGGCATGATCGCCCCGCTCGCCCTCATGGTCGCCATCAAGCTACTGGATTTGAATCATGAGTTGAGGAAGCTATTGTACTTTCTGTCGGTGTTGCTGATTCAGTTGGGAATATTCAGCACGCGGTGGAACGTTGTGATCGGCGGACAGATGTTCTCCAAGAGCCTGGCTGGCCTGACGACCTATAAGATGGAGCTCGTGGGAATCGAAGGACTGCTGACGTCGATAGCACTGTTGATCCTGCCCTTTTTGGTGCTGGCCGTGCTGCTCAAGATCCTGCCACCTTGGGAGACGCCGGAGAGGGTCGCCTTGGAGTCGACAGCCACGGGCTAACGAACGGCTCGTGGCAAGTCGGCGAGGCGACGTGTAAGAGACACATCGGTAGTGGGATGAGCGGTAGAGTTGCAGGGTTGGTTGCAGCAAGTGTTCTGGGTGCGCTCCTCGCCTACCGAGGAGCCGCGGCGGAAGAGGTGACCAACGAAGCCTGCTTGGCCTGCCACGGGACGGAAGGCTTCGCCAGTCCCGAAGGTCAGCCGCTCTTCGTCAGTGCGGATGTGTTGGCCAGGTCGGTGCATGCCACCTTGGACTGCACCTCCTGTCACGCCGACATTACGGAGGTGCCGCATGCGGAAAAGCTGGCGCCGGTCAATTGCGCTTCGTGCCACGATGAAGTCGGCAAGGAGTACGCGACCAGCATTCACGGCGTCAGCCGGGCGATGGGCGCGTCGGCGGCGGCGAACTGCAAGGATTGCCACGGGCATCACGACATCTTGCCGGTGAAGGACCCGGCGTCGTCGGTGTTCAAGTTGAACCTGCCCCAGACCTGCGCCAAGTGCCACAGCAATCCCGGACTGACCCGTGAATACCGGATGAAGTACCCGGAAGCGCCGGCGCAGTACGCCGAGAGCATTCATGGGCAGGCGTTGTTGAAGATGGGGTTGATCGTCGCGCCCTCCTGCAACGATTGCCACGGCGTCCACAACATCAAGCGCAGCGTCGATCGCAGTTCGCCCATCAACCACGCCAACATCGCCAAGACCTGCGGCAAATGCCACGTCACCGTCGAGAAGATTTACGAGCAGAGCATCCACGGCCAACTGCTCACCAAGGGCGATCCGCGCGGGCCGGTTTGCAGTGATTGCCATTCGGCGCACCAGATCGAGTCGCCGGAGGGCGGGCACTTCAAGAAGTTGGTGAGCGATGAACGCTGCGGCGGTTGTCATCAGGACCGGCTCGCCCATTACCAGGAAACCTACCACGGCAAAGCGATGGCGTTGGGCAAACCGAACGTCGCGCCGGCGGTCGCCGCCTGTTACGACTGCCACGGCCATCACGACGTGTTGCCGCCGTCGAACCCGGCCTCGCATCTGTCGAAAGCCAACATCGTCGACACCTGCCGGCAATGTCATCCGCAGGCGACGGCGAGCTTCACCGCGTACCTCCCGCACGCCAATCCCCTGGACAAGCAGCACTACCCGGCCTTGCACTGGACGTTTGTGTTCATGACCTCGTTGCTGATTGGGACGTTTGGGTTCTTCGGGCTGCACACGGTCTTCTGGTTCTTCCGGTCGGGCTACCTGTACGTGCACGACTCGAAGACGTTCCGGGAAGCCAAGGTCCAGAATCAGGGCGGCGACGAGTGGTTCACCCGGTTCCCGCCGGCGGAACGGGTGTTGCACATCATGCTCGTGACCAGCTTCCTGACGTTGGTGCTGACCGGAATGCCGTTAAAGTTTTATTACACGGATTGGGCCGGGGCGATCTTCGACCTGCTCGGCGGCGCGGCGGTGGCGCGGACCTTCCATCATTTCGCGGCGTTCATCTTGTTCCTCTGTTTCACGCTGCACTGCGTCGGAATGGTGCGCGCGCTCTGGGAACGCCGCCAGGAACTCCGCGACCCGCAAACCGGCAAGTTCCATCTGCGCCGGCTCGGGAGGATCATATTCGGGCCGGACTCGATGCTGTTGACGTTGCAGGACTGGCGCGATTTCGTGGCGCACCAGAAATGGTTCTTCGGCAAAGGGCCGCCCCCGCAGTTCGACCGCTGGACGTATTGGGAAAAATTCGACTACTTCGGCGTGTTCTGGGGCGTGTTTGTCATCGGCCTGTCCGGGTTGATTATGTGGTTCCCGGTGTTCTTCACGCGGTTCATGCCGGGCTGGGTGATCAACATCGCGCTGGTCGTCCATTCCGATGAGGCGTTGCTGGCGGCGGGATTCATTTTCACCTTCCACTTCTTCAACACGCATTTCCGCCTGGAAAAATTTCCGATGGACACCGTGATCTTCTCCGGCCGCATCTCGAAGACGGAGATGTTGCACGAGCGCAAACGCTGGTACGACCGACTGGTCGCTGAGAACCGGCTCGAAGAACACCGCGTCAAGGACGAGTGGGAGAAGTGGAAGAACATCCACCGTTCGTTCGGCTACGTCTTCTTCGGCCTCGGGGTGATTTTGCTTGTGCTGATCGTGTACGCGATGACCTCCCGGCTGCAATCCCACGAGGCTGAACCGAACACCCCGGTCCGAATGGAACAGCGGCCATGAAAACGGCCCGGCTCACAGCGCTGTGGGGCGTGGCGCTGCTGAGCGCGGTGGCGGTGCGGGCCGCCACCATCGAGAACGCCGATTGTTTCGTCTGTCACTCGGACGAGCAACTGGTCACCACCGACACCGCCGGTGAGACCGTCTCGCTCTACGTTGACGAGGCACAATTTGCGGCTTCGATTCATGCGAAACACTTGTGCACGAGCTGTCACTCCGACATCACCGAGGTGCCCCATCCCGACAACTTCACTGCGAAGCCGGTCTCCTGCGCCCAATGCCACCGGGTCGAGACCGAGATCTACCGCAACAGCGACCACGGCCGGGCGATCCACCAAGGCGTCCCGGAGGCGGCCTCCTGCAAGGATTGCCATGGCAGCAACCATTACCTGCTGAACTATCGCGATCCCAAGTCGCCGGTCTTCCGCGCCAACATTCCCCAGACCTGCGCGCGTTGCCACGCGAACACGGCGGAGATGGAAAAGTTCAACCTGCGCCAGCGCAGCCCGATCGTCAGCTACGAGAAGAGCGTCCACGGCCTCGCGTTGCTGGAAAAGAAGGAGATGAACGCTGCGGTCTGCACCGACTGCCACGGCTCGCACGACCTGCACAAATCGACCAACCCGGTCTCGAAACTCTACTGGCAACACGTGCCGAACACCTGCGGCAAATGTCACGAGAACGTCGAGCAGACCTACATTCGCAGCGTCCACGGCAGCGCCGTCAACCGCGGCGCGCGCGACGCGCCGGTGTGCACCGATTGCCACGGCGAACACACGATCACGGCCGTCAAGCTCACCACCTCTCGCGTCGCCCCGGCCAACATTCCGGAAACTTGCGGCCAATGCCACGCTGCACAACGCATCGTCACCCAATACAAGCTGCCGCCGAATGTGTTCACGACGTACGTGCAGAGCTTCCACGGCCTGGCCATGCAAGGCGGCAACGTCACTGCGGCCAGTTGCGCCTCCTGCCATGGCGTGCACGACATCCTGCCGTCGACCGATCCGCGTTCCACGATCAACCCGCAGAACCTCCCGCAAACCTGCGGCAAGTGTCATCCCGGCATCGGCACGCGGCTCGGCAAGGAGTTCTTCCGCATCCACGCGCCGCCCGG
>Ga0326728_10009813_pt1 | contig 22790 bp, 17 predicted proteins | sample MB3enrmetagenome_FD_207602 | JGI IMG/M metagenome (GOLD analysis project Ga0326728, IMG submission 207602) | Lab enriched peat soil microbial communities from McLean, Ithaca, NY, United States - MB31MN | ecosystem: Environmental > Terrestrial > Soil > Wetlands > Peat | place: USA: New York... | reverse complement strand
CGAGGCCTTCGCCGCCTACGCCACAGCCAACTACATCGACAAGGTGGCCGAGGCCGGCAAGAAGCAGATGGCCCTGCCCATGTACGTCAACAACTGGCTGAAGAGCCCGCGCGCCTACCCCGTCAGCACCATTCCCGGCGTGGACTATCCCAGCGGAGGCCCCACCTACAACATGCTCGACATCTGGAAGGCCGCCGGCCCGCACATCGACGTTATCGCGCCCGACATTCACGTGCCCGGCGTGCAGGGATTCAAGAACGTGATGCAGCAGTACACCCGCCCGGACAATGCGCTCTTCATCCCGGAGACCGATGGCTACGGCGCCACCCGCGGCAACGACGGGCAGGGCCGCCTGGAGTTCCTGGCCATCGGCGTGGGATCCTTCGGCTTCTCGCCCTTCGGCATCGACCGCGTCACCTTCGGTCCCGACGGCAAGCTGGATGTTGAACGGCAGGGACTGGCCGAGAACAACCGCCTGCTCGTCCCCTCCGGCGATGTCATCGCGCAGCTTCAATTCCAGGGCAAGACGCAGACCGCGGTCGAGGAGCCCGGCCTGGCGCAGATCGAGCTGCCCTTCGGCGATTGGACCGCGCTGGTCAGCTTTCCGCCGGCCTTCGACTCCGCCGTGCCCAACGACGGCGGTTCCCCCTCCGCGCGCCTTAAGATGGGCCGCGTCCTCGTCGCGCCCATCGCCACCGATGAATTCCTCGTCATCGGCATCGACGCCCAGGTCAGCTTCCATCGCACGGTGCATCCACAGACCGTGCAGACCCAGTTCCTGCGCGTGCAGGAGGGCCACTATGAGGGCTCCGACTGGAAGCCAGGCCGCCTCTGGAACGGCGACGAGGCGGACAGCGGGCTCTTCTTCAGCTCACCCGGAGCTGTCCTGCACGTCAAGCTTGGCACCTACTGAACCGGAAGCCGGATGCCAGTTGCGGGTACTCCATCTCTCGATTTTGAGATGTGGGTCGCAGACCCTACTGCTCTGCGATCGCTACCGCCTGGGCAACGCTCAGGTCGTTGGCCACGCGGACGAACTTGCTGTGTTCGGCGTGCTCGTTCCTGGCGATGGCTTTGAAGAGGATGGCTCTGCCGTCGATGGCGCTGTCGATCAGCGTGGTCTTCCACTCGTGCGCGGCGGAGTTGCTGGTAGGGTCGCGCGTGGTGGCGAAGCTGCTTCCGGCGTGGATGGTGGCCAGCAGGCCAAAGCCGATGCTGACGTCCGTGGGCATGCGCCCTTCAATGTGGTGCAGGCGCATCGCCTTCGCGTCGATCGTCATGGAGCCGGACATGCCATGCAGCACGCGCTCTTCCAGCGACTGCGGCTCGTACTCCGGGTTGGGCCGGAAATCGATCAGCAGCTCGTCCCCCTGCTCGCGCACATCGCCGAACAGGAAGGCCTTGGGCAGCAGCGTAAGCATCTGCTTGGCGTGCAATTCATCGTCCTTCAGCGCCTGCGACCTCTTCTGGAAGCCGGCGGGGTCGGCAACGATGCCGGCGAGCCGTCCGCGCTCCTGCGCGACGCGCTCCGCGCTCAGCGGCTGGCCATCCTCCTGTAGCAGCATACGAACCTTGCCGACGTTCGTCTCCACCACTTTTTCCGTCCACAGATGGCCTCCGGTGCGGTCAGAGCGCTCCTTCGAGAGATACGCGTAATGGCCTTTATGCTGCGCCGCCACATCCTCATTGGCCAGCATCGTGGCCACAATCTGCTTCGCCGGGCCGGCCTCTGGCGGCGCGGCTGGCGACGCCCCGGCGCCGATGAGCGGCGATGCCAGCATCAGGGTCAGCATCGAACAGCCTGCCGCCCAGTAGATCTTTGCCACGCCGTAAACCTCAGTCTTGCGAATGTCCGTCATTCTGGTCCCAGCCAGGTGCCATCCGGCCTGTATCGAATCCGCGTCTCTTCGCGCCGTCCCACTCATTATTAATGAGATGCCGTCTGCAGCAAGGGCGGCTGGATGCGTTGTGCGCTCAAGCGGCGGTCCCCGCTGCTGCGGTCGGCTGCCGCAGAACCCCGAGACGAGATGAAACCACAGGTGTACTCACGGCCAACCCCCGTGCGCTCTGCCCTTGCCTCATCCGTCGTGGCAGGAGTACCGTGAACCATCCTCTGCGCCGCCGGCAACACAAAGCTCAACCCTCGATTGAAATCTATCTGGAGAGAATCCATGTTCCGCCCCACAGCCTTGTGCTCCTCCCTGCATCTGGCGATCCTCACCCTCCTCCTGCTCGTCTTGCTGCCCAGCCTCGCCGCCGCGCAGTCCGGCCCGCCCGTGACCCCGGAGATCGTCGCCGCTGCCGCCGCTGCCAAGACGCCCGTCGCGCCCGGCCCCGTGCAGCCGACCTGGGATTCCATCCGCGCCAACTACTCTGTGCCGCAGTGGTTCATCGACGCCAAGTTCGGCATCACCATGCACTGGGGCCTCTTCTCCGTCCCCGCCTACCACAACGAGTGGTACGAGAAGTACATGTACTCCGCGGCGCCCTCAGCCGGTGTTGACCACTCCTTCGCAGGCTGGCACGCGCAGAACTTCGGCCCGCCCGACAAGTTCGGCTACAAGGACTTCATCCCCCTCTTCACCGCCAAGGACTTCAACGCCGACGACGTCGCCGCGCTGGTCAAGGAGTCCGGCGCAAAGTACTTCGCGCCCACCGTCGAACACCATGACGGCTTCTCCCTGTGGAACTCCGCCACCAATCCCTTCAACGCATTCAACATGGGCCCGCACCGCGATCTGGTCGGCGAGATGGCCGTCGCCACGCGCAAGGTCGGCCTGAAGTTCGGCGTCGCAAGCCACAACATCGAGCACTACACCTTCATCCACCCGCCGCCGGGAGTCAAGACCGATCTGGACGACCCGCAGTTCGCAAACTTCTATTGGACCAACCACAGCGACGCGCGGCTGCAGGAGTTCCTCCAGGACTGGGTGCTCAAGAGCATGGAGCTGATCGACCAGTATCAGCCCGACATCTTCTGGTACGACAACGGCATCAACTCGCGCGACTACGATCCGCTCAAGCTCAAGGTCGCCGCGTACTACTACAACCGCGCTCTGCAGTGGCACAAGCCGGTCACCTTCCTCACCAAGGACTCCGCCTTCCTCGCCGGCAGCGTGCTGGAGTTTGAGAAGCTCAACCCGCGCGGCCCAACCCAGATCCTCAATGGCATCTGGGACGCCGAAGAGCCCATCGGCAGCACCTGGGGCTACTCCACAGCCAATCCGGTCGAGACCTTCCGCGGCGCAGGCTCCGTCATCAACGAGCTATGCACCATCCTCAGCATGAACGGAAACCTACTGCTCAACCTCTCGCCCACCGGCACCGGCGCCATCAACGATCAGCAGCGCACCGCGCTCAAGGAAGTCGGCAAGTGGCTCGCCGTCAACGGCGAGGCCGTCTACGGCACCCACAACTGGATCGTCGACGGCGAAGGCTTCACGCCCCTGCCTCCGCGCAGCCCGCAGATGCGCCGTCCAGAAGCAGCCGCCGCAGCCGCAATGGAACAGGGCCCCACCGCGGGAGTCGCCGCGCCGGGTACAGCCACGCCACGGCCGCCGCGCGCGCCTAACGCAGACGTCTCGGCTCAGGGACCGAAGCCCGTCGTCTTCCGCTTCACCGTCAAGGGAGACAACCTCTACGCCATCGCCCAGTCCTGGCCCGGCGACACCGCCCTCATTACATCGCTCGCCAAGGGCAAGGCCCTCGACGGCCAGGTTCCTCAGGGCAAGATCAAGACTGTCACTCTCCTCGGCAGCCCCGGCAAACTCAAGTTCACCCAGGACGCCGACGGCCTAAAGGTCAAGCTTCCCGCCGACAAGCCATGCGACTACGCCTGGACGCTGAAGATCACCGGCCTCAAGATGAATCCCGCCGGGCCGCCCGTCCCCGCCGTCATGGCCGATCTGCGCTAGCGATCGGCCAGCCGCGCCAGCATCTCCGCCACGGTGCGCCCTGTGACTGGATCGACCATCGCAGGCGCAATCTCCGCCAGCGGCTCCAGCACAAAGCGCCGCTCCGCCATCGCCGGATGCGGCAGCGTCAGCTCATCCGCATCCAAAACCAAGTCGTCCATCAGCAGCAGGTCGAGGTCGATCGTGCGCGGGCCCTTCGCCGGAACGCTCGCCCGGTTCCGCCCCATCGCCCGCTCGATCGCCAGCAGCGCGCGCATCAGCTCCACCGGCTCCAGTTCGTTCTCGAGCAGCATTGCGCCGTTCAGGAACTTCGGCTGCTCTGTGGTGCCCACCGGTGCGGTGTTATGGAACGACGAGACCGCGCGCACCTCGCCCAGTTGCCCCACGCGCCTCACCGCCTCGCGCAGGTTGGCCTCGCGATCGCCCCACGGCGAGGCAAGGTTCGACCCCAGCGCAATGGCAGCGATTCGGCTCACGCTCTCCCCCGCACAGAAGCGCTACGCATGGACGGCAAGAGTCTCCGCCAACTCTCCCGCGCCCACGCCCACCTCTGCCGGCTCGGGGACCTCATCGTAGACATGCGCCAGCTCCCACGCACTCCGGTCGCGCATCAGCCGCTGCACCAGCGCGGTGTGCATGGCGTGGCCCGCGCGCTCGGCCACCACCCGCCCCTGAATTCTCCGTCCAGCCAGAGCCAGGTCCCCGATCAGGTCCAGAACCTTGTGCCGCACAAACTCGTCGGCAAAGCGCAGCGGCCCATTCTGCACTCCCTCGGCGGTCAAAATAATCACGCACGCCTCCGACGCCCCGCGAATCAGCCCCATATCGCGCAGCTTCGCTTCGTCCTCCTTGAAGCCGAAGGTCCGCGCAGGAGCAATCAACCGCGCATAGTCGCCGCTCTCCAGGTCGCCCTGAAACCGCGCCGATCCGATGGGCTGCGGAAAGTCGATGCTGTAGTCGATGCCGTAGCCCGTCCCCGGATAGACGCCGATGAACTTGCCGCCCTCGCGCACCTCGACTTCCTTCAGGATGCGGATGTACTCGCGCTTGCGGCGCTGCTGCTTCAACCCGACCGCCTGAAACGCCTCCACATAGGGCAGCGCGCTTCCGTCCAGGATCGGCAGCTCCAGGTTGTCCACCTCCACGATCACGTTGTCCACGCCAAAGCCGATCAGCGCCGACAGCAGATGCTCGGTGGTCGAGATCAGCACCGACCCGCGCATCAGGCTGGTGGCGTAGCTCACCTTGGCGACGTTGCGTCCGGTCGCCGGAATCTCGAAGCCGTCCAGGTCTGTCCGCCGGAAGACGATCCCCGAACCGGCGGGCGCGGGCACCAGCCGCATCGAGACCTCCGCGCCGCTGTGAAGTCCCACGCCGCGAAACTCGATCTCCGACCGGATGGTCTGCTCGGGGTGAGCGTTCTGTGCCAAAGACGGGGCTCCCATCAACCCTATCGTCCAGATTACAACCGGGAAACCACCTCCCAGGTGTGGCAAATTGACCACACTTGCCACACATAGTTCAGCATTTCGGTAGCGTCATTAATTTAGCGTTGTCATCCTGAACGGAGTGAAGGATCCCCGCATTTTCTTCTGACGTCACCCCCCCCCTGCGGTACCATCCATACATTCCATGAGTGATCGAAGCGCACTCCTCGAAGCCGTGAACTCCCAGTCGAAGTGGCTCGCAACCGCCCTGCGCGATCTCGTCCTCGTCGAGTCGCCCAGCGACAACAAGCCCGCCGTCGATGAGGCCGTTCGCCTCGTAGCCAGCCTCGCCAAATCCATCAGCGGCCGCGTCAAACTTCACCACCAAAAGCACTTCGGCGACGTTTTGGAGGTCCGCTTCGGCCCCGCGCGCGGCGGGCGCAAGCCCATCCTGCTGCTCGGCCATTTGGACACGGTCTGGCCCCTCGGCACGCTCGGCACCATGCCCTGGCGCAAGCGCGATGGCCGGCTTTACGGTCCCGGAGTCCTCGACATGAAGTCCGGCGTCGCAATGGCCCTCGCCGCCGTCCGCGCGCTCACGCAGCTTGGCGTCGGCCGCCCCATCACGCTGCTTTTAAACCCCGACGAAGAGGTCGGCAGCCCCGTCTCCCGCCCCATCACGGAGCGGCTCGCGCTGGCCTCCGCCGCTGTGTTGGTGCTGGAGCCCGCGCAGGACCTCGCTTGCAAGACCGCGCGCAAGGGCGTCGGCGGCTACCGCATCGACGTCACCGGCGTCGCATCGCACAGCGGCGTGGACTTCGCCAGCGGACACTCGGCGATTCTGGAGCTCGCGCGCCTCCTGCAAACCGTCGCCAGCTTCACCAAGCCGAGCGTGGGACGCACGGTGAATCCCGGCGTCATCTCCGGCGGAACGCGCTCCAACGTCATCGCCCAGCACGCCTTCGCTGAGGTTGACGTACGCATCAGTCGCGCCAGCGACGCCGCCCGCGTCGACCGGCTCTTCCGCAGCCTGCGTTGCTCCGATCCGGGTTGCAAGCTGGATATTACCGGCGGCATCAACCGTCCGCCGATGGAGCGCAAGCCGGGAACCGTCGCGCTCTACAAACAGGCCCGCCGTCTGGCCGCCGAGCTCGGCTTCCAGCTCGACGAGGCCGCGAGCGGCGGCGGCTCCGACGGCAACTTCACCGCCGCTCTCGGCGTTCCCACCCTCGACGGCCTCGGCGCGGTCGGCGAAGGCGCGCACGCCGCCCACGAATCCATCCTCATCCACCACCTCGTCCCGCGCACCGCCCTCCTCGCCGCCCTCCTCGCCAATCTATAGAGATTGCGGAAGATAAGACCCTGCCGCAACGTGCGAAGACGGCGCAGCGGAGATCAGCAGGCGCGCTGCCTGAGCTACAATGAAAGCTGCTGCACTCCGCGGCAAAGTCCACCAGTATTACCAGAATCAGGGGTTTTCCTTATGTCGATTCCCGCCACGCAGATGCGCCCGGGCATGTTGATCAAGCACAACGATCAGCTCCACCTCGTCTTCTCGGTCGAGCATCGCACGCCCGGCAACCTGCGCGCCTTCATCCAGGCCAAGCTGAAGAACGTCCGCACTGGGGCCATGTTCGTTGAGCGCTTCCGCTCGCCCGACCCCATCGACCGCGTCAAGGTTGACGAGATCAAGATGGAGTACCTATACAACGACGGCGACGACTTCTACTTCATGGACGCCGCCTTCGAGCAGACCGTCCTCAAGCGCGACACCCTGGGCGACGCCGTCGAGTACCTCACGCCCAACCTCTCCATCAGCGTCAGTTTTTACGATGGCAAGGCCGTCGGCATCGAGCTGCCCACCTACGTCGAAATGACCGTCGTCAAGACCGAGCCGGGCATCAAGTCCGCCACCGCCTCGTCGGTCACCAAGCCGGCCACCATGGAGACCGGCCTCGTCGTTTCGGTCCCGCCCTTCATCAACGAGGGCGAGAAGGTCCGCGTCGACACCGCCGAAGGCGCGTACCTCAGCCGGGCATAATGAGCGGTCGCAGGAAAAAAGTTATGGTCCAGCATTTTCTAGTCAAAGGCCGTGTGCAAGGCGTGGGCTTTCGCTGGTTTGTGCAGTACGAAGCGGCGCGCATCGGCCTGCGCGGTTGGGTGCGCAACACCGACGACGGCCACGTTGAAGTCCTCGCCGCCGGTACGCCCGACCAACTGGAGGACCTCGTCCAGACGCTGGCCCGCGGCACCCGTGGAAGCCGCGTCGACAACATCGAAAGCCATCCCGTGGCCGAGAGCGAGGGCGACGAGCTGCAATCATTCCAGATTGAAGGAGCGTGGTAATGACCCAAACAAAACCAATCGACTGTGAGCCCTTGAAGCAGCTCATCCGTACCGTGCCCGGCTTCCCCAAGCCGGGAATCCTCTTCTACGACATCACCACCCTGCTCAAGGACAAGTCCGGCTTCGCGCAGCTCATCGACGCGCTGGCCCAGCACTACATCGGCCAGAAGGTCGACCTCGTCCTCGGCATCGAGGCGCGCGGCTTCATCTTCGGCCCCGCGCTGGCCTACCGCCTCAACGCCGGCTTCGTCCCCGTGCGCAAGCCCAAGAAGCTCCCCGCGCCAACGGCCCGCGTCAGCTACGACCTGGAGTACGGCACCGATTCGCTGGAGATTCACCTCGACGCCATCCAGCCCGGCCAGCGCGTCGTCCTGGTCGACGACCTGCTCGCCACCGGAGGCACCATGCAGGCCACCATCCAGCTCGTCAAGCAGCTCGGCGGAGAGATCGCCGGCCTCGCCTTCGCCGTCGAGCTCGACTTCCTCAAGGGCCGCGCCAAGTTCCCCGAGTACGACGTCTTCAGCCTCCTCCACTACGACGAATGAGGTACACCCTTGAAAATTTCATCTAGCAAGAAACCCGTGATGTCAGTTGATCGCACTATAACCAAACATAAGAAGCTGGTTTACTTGCTGCTGGCACCTAAGCCGCAGAAGTATTCGCGCGGCAGATCAAGAATTATGTACGTCGGTACAACTGAAAAAGGTATCAGTCGTATTGCCAGCAGCGTAGCCACGAGATCGGAAGCAATCTTTAAGAAATGGGGCATAAAGACTATTGAAATTCAAATCGCATGGTGCAGGCCTCTCCAGAAAGTAAAGAGCTGGAAAATACTTGAGCGTGCAATTCTGTCAGATTTTCTTTCGATTCACGGTGGGTTGCCAGCGTGCAATGTTCAAGGAAAATCGTATCAGTGGGACAGCAAAGTTAACAGTTACTTCAGACGATCTGCAGTCACTAACCTCCTGTCTCGTTTTGATTAAGTAGAAAGGAAATCCAGAATGAAATCCCATGGCTACGCCGCACACGATAACCACTCCCCCCTCGTCCCCTACAGCTTTGAACGCCGCGACCCCGGCCCGCGCGATGTGGTGGTTGAGATCGTCTACTGCGGCATCTGCCACTCCGACATCCATCAGGTACGCAACGAGTGGGGCGGCTCCATGTATCCCATGGTGCCCGGCCACGAGATCGTCGGCCGCGTGACGGCGGTGGGCGCCGAGGTCACCCGCTTCAAACCCGGCGATCTGGCCGGCGTCGGCGTGCTGGTCGATTCCTGCCGCGTCTGCCCCAACTGCCAGGCCAGCCTGGAGAACTACTGCGTCAAGGGCTTCGTCGGCACATACAACGCCAAGGGCTACGACGGCGCGATAGTGTACGGCGGCTACTCCAACAACATCGTTTGCGACATGCGCTACGTCCACACCATCTCGCCGAAGTTTGGCGACAAGCTCTCCGGCGTCGCGCCGCTGCTCTGCGCCGGCATCACAACCTACTCGCCGCTGCGCCACTGGGGCGCCGGCCCCGGCAAGAAGGTCGGCATCGTCGGCTTGGGCGGCCTCGGCCACATGGGACTCAAATTCGCCCACTCCTTCGGCGCGCATACTATCCAGTTCACCACCAGCCCGTCGAAGATCGCCGACGCCAAGCGTCTCGGCGCCGACGAGGTCGTCATCTCACGCGACCCCGACGCCATGGCCCGCCACGCCGCCAGCTTCGACCTCATCCTCGACTGCGTCTCCGCCCCGCACGACCTCAACGCCTATCTCGACCTGCTTCGCCTGGACGGTACCCTCTGCCTGGTCGGCCTCTCGGAGAAGCCGCTTCCCGTCGCGCCCTTCTCGCTCACCTCGTTCCGCGTCGCGCTCGCCGGCTCCAACATCGGCGGCATGAAGGAGACGCAGGAGATGCTTGACTACTGCGCCGGCCACGGCATCGTATCCGACATCGAGCTCGTCTCAATCGACAAGCTCAACGAGGCCTACGACCGCGTCGTCCGCAGCGACGTGAAGTACCGCTTCGTCATCGACATGTCCACCCTGAAGCCTTAGAGCCGCAGCGGCGCGCTGCTGGATTGCCGCTGCCCGCCCGCACTGTGCAACCTTCAGTTCTGCGAAGGCCGTTTGATCGCATCCACCACGATTGCATCCACTGGCCCCTTCGCCGGCTTCAGCTTCAGCCCCATCTGCTCTTCCAGCGCGGTAAAAATCGAGGGCCGCGGATCGGAGGCGTCCGCACCCTCCGGCGCCCACTCTAGCGTGAAGTCGTACGCGCCCGCGAGGCCGGTCTGGTTCACCACAGTTCGTCCCACTGTGTTCGACAGGTTCATCGCCAGGCTGTCAATCGAAATCCCACGCGCTGTAAACTTTCCACTGTAGGATGAGCTTCCGCCTGTCTCGCTCACCGACTTCTTCAGCTTGCCCGCATCGACCACCGTCAGCACGTAGATCGGCAGTTCCTTGGTGGTGCGGTGGACCTTCAGCGCAAAGCGGTCCGCCAGCAGCGCCTGCAGCATCTTCTGTCTCTGCTGCCACTGCTCTTGGGGTTGGAGCTTGGCCAGCGCCGCGACGGTATCCCCATCCATCTTTGCCTCAATCGCGAACGCTTCACTGCCGGCCCACGCGGGTAGCCCAACGATCTGGTCGGGTGTGTGGACGTCGTAGGCGCTCATGATGAATCCGATCGGCGGTGTGATGGCCGAGAAGCCGTCGATCGTGTTCCGCCAATAGGACTGCACCCCCTCGGACTTGTCGGGTTTGACGGTGGCAACGGCGTACTCGTATTGCGGGGTGGGAGCGGCTTGGGCTGTCGGCGGAGCGGCGGCGGGAGCCTGCGAGTGCATGGCTGGAGATAACAGAGCGGCGAGAACGAGGACGAGCCCGGCGAAACGAATATGCGCTTTCATGCAAATACTATACGTGCAGCCGTCGGTTCCAGTTCGCGAAGACTACACATTCACCGCCATGCTCTCCACGCTGCTGAAGCCGTCCAGCAGCGCCTCAGCCACCGTCGGATGCGCGTGGATGGTGAACATCATCTCCTCCACTGTCGCCTCCAGCTCCAGTGCGGTCACCGCCTCCGCGATGATCTCCGTCGCGTATGGCCCGATGATGTGTACGCCCAGCACCTCGCCGTACTTCGCGTCCGCCACCACCTTCACGAATCCTTCGTGGGCGTCCAGGATCGTCGCCTTCGAGTTGCCCACAAACGGGAACTTGCCGACTTTGACCGTATGCCCCAGCTCCCTGGCCTTCGCCTCCGTCAGCCCCACGCTCGCGATCTGCGGCTCGCAGTAGGTGCAGCCGGGAATCCGCGTCTTATTGATCGGCTTGGCATACTTGCCCGCTATCCGCGCCGCCACAATCAGCCCCGCCATCGATCCCACATGCGCCAGTTGCGGCAGCCCGCCTACAATGTCGCCGATCGCGTACACGCTCGGCTCGCTCGTCTCCATCCATTCATTCGTCATGATGAATCCGCGCTCCGGCGCAATCTTCGTCTTCTCCAAGCCTATGTCCGCCGTCCGAGGTGCCCGCCCCACCGCAACCAGCACCTTCTCCGCCTGCTTCGTCTGCGCCTTGCCGTTCGCGTCCGTCCACGTCACCAGCGCGCCGTCCTTGTTCTTCTCGATCTTCGTGTCTTTGATCCCGAGATTCACGTCGAAACCGCGCTTCTTGAACAGCCGCAGCAGCTCTTTGCTGATCTCTTCGTCCTCCACCGGGACCATGCGCGGCAGCATCTCCAGGATGGTCACCTCCGCGCCAAAGCTCTTGAAGATCGATGCAAACTCCACGCCCACCGCGCCCGACCCGATCACCACCAGCGACTTCGGCATCTCCGCAATCTTCAGAATCTCGTAGTTGGTCAGGACCGTCTCGTCCGCCTTCACGCCCGGCAGCATCCGCGCGTCCGATCCCGTCGCCAGCACCACCTTCTTCGCCTTCACCGTCTCCGTCTTGCCGCCTGTCAGCTTCACCTCAACCGCGTGAACGCCGTCCTTCGACGGTCCCATCAGCCGTCCGAATCCCTTGAACGTCGTGATCTTGTTCTTCTTCATTAGGAAGTCGAGGCCCTTGGTGTGCCGCGTGATGATATCGTCCTTGCGCGCCAGCACGCCCTTCCAGTTCAGCTTCGCCTCGCCCACGCCCTCGATGCCGTAGCGGTCCGCATGCTTCAGTTGGTCCCAAAGCTCCGCCGTGAACAAGACCGCCTTGGTAGGGATGCAACCCCACAGCAGGCACGTTCCGCCCAGCCGGTCGTTGGCGTCCACCAGCGCCACCTTCAACCCATACTGTGCCGCGCGGATCGCGCAGGTGTATCCGGCCGGGCCCCCGCCCACCATCACCACATCGAAGATCGTCTCTGCCAAGGGATGCTCCTATCCAGATCGAATTCGCAACAGCTCGATTTTACGCTGCTATATGCCTTACTCTCAGATGCTCCGGCCTGCCCGCGCGGCGCACTCTCGCCCTGTACTTTTCCTTCTCTCGCGATTCCCGCTTACCACGCGATATACACGTCCCGCCCAACCCACTCCGCGCTCCCGATCTGCCGCATCATAAAATCCGCCACATCCTCCCGCGCAATCCTCCACGCGTTCCGTGGCAGAGCCTCCCCATCCACGCGATACGTCCCGCGACCCGCTCCATTTGTCAGCATCGGAGGCATCACCATCGTCCAATCCAACCCCGACCCCGAGAGCGTCTTCCACTGCGCCACCTGCGACGCCACCGGCCACTTCAAAAACGTGTTGTACACCATCTTCTGCACAAACCACCGCCGCCACGCCGGCTGCTTCTTCAGCGAATCGCTCAGCGCCCCCACCGACCCCAGCGCAATGATCCGCTGCACACCCGCTTCCTTCATCGCCTCCACGATCAGCGGCACGGCGCGCTCTAGCACCTCCTCCCTGCGCAGCGACCGCGCCCCCAGCGCCGACAGCACCACATCCGCCCCCTCGACCGTCCGCCGCACCGCCTCCGCATCGAACGCGCTTCCCTCCACCACCTGCACCCGTCCGGTGTACACAAACTCCGCAGGCCTCCGCACCAGCGCCGCAACCATATATCCGGCAACCAAGCAGCGCCCCGTGAGCAGTCTGCCGGTGGCCCCGCTTGCTCCAAAGATTGCGATCTTCATCCTGCTCCCTTCCCGCGTCAATGTCTCATTATCCTCTACGCAGACCCCCCCACTGTTCAAAAGATGGGCCTGCTATCCCGTTGATATTGCTATCGTTGTTCTGTATTCCCACGAACGGGACTGGTCTGCGCGGCCGGCCTGCGAATGGTTCTGTGAAGAAGCGCGATAAGTGGGTCGTCTCTGCACCAATGCCCGCCACTCTTGCTCCTTCTTCGAGGACCAGGGCGCGGTTTTCTAAATCCATGCCGCACCGCAACCCACCGACTCTGCGACACATCGGCTTGGTATCCACATTTCCAGCGACAACGGCTGCTACTACTGGTTTCTCTCTTTCTTAATCCTTATTTTTAGTAACAGCAGTACGATTTGCGTTAGGGAATCCCAGAACAAGTCCGTATTTTGAAAGGGCGGGACTTCAGTCCCGCCGCAAGCACTGCATTTGCAATGGGGCGTTAGCCCCCGAGGGAATGTCTACACACTTGTGCCGTTCTTCCTTAGCCAGCATGGAACGCACTCATCACACACAAGGTGCTGCGCTTTCCACAAAGAAATCTGTCGCGCGACCGGGCCGCGAGTCAATAAAATCGAGAAGACCGAGGCTGGGCAGTACACACCGCGCCGGATTCGGTGTACAGTTTGGCCAGCATCCATTTCAATGAAAGAATGCCCGGAGAGACCGCCTTGCCCAAAGAAATTCAGGATGCAACCGCCGCAACAACTCAGGAGCCCGAGATGACGACGACAGCCGCGCCTGCTGGAAACCTTGAGATCACCGTGTCCCGCGCCGAGCTATTGCGCGAGCTGACCGCCGCACAGTCTGTCGTCGAGCGCAAGACAACCATCCCCATCCTCTCCAACTTTCTCTTCGAGGCTGCGGACGACACGCTCACCATCACCGCCACCGATCTCGACCAAGGCGTGCGCACCAGTTGCGCGGCCAAGGTCAAGAAGCCCGGCGCATGCACCATTCCCGCGCGCAAGCTCTACGACTACATCAAGCTGCTGCCCGAGGGCGACATCGCAATCAAGCTGATGGACAACCACTGGGTGCAGATCCGCGCCGGCCGCTCCAACACCAAGATGGTCGGCATGGCGCGCGCCAACTTCCCGCAGGTCCCGGAGTTCCCAGCCTCCGGCGCGTTCAAGCTCTCCGTGGCCTCGCTCGAAAACATGATCTCCAAGACCATCTTCGCCATCTCCAACGAAGAGTCCCGCTACACGCTCAACGGCGCGCTGCTGGTGCTCAAGGCAGAGTCCATGGCCATGGTTGCGACGGACGGTCACAGGTTGGCCCACATTGAAAAACTTGGTGAGTCGCTCGCGGGCGTCTCCGGCGAGAAGAAGACCCTCATTCCGCGCAAGGCTCTTAGCGAGCTGCTCTCCCTGCTCAACTCCACCGAGGCCGAGTCGCTCGACTTCGCCGACGACGAGCAGACCCTCTTCTTCCGCGTCGGCGGCCGCGTTCTCACCTCCAGGAAGCTCACCGGCCAGTTCCCCAACTACGAGGCCGTCCTGCCGCGCGACAACAACAAGTTCGTCATCGTCCGCTCCGAGGACCTCATGGGCTCCATTCAGCGCGTCGCCCAGTTCGCCGACGAGCGCTCCGGCGCCATCAAGATCCGCCTCGAGCAGAACGAACTCAAGCTCTCCAGCTCCTCCACCGACTCCGGCGAATCCGAAGACACCATCGAGACACCGTACAACTACGATCCGCTGGTGGTCGGCTTCAACAGCCAGTACCTGCTCGACTTCCTCAAGGCCATCGGCAACTCCGGCGAGGTCCGCCTGGAGTTCAAGGACGCCCAGTCCGCCGGCCAGATGCGCCCCGAAGACGCCTCCGAAGACGTCAAGTACCGCTACATCCTCATGCCCATGCGCATCTGAATTGGGTGCCCCATCCATCGCAGCTTCATCGCGATAGGTGAGATGAGTGCGATGACAAACACAAAAGCCCGGCTGATTGCCGGGCTTTTCGTTTTCGCTTATCTCGAACCTGTCATCCTGAGCGAAGGTTGGCGCACCCGCGCCAACCGCAGTCGAAGAGCCTGTCCTGAGCTTGTCGAAGGAACCTGCGGTTAAATTGTTGAGGTTGGCGACGCTCGAACCGGAGGGAGCAGGGGCCTTCAGGCCCCTGAATCTCGCCGCTATAAATAGCGGGCTTTAGCTCCGGGCGGAATATCGGCGCTCGTCGGTGTTCATCGGTGTTAAGCCTCTGTCCTTTGACCCATCCCTCACTGCCTCAACTCCACCTCGGTCGCACCCTGCCCGCCCTGATCGTGTGGCGGCTCGGTCACGCTGGTCACCTGCGGATGGTTCTTCAGAAACTCCCGCAGCGTCCGTCGCAGAATCCCCATCCCCGTCCCGTGCACAATGCGGATGTGTGGCAGCCCCGCCATGAACGCACGGTCCAGGTAGCGCGAGACCTCATCCTGCGCCTCCTCTGCTGTCCGCCCAATCACATTGATCTCCATCGGCACAGAGTCAGAATTTGAAGTTGTCTGCACCGTAATTCCGCCTCGCCTCCGCGCAGCCTCCGCCGGCGTCACCGCAACCACCGGCGTCACCTCCGCAATATCTCCAATCGCCACGCGCATCTTCATCGTCCCAACTAAAACCTCGAAGTTCTTCGCATCGATCACACGTTCCACCCGCGCCTCTCGTCCCAGGCTCTTCAGCTTCACCAGATCGCCGGCCTTTACCGCGCGCACTGCACCCACCCCACGCCCGCTCACCTGCGCCGCCGCATCGTTCTTGTCCGCCCCCGTCGTGTGCGCCACCACGGTCGAGTTGAACTGCTCGGCAAACTCGCGCTTCACGCGCGCCACCGCTGAACTAGCCTCGCGCGCAATCTTCTTCGCCACGGCCTTGTCGTCGATGGCCTTCACCGTCTCGCGCAGTTGCGTTTCAAACTCCCCGATCAGCGACTTCAGCTTCGCCTCCAGTTCCTTGGTGCGCGCCTTCTGCTCCGCGCGCCCCTCCGTCTCCAGCCGCAGCCGTTCGCGCACAATCTCCCGCTCGCGCAATCGCAGCGCCTCGCGTTCGCCGCTGGCCGCGAACATTTGTGCGTGCAGTTGGTCGAGCAGCACACCAATGTCTGCGGCCTGCGTAGTCAGTTGCTCCCGCGCCGCCGCCACAATCTCTGCCAGCAGCCCCAGCCGCTCCGCAATGTTCAATCCCGCCGATGCTCCCGGAACGCCTAGCCGAATCTGGTAGGTCGGCGACAGCGTCGCCTGGTCGAACCCCACCGCCGCATTCAGCACTCCCGCGCGATTGGCCGCATACACCTTCAGCGACGTCAGGTGCGTCGTAATGCAGCTCCACGCGCGCACGCTGAGGAAGTGTCCGGCAATCGCCACCGCCAGCGCCGAACCCTCCTCGGGGTCGGTCGCCGAGCCAAGCTCGTCCAGCAGCACCAGCGAGTCTTCATTCGCCAGGCGCGCGATGCGGTCCACGTTGAGCACGTGCGAGGAAAAGCTCGACAGGTTCGACTCGATCGACTGCGCGTCGCCAATGTCCGCGTAGATCGCCCGGAAGAGCGGCAGCGTCGCAGCCTCCGCGGGCACGGGCAATCCCGCCTGCGCCATCAGCGCCAGCAATCCCGTTGTCTTCAGCGCCACCGTCTTGCCGCCGGTATTCGGCCCGCTGATAATCAGTTGCCGCGCATCGGGCTCAAGCGCCAGCGTAATCGGCACCGCCGCCTCACCCGACCGTCGCAGCCGCAGCTCCAGCAGCGGATGCCGCGCCGCCGTCAGCCTCAACCCACCCCCTTCAAGGTCGTCATTCTGACTCGTAGAGTCAGAATCTCGGTATTTGTCTTCGCCACCAACTGACTTGCTGAACGACGGCCGCACGCACTCCATTTCATCCGCAAATCGCGCCCGCGCGAAGTGGCTCTCCACCTCGGCCAGCACCGCCGTCCCCAGCAGGATCGCGTCCGCCTGTTCGCCGATGGCCCGCGTCATCGCCACCAAAATCCGGTGGATCTCCCTCTGCTCTTCGTCCAGCAGTCGCACCAGCTCGTTGTTCTGTTCGATCGTCTCCAGCGGTTCCACAAACACCGTCTGCCCCGACGACGACGACCCATGAATCACCCCCGGCACGCGCCTGCGAAACTCCGCCTTCACCGGAATCACGAACCGCTCGCCGCGCACCGTAATCAACTCCTCCTGCGTCGATCCATCGCTGGCCAGCGCGCGCAGCGACTTTCTCAGGCTCTCTTCAATCGCCCGGTGTTGCCGCTCCATTGCGCGCCGGATGCGCCGTAGCTCGTGACTCGCCTCATCCGAAAGCGTGCCGTCCGGCTCGATCTTTCCCCGCAGCGCCTGCAGCAGCGGCGCAAAGTCGTGCTCTACCAGCGTTGCCGAAAGCCCCGCAATCCCCGGCCAAACCCGCGCCCGCCCCGCAGGCGAGATCAGCAGCGCGCGCCACGCCGCAACCCGCTCCACCACCGTCAGCAACGCATTGATCTCCAGGGCCTCCAGCGCAGTGCCTTCAATCCCCGCCTGCTCCAGCCGTTCCGTCGGATCGAACAGCCCGTGGAACTCGAAGCTCCCGCCGCCCGTCAGCAGGCCGCGAATCTCGCCCGTCCGCTGCTGCTGCGCCTCAATCCACGCCCGGTCCGCGCTCGGCTCCAGTGCCAGCACCCACGCGCGTCCCAGCGGAGAACTGGCCCGGCCCGCGATCAGCTCCCTCAGCCGCGGCCACTCCAGCGCGGCGGAGCTGGCCTCGGCAAGCGGCGACGGAATATTGGGTAGCAGGCTCACATCTGCTATGGTAGCTGGCAACACATCGAAAGGGTGCGCCTTGCGCGAACCAGCAGAGTACGACGCCATCGCGGACCACTCCTAGCAGCGACTAGCACGTCATTCTGCGCGCAGCGCAGAATCTCTGTAGTTGTCTCTTCCTCGAACCTCGAACCTCGAACCTGAAACCTCGTACACTATCCCCATGAACTTTCCAGCCACGCGAATGCGCCGTCTGCGCCGCACTCCGGCCCTGCGCTCCCTGGTGCGCGAGACGCACCTGTATCCCGGCGCACTCGTCTATCCGCTCTTCCTCTGTCCCGGCGAAGGCGTGCGACGCGAGGTCGCCTCCATGCCCGGCGTCTTCAACCTCTCCATCGACGAGGCGCTCAAAGAAGCCGAATCCTGCGCCGCGCTTGGCCTCGGCGGCCTCCTCCTCTTCGGCCTGCCTGCGCACAAGGATGACCTCGCCACCGGAGCCTACTCAGAAAATGGGATCGTCCAGCAGGGCCTGCGCGCCCTCAAATCCTCACGCTCCCTCGACACACTCGTCCTCATCGCCGACGTCTGCCTCTGCGAGTACACCTCGCACGGCCACTGCGGAGTAGTGACCCGCTCAGCTTCCCCCGCCAGCCCTGCGCCGGGCGAAGCCTGGCGCATCGAGAACGATGCAACCCTCCCCCTGCTCGCCCGCACCGCCGTCTCCCTCGCCCAGGCCGGGGCCGACATCGTAGCTCCCAGCGACATGATGGACGGCCGTGTCGAAGCCATCCGCGCCGCCCTCGACGCAGCCGCGTGCGAGAACACGCCCATCCTCAGCTACGCCTCCAAGTTCGCCTCCGCCTTCTACGGTCCCTTCCGCGAGGCCGCCAGCTCCGCGCCACAGTTCGGCGACCGCCGCAGCTACCAGATGGACGGCGCCAACCTCCGCGAAGCCATGCGCGAGATCGACCTCGACATCGCCGAGGGCGCGGACATGATTCTAATGAAACCCGCCCTCCCCTACCTCGACGTCATCCGCGCCGCCCGCGAACGCTTCGACGTCCCCCTCGGCGCCTACCAGGTCTCCGGCGAGTACGCCATGCTGCAGGCCGCCTTCCAGCGCGGCTGGCTCGACCCCGAGCGCGCGATGCTCGAGTCCCTCACCTCCATCCGCCGCGCCGGTGCCGACTTCATCGTCACCTACTTCGCCAAGGATGCCGCCCGCACACTGGCGTAAATCGGGTGCCCCATCCATGCGCAGTTTCATCGCGCATGGGTGGGTTCACGGTGCCCCGCCCAGCCCTCGCACGGCCTCTTCCAGCCTCGCGGTCAACTCTGCTGCATCACTCTCTTCCTCTGCCGCCGGGATGGCCCGCCCGATCCGCACCTCGATCCTGCCGGAGCGGAACCAGCGCTCGCCGCTTGCGCGAATCTCGCCCAACCCAATCAGCGCCACCGGCACAATCGGTACGCGCGATTCCACCGCCAGCAGCCCGATGCCCGGCCGAAACGCGTGCAGCCTGCCATCGCGGCTGCGCGTTCCCTCGGGGAAGATCAGCACCGAATAGCCGCGATCCAACGCCTCGCCCGCGTGCGCAAAGCTGCGCCGGAAGCCCCGCGCCCGCGGCAGCGGGAATACGTTGAACAACGCCGTCAGCAGCCAGTACGCCGCCGGCCCGAACAGGTTTGCCACCGCGTTCGCCTGGTTGCGCGCACGTCGCATGTCCATCAGCATCTCGCCCGACATCGCCGCGGCGACGCGTCGTCGCAGCTTCGCCGGCAGCGCGTACAACACCAGCGCCCCGTCGTACGCCGTGACGTGGTTGGCGATCACCAGCACCGGCGCGTCGGGCAGCTCCGCCGCCTCGCGGACCACGCGCGGAGCGGCAAGCAGCCACACCGCAGGCCGCATCACCAGTTCGATAAACGCCACGCGCCCCGCCTGCATCGCCCAGCTCCACGGCCAGCGCGGATAGCTGTGCTCACGAGTTACAGGTTGATCGTTGACCGTTGTTCGTTCTTCGTTGTCGGTTGTTCGCTGCCGGTTGTCTGTTGGCAATGCACGGTCAACGGAGAACGCAGATCGCAGAACGGTTCCTTCGACCAGCGCTCGCAGCTCCGCCACATCTTCCACCTTCGACACCGCGTCGTCTTCCAGCTCCACTGCGAAACGCTGCTCCAGCGCGGACTGCAGTTGTACGCGTCCCAGCGAGTCCAGATGCAAGTCTTCGCTGAGCCGCATCTGACTGACCGCGGCGGAATCCCATCTCTCATCAACCGCAATCGCCTCGCCCGTGACCTCGGCGATCAGCTCCAGCAACTCATCGCGATCTGCCGCAGCTCCGCCCGCCGATTGCCGTCCTCCCGCCAGCGTCTCGCAGGCCCACCGCGCCACCTCTCGCCGCACCAGCTTTCCGGTCGACGTATACGGGAACTCGATCTCCGGCCAGCGCAGCACGCGCCGGATCTGCTGGACCTCGGCCAGCCCGCGGTTGGCCTCTGCCACGGCGCGCCGCAGTTCTTCTTCCCCACCGGAGAACAGCACCACGGCAACCGGCTCCGCGCCGCCCGTCATCTCGCACGCGACGACGACTGCGCCGCGCACACCGGCCTGCGCAGCCAGCGCGGCCTCCAGGTCGCCGGGATGGATGTTCATCCCCGCGCCGGTCACAATCACATCGCCCTTGCGCCCCAGGAATCGCAGCTCGCCCGCCGCATTCTTCTCCGCCAGGTCGCCGGTGGCCAGCCATTCGCCCTCGCGCGCGTGCATCCGGCCCGCGCTCCACGTCGCCCCGGAGAGCATCTCGCCGCGCACCAGAATCTCGCCCTCCTCCGTAATCTTCACCTCGCGTCCCGGCAGCGCCTTCCCGATCGTCCCCGGCGCGATGTGGAAGGGATGGTTCAGCGTCACCAGCGCGGCGGTCTCCGTCATTCCGTAGCCCTGGATCAGCGCAAATCCCAGCCGGCTCCAGAAGGTCTCCAACTCTGCCGGCAGTGTCGCGCCGCCCGAGATGACAGCCCAGAACTTCCAACCCAGCGCGCTGTGTACGCGGCGAAAGGCCCACCATCGCCTCCAGATCGAAATCCCGGCAGACGCGTCAATCTGCGCGGCGAGAGTAGGGAAGCGGCCCAGCAGATGCGCGCGCAGCAGATGCAGCACGCGGGGCACAGCCACCAGCACCGAGATGCGCTCGCGCCGAATCAGCTCAGTGACGCGCGCCGGCTCAAGCTGCTCGGCGAAGTGCACCTCGGCGGCCAGCAGCGTGGGACACCACAGCCCCATGAACTGCCCGAAGACGTGGCTCAGCGGAATGCTGTGCAGAAAGCGCAGCGGATGGAAGACGCGCTCGTATTTGATGTATCTGTCGATCTCGTTCTCGATCGACTGCAGGCTCACCAGCACGTTGCGGTGCGTATGCACCACGCCGCGCGGCTCCGCCGTCGTCCCCGAGGTAAAGACGATTTGGAACGGCGTCTCCCGGTTGACCGCATCACTCACGGCGAACAGCGGCTCTGCAGGCAGCCGCTGCGCAATCCCACGCAGCTCCATCATCGGAACGTGCGCGCCCTCCGACCGGGTGCCCCATCCTTTCGCGGCCTCATCGCGAAAGGGCCGGGGTCCCCGCCAGCTTCGCTGGTGGGGTGGAAAGGGTGGGTTGCCGTTCGCGATCTCTGCCAGCAACCGCGCATCGCCCACGATCAGCTTTGGCGCAACATCCTTCACCACCCGCGCCGCGAACTCGCTCGAGCCTGCCGCGTCCAGCGGCACCGCGATCACTCCCCTCAGCAGGCAGCCGAAGAAGACGCCGATCCACTCCGCCGAGTTCTCGCCCCACAGCGCCGCGCGCTCGCCCGGCGCCACGCCGCGCCGCTCCAGCTCCGCCGCGAATCGCCCCGCAATCCCGGCCAGCTCGCCGTAGGTCGTCGCGTAGCGCCGGTTGCCGCGATGCGCCACCACCGCCGTCTCCCCGGCGTGGCTGCGAAACTCCTCCACAAGGCTGGCCAGATGCTCCCGCACACGTCCATCATAGTGCCGCCTCACAATTCCTGTGGCGTCGAGTCAGAATGAGAAGATGGATTGCCGGACGGATTTCAGTGCCACATGGGATCGCGGCCGCAGCTCTCGTCAGGAGGAACGCAAATGCCCACGCACTTCACCCCCGAGGCCATCAAATTTCTGCGCGGGCTCAAGCGCCACAACGACCGCGCCTGGTTCGAGCCGCGCAAGGCCGTCTACGAGCGCGAGCTCAAGGCCCCCATGCTCGCCCTCATCGAGGAGGTGAACGCCTCCCTCGCCGGCTTCGCGCCGGACCACGTCCGCCCCGCGCCGAAGTGCCTCTTCCGCATCTATCGAGACACGCGCTTCTCCTCCGACAAGCGTCCCTACAAGACCCACGTCGCCGCCTGGTGGGCGTGCGCCGGAATGCAGAAGACCTCCGGTGCAGGCTTCTACTTCCACGTCAGCCCGACCGAGACCATCATCGCCGCCGGCGCGTACATGCCCACTCCCGAACAGACGCTTGCCATCCGCCGCTACTTGCTGGACCACCACTCCGAGCTGCGCTCCCTCCTGGCCAACCGCAAGCTGCGCGCCGCCATGTGCGAGTTCGATGGCAACCGCCTCACCCGTCCGCCGCGCGGCTTCTGCGCCGATTCGCCCGCCATCGACCTCCTGCTCTGCCGCCAGTGGGGCGTCTCGGCCACGCTTCCCGCCGAGCGCGCAACCCGGCCCACGCTGCTCCGCGACATCACCTCGCGCTTCGCGCTCGCAGCCCCTATCGTCCACCTCCTCAACCGTGCGATTTCTTCGGCCCAGCCTGCAAAATTCCAAGAAAAAACCGCATTTGTTCCAAAAAGAGGACAAAACCCGAAGAAAACGGCAAAATAACTGTGGAAACCAGATAAAACCCATTGACAAAGTAACCCGAATGGTCGAAGGTGAATTGCGGTACGTTTCCTGACACCCGCATAAACACCGGCGATTTCGCAGCACAGAACCACCGGAAGCTGGTTCGACGCGGGCCGGTCAGGCGGACCGATCGGCACCACATGGCACTCGCAGCACGATCCTGAACCACCAACTTGGAACCAAGGAGCAACTTATTATGGCAAAAGGTATGACCAAGACAGCGCTGGTACGCGCACTGGCAGAAAAGCTCGAATTGACCAACAAGCAGACCGCATGCTTCCTCGAAGTGCTGGCGGAGACCGCCGTCAAGGAGACCAAGAAGAACGGTGAG
>Ga0326728_10009812_pt1 | contig 22793 bp, 19 predicted proteins | sample MB3enrmetagenome_FD_207602 | JGI IMG/M metagenome (GOLD analysis project Ga0326728, IMG submission 207602) | Lab enriched peat soil microbial communities from McLean, Ithaca, NY, United States - MB31MN | ecosystem: Environmental > Terrestrial > Soil > Wetlands > Peat | place: USA: New York... | reverse complement strand
AACGCGGGTCGGTGGCGCAAATCTGCATCGCCAGGTCATGGGCCAGTTGCTGGAACTCCTCGGTGCGCGCGACGAAATCCGATTCGCAGTTCACCTCGACCAACACGCCGATCTTCCCGCCGGCGTGGATATAAGAACCCACGATGCCTTCCGCCGTCACCCGGCCGGCCTTCTTGGCTGCGGTCGCCATGCCGCGTTTGCGGAGCACGGTGAACGCCGTTTCCAGGTCCCCCTGGGCCTCATCGAGCGCTCGTTTGCACTCCATCATGGGAGCGCCGCTCATCTCGCGCAGTTTTTTGACTTGCTCCGGTGATACACTCATTCTCGGTTAGGTCCTCCCGACACGAAAAAGGCAGGCGTGGCTCCCGGCCGCGCCACCCTCACGGGCCGCCCTGGGAATTCGCGGGACTTACGGATTGTCCGTGGTAGTGTCTCCCCCGTCGTCGGGTTTACGCGTACGGGGTCTCAGTTCACCCGGCTTCCGCCGCAGTTTGGGGACGCGCACGCGGCCATCGAGGTCTTCCTCGGCAGCCAGGACGGCGGGCGACAGGACCCCGGGCTCGCCTTCCACCGCCGCCACCGGCCCCTGTTCTTCCCCGCCCGCCGCGTACGCTGCGGCCAGGCGCTGCCGTTCGAGTTCTTCCGCCGCTTTTTCTGCCGCCACTTTCTCATCCTCGAGGCGTTTGTCTTCGGCCGCCTGGCGGCCTTCCAGGATGGCATCGGCAATGCGCGAGGTGAACAAGCGAATGGCCCGCAGAGCGTCATCGTTTCCGGGGATCACGTAATTCACCAGGTCCGGGTCGCAGTTGGTGTCCACGATGGCGACGACCGGAATCCCCAGCTTGCGAGCCTCCTGCACGGCAATTTCCTCGCTATGGGAGTCCACTACGAAGAGCAGGTCGGGCAGCCCGGCCATATCCTTGATGCCGGCGAGGTTCTGTTCCAGGTGCTTCCGCTCGCGTTCCAGGCGCTGCACTTCCTTCTTGGTCAGGAGGTCGTAGCGCCCGTCGCGGCTCATCTCCTCCAGCTCCTTCAGGCGGGTGATGGATTTCTGGATGGTCGCATTATTGGTCAGCAGCCCCCCCAGCCATCGATGATTTACATAATACATTCCACAGCGTGTAGCTTCCTCGGCAATAGCTTCCTGGGCTTGTCGCTTGGTGCCCACAAACATGATGATCTTACCCTCGCGGGAAAGGTCCGCCACGATGCGCGCCGCTTCTTTGAACAGCTTCAGGGTTTTTTGCAGGTCGATGATGTAGATCCCGTTGCGCTCCCCGTAAATGTATTCCTTCATCTTGGGGTTCCACCGGCGGGTCTGATGGCCGAAGTGTACACCGGCCTCCAGGAATTCCTTCATCGTTATGTTTGACAAAACCTCACCTCGCGTAAATAGCTGTCAGCGATCAGCTATCAGCCCTCAGCTAGAACACAGCCGATAAGCTGACCGCCGAGCGCCTCTTTACTAGCTGCCAGCTTTCGGCTATCAGCAATCAGATAAGGCCTGAGCTGAAAGCTGAGAGCTGACGCTTGATAGCTTCTTCCCTACCGCTTCGAGAACTGGAACCGCTTGCGCGCTCCCTTTTGGCCGTACTTCTTCCGTTCCTTGGCGCGGGGGTCGCGGGTCAGGAAACCGCCCTGGCGCAAACGCGAGCGGAGTTCCGGGTTGAAAACCACCAGGGCGCGCGCGATGCCGAGCTGCGCGGCGCCCGCCTGACCGTGGATTCCGCCCCCCGCGGCGTTCACCAAAATATCAAACTTCCCCCCCATCTCGGTGTGCGCCAAGGGGAACTGGACTTCCGCGCGCAGGGCTTCGGAGGGGAAATAAGCGTTGAAGGGCTGGTGATTGACCACGATCTTGCCCTCGCCGGGGCGCAGGATCACCCTCGCTACCGCAGTCTTGCGACGACCTGTTGCCATGTATTGGACAAGCTCAGCCACAGTTACTCCGTTCCACTTAAGATTCTGTAAGGATTCAAACTAGCGCGCCAGGGTAAGCACATGGGGGGACTGCCCCGCATGGGGATGGGTCGATCCCACGTAGACTTTCAGACGCCGCGCCAAGCGATCGCGCCACCGGTTCTTGGGCAGCATGCCGTAAATCGCCTCGATCAGCAGCTTCTCCGGTTGCGTTTCAAAAATCTTGCGCGCGCTGATCTCCCGGAGCCCTCCCGGATAACCCGTGGTATGGCGGTAAATCTTTTCGTCGAGCTTCTTCCCTGTCAGGCGGATTTTTTCAGCGTTGATGATAATCAAACCGCTGCGATGATCGGCGCTGGGGGTAAAATCCGGCGAGTCCTTGCCGGTCAAAACCCGTGCCGCCCGGGCGGCGAGCCGTCCTAGCACCCAACCTTCCGCATCTACGACGTTCCAATGAATTTGCCCGCGCCGCGCTTTGGCGAGATACGTTCCCACTCTACTCTCCGTTTGCATCCTTGGATTGCAAACTTATATTTGTACTTGAGAATACCCGCTTTTGTCAACTAATACGGAGTTCTGGTAGTGGGTCAGTCTGAAATTCTTTTTTTGTAAGGCCCACGTGGGCCGTAGACCGGCTTCGGCAGTAAGGCAACAATCTCATCATAACTCCAAACATGGTCACTGACGCCAGCTTCCATAGCCGGGGTGCAGCGTAGCGTCCGATGGATTCTCCCGAAGTTATAGTACATGAAGTAAACCGCCACGGTCGCCAGATGGTTCTTGACCTTTTTGCTAAAGGCATTCGTCAACCTAGTGAATCGGCGCATGTGCATCCGCATCGAAAGATTCTGTCGCTCAACATAGCTGGTGGGGATATGGGCAGGATCGGGGTTGCCCTGTACTGGCTTTCTCTCGCACCCGATGCACTCCGCAGGGGAATACCGGGTCTCTTCCTGCGATGCTCCGTAAATCTTTACCAATTGAGCATAATCAATGTCCGCTCCGAATGCCCCCTCTACAGCTTCCACGTAAACCTTGAGGCCATCGGTCGTCAGTTGAACGCGGCCAGCGAGACGGCTCTTTAGATCGTCAATGAAAGCATTCGCAGTCCGTGCGTCTCGATTACCGAGCATGAAAGAGGGAATCAGTTTGGTGTCTGCGTCAATAGCCGTCCAGGTCCATACATCGCCAACGCCAAACTGACCTTTCATTTCGGCGGGGACGTTCTTTTCCTTCGCGTAGACGAAGCTCCATATCTCGTCACACTGGACGCGCTTGCACTTCAGATTGCGAAGCGTGCGGTCCTGATAATCAACGCAAGCATCACCAAGTTCAACGAGTAGCCTAGTAATGGTGTTCTTGGAAAGTCCCGTCAAGCGGACCGTGGCCCGTATGGAGTTTCCCTCACAAATGCAGGCAACGACTTGAGCGCGTTCTTTGTCTGATAGCTGTTTCATACTGACCATTATGCATGAGCGAGTACGCAATGTCAAGGGAAATCTTTTTGAAATATAAACAGGAATCCCTGCCGTTATTACGGCAGGGATTCTAGGAGAGAACGATGAAGTCCAAGCTTGATCCTACGTTGCGGGGGCAGGCGCACATCGGCGCTTGCTGCGAGAGGAATTCTTGTCTTTAGTTCTATTGACGCGCTCTATTGATCCGGGGCTTGACCGTCGTAGAAGCGCACCCCAACTATTATTGGGACCGAGTTTTGCAAGTCCAATCGCCGTCTCAACGGCATCGTAACTAGACGGGGGCTTTTTGGTTTTAGTCATAATATCTCCTCAAGCTTCCCGATGTATGTCACATCTTGGATGTATTCGAGCATACTTTCGATGGCTGAATCAACTTCTCCTTCCGCCTCAATGGCTTCCAGACCGATCTTCGAGGCTTCTTGAATGTCGATGAAAAATCCGTGTTCTGGATAGTCATGAACCAGAGCCCGCGCAATCTCTTCTGCTTTTTCTGTCGCATATTTCGGACAGAGCAACCTCACCGCATATTCTTGAGCCACTTTAAGGAGCCTAGACATATAGGTGTAGTGAACGGTGTCAATCTTCTCAAACAAAGGTCTCAATAATTCTGCAACAAAGTGCTGAACGCCTGGGAGCAGTATATTGGTCGTCTTCCCGGACCGCTTCAGCAGGAGTAGCATTTGGGCATCTATTGCCTGTAGAGCGAACGCGTTGAGACGATCGAGAGCTTGAACTTCGTCCAAAGCAGAAATGCGCTGTTCCCTATCCGGGTCCACTATTTGCACATCTAATGGACCAAGCTCGGCATTTCTACCGAGGATTACGCGGTCCGCTCCTAAAACAAGAAGCGTGGCTGCGCTCTTAGCCCATTCCGGTATAACTGCAGTAAATCCGCCACAGTTCTTTCTCAGGTACTTAGCGATTTGATAGGCACATTTAGCCGATCCCCCGCCTGAATCAACCACCAACGCAATTGGTTGTGTAGTAGTGATCCCGGTCTTTCTTGAACAAAGGGACTTTCGCGTCGCTACCTCTAAATCGTCAAATTCCCCATCTCCGCCGCTATGTATCATGAACCATACTGGCATACCGAGAGCCGTTTCGAGCTTCTGTATGGCCTGCACAAATCCGTCTGGCAATATGTAGCTCTTGCCGGGATGAATGCTCGCGGCGTACCGTTTAGGCGGCGGTTCCGCAGGTGGAGGAGTTGGTGCTGTTGCCATTTTAGTTTTTCTTTCCCCAACGGGCTAGTGCAGCCTTCTTTGCAATCCGAGAACGCTTCTGATCGGACAAGCTCTCCGCTCTGGCCCTGCCGCCCTTTTGGCCTCCCAGCTTTCCTAATGCAACCGCATGTGGGTTCTTTCCAGCGTCAGGATTCGCTAGTGGCGTGCCGTCCAGGTGTTCACCAATTGCCTGTTCAACCACATTGCGAGCGACCGTCACAAAGTCGTGGTCCTTGCTTGAGCGTGTAGGCATGGTAATACCGTAGCACGTTGGGTTTGTCAAATCAAGCTTGATTTTTACCCTTCCTACGTGCTATACAAACATATGTTTGTATAGCACGTAGGAAGGGTAATTTCAATAGATCCTCCGAGAATGTTCTTCTGGCATGACAGACGCTCTCAGCAGCAAAGGCTCTCTAAGGGAAAAATAACACTTTTTGGCAGCCCAAGTGCGGTCCATGTTGCGTGATGGTATCGAGGTGTTGGAAATGGCGAAAAAAAATAAGACTACGCCGGCACCTATTGAAAAAGGCATCAAGGTCAACATCAAACTCGAAGCGAAGCCCGACACGCCTTTCTATTATGCGAATTGCATATCGGTGGCTCATTCGGCCTTCGATTTTATTATAGGAGCTGCACGCATTCCGGTTCCTCTTTCACCAGAACAAATGGAAGGCGCTAAGAAAGGCAACCCGATAATTCTTGAGCCGACATTGCAACTTGTCGTCGCTCCTTGGGTCGCCAAGAACCTGATAGATGCACTCACGGATCAGGTTGCCAAGTATGAAGAACAGTTCGGTAAAATAAACACCCAAATGCCAAACAATGAGAAAAATGAATAACGCTACTCAGACCGAAGACTATATCTACGTTTGTAGCCCTTCGGCCAGTGGGGCCATGGTGGGAATGCATACCACAACTTCGTTTCCGCAGACGAACGTTGCGCACTCGCGGACGTTCTCCCGACGGCCCAAGGACAAAGACAGAATCGAACGCGCAGTATATTCCCACATCCGGGCCGTCCGAACCCTAGGACGCACCCAGATAAACACTTCAGACATTGCCGATGCTCTTTCTCTGGACGTAAACGATGTAAATCGCGCCGTACAAAAACTAAAATCTAAGGGTGTTCGGAAGCTGTAAATGCGTCCAGGCAGAATCCCTTGCCCTATTAATACGGTCAACAATGAGGACTGGGCATGTCTGAGCGCATTGGCTGAAAGACATGAGTTTGTTGCCGAGGACTTCCAAATCAAATCCCAGCAGTTTTCATTTGCCGGCCAGCACAGAGTTCGCTTGTGCACCGCCAAGAAGAACGTCCATTGGAAGATCCCCCAAGGCATCTCGGTCGATATATCCCAAGTGACCCCGGCAAGCCAGCCGTCACCTCGCAGGCTCCCAAGGAATAGATAGACCAGAAAAATACAAACCGTTCAGCCGCTAAACACTTAATGCAGACTTCCTTCCAGTGACGGCAATTTCACTGCCACTCCCGTTTCCGTTAAATTCAGACTGACCCAATACCGGAGTTCTGAGCAGTGACTCAATTTGATGTGCCACGGGCGTCCCGCCCGTGAACGAGCACGGCCAAGATGGCCGTGGCACATCAAAATGAGTCACTACCGGAGTCCTGAAGGGTCCGGAACCCCTCGGACGCACCCTCTCCCACCGCCTCAGCGACGTGCAATCCCCCATTACGTGCTAAAATGGCGGATTTTCGGGGTCGTGTCACCGGAGGGACCACATGCGGGGAGTTGCCCGGCCGCCGGGGCCCAAGGGGCATTTTCTGGTAGGTTCGTTGCCGGAGATCCAGAGAGACGAGCTGGATTTCCTGATGCGGCTCGTGCGCGAATATGGCGATATCGTGTTCCTGCGCGTGGTCAACCATCCCGTCTATATTCTCAGTCACCCGCGCGACATTGAAACCGTTCTGGTAAGCGAGAGCAGTCATTTCATCAAATCGGTCTTCTTGCGGGAGAGCAAGGCCCTTTTCGGCCAGGGACTCCTGACCAGTGACGGCAGCCTGTGGCAGCGGCAACGGCGTTCACTTCAGCCGGCCTTTCATCACGATCACATTCTTGCCTACACACAGCCGATGATCGAGTCGGCCGAGAAGATGCTCGCGACCTGGCGCGACGGTGAAGGGCGCGATGTGCACATGGACATGACGCGCCTCACTTTGGAGATTATCGCCAAGGTTCTTTTTGGAGATGCGATTACTTCCGACGCCGATGAAGCCTGTGAAGCTTTCCTCGCGTTCTTCAAGCAATACGACCATCGCTTCGGCTTGTATCTGATTCCCGAGTGGTTTCCCACCCCGGAAAACCTCCGCTACCGCCGTGCCATCCAACGCCTGGACAAAATCGTTTTGAAATTGATTCGCGGGAAGTCCGCCCACCACGGGGACGCTCACGATATGCTATCCATTTTGTTGCGTCCCAAAGACAAGAACGGCGGTGGGATGCCGGAGCGCCAATTGCGCGACGAGATGATGACCCTCTTCTTCACCGGCCATGAAACTACGGCGCTGGCGCTGGCCTGGACTTTCTATCTTTTGGGGAAACATCCGAGGGTGGAACAGAAACTTTGGGAAGAAGTGGATCGGGTCCTGGAGGACCGGACGCCGGCCTACCAGGATTTGGCGCGCCTCCCCTATCTGGAGATGGTGGTCAAGGAATCTTTGCGGCTCTATCCTCCCGCCTATGGCGTGGTGCGTGAGGCTCTTGACGACTGCGAAATCGGCGGGTATCAAATCCCGCGAGGCGCGACCCTGGCCATCTTCCCCTGGGGGGTTCATCGCGACCCGCGATACTTTGACCGGCCGGAAGAATTCATTCCCGAGCGCTGGGAGAATGACTTTGCGAAGACCCTGCCCCGGTGCGCCTATTTTCCCTTCGGAGCCGGGCCCCGCGTCTGTATCGGCAACACTTTTGCCCAGGCCGAAGTGCCCTTGCTGATCGCCATGATCACCCGGCAATTCCAATTGCGGCTGGTTCCGAGCCATCCCGTTTCGATCGCCGCCTCTCTGACCCTTCGCCCGTGGAAGGGAATCCGCGTCACCCTCAAAAAACGCCAAATGTCCGCCCTTTAGTGCTGATCGATGACCTGGGTATCGGGCGGGGGGATGAATCGAAAGAGCGAGAGGGGCAACGAAGGGTTGCGCTCGATGTGATCGAATTGGAATTCCATCCGGCTGTCGTCCGGGTACTCCACGACCAGCCGCCGGATGTCGAACTGCGGGTCAAGTTCGATGAGGACGTCTTTATAGTCCTCGGCGTACTCCTTTTTGGGATAGGCGCGCAGCACGCGGTCCGTGGCATCGTGGGGAAGCGACGCATCGGCAAACTCGATGCGCGCGAACACCCGCCGCAGATTCACGCGTGAAAGAAGCAATTCGAAGGGCACGCGAATATCGTCACTCGACTTGACGGTGGAGCTGGTGAGTTGCTTTTCCTCGGGGATATAGAGCAGCAAGTGCTTTCCGTCGGAGAGAAAGAGCTTCTGGGCAGGATGCTGATAGTCCCAGCGCATCAAGCCCCCGCGCGCGAAGCAGGCAACCCCAGATTCGATGCGCGTCCTTCCTTCCATCGCGTAGGTCTGAGTAAAGTCCGCCCTTAGACTTCGCGCCCCATGGTAGCTCGCTTCGAACTCCTGAACGTAGGCGTCCACCGTGGCGGGTGGGGCCGCCGGTTTCCGGCCGTCCACTAAGGCGGCATCCGAAAATCCGACCGCCGGAGCCAGCAGGACCAAAACCACAAGCTGCCGAAAATCAATGGTGGGATGGGCTAACATGCTCTGAGTTTGTCAACAGCCGTTGGAGTGCCGCCTGGGCGTCCCGGTTGAGCGGGTCAGTGCGCAGGCCGGCCTGGTATTCCTTCACCGCCTCCTCCAGCCGGCCCGTGGCTTCCAGAATGCTTCCCAGGGCAAAGTGCGCGTGGGTGTCCAAGTCATCCAGAGCCAGGGCTTGCCGATAGGCCTTCTCGGCGGTGTTTCTTAACCCCAGGCGCGCGTTGATATCACCGATCGCGTTGAAGGCGCCGGGGTTGGGAATGCTCTCGATCGACTCCCGGTATTGCGCCTCGGCCTCCGCCAGGCGATCGGTTTTGAAATAGAGGTTTCCCAGCTCGTTGTGCGCCTGGACACTCAAGGGCGCCAGCGCCACGGCCGTCCGCAACTGCAACTCCGCCTCCGGCAGCTTCCCCGTCTCCTCGTAGATCATGCCCAGGTTCAAGTGGGCATCCGTGTAGTTGGGGCGCAGCCGCATGGAGCGCTCAAAGTACTGCTGGGCATCACGGTACTGTTTCTTGCCGGCGTAAACCAGGCCCATATTATTGAGAAGGAATGCGCTATTGGGCGAATCCTGCAACGCCCGCCGCCATTCGCGCTCGGCTGCCCCAGGCTGCATATGATTCCAATATACCGCACCCAGGTTCAAACGGTAGCCGGCAGCTTCGGGTTCGGCAGCCAGAGTGACCGTGTAGTAGGTGACCTCATCCCGCCAATCATTATTGCGGGTCACGATACGCGCCATGGCCACGACGGCCAGCACTCCCAGCCCGAGGCCCAGCGCCAAGCGTCGGCCCCCAGCGCCGGCCACCGCCCGGCGCCAGAGCTTGACGATGCCCCAAGCGCCCACCCAGCAGAGGCCGACCGAGGGAAGGTACAAATACCTTTCGGTGAAGACGTTAGGCCCCAGCCAGCGTGAATTCAGGACCGGGGCCAGGGTGATGAAAAACCAGATGAACCCAAAAGAGATCCGGTGCTCGCGCTTCCACAGAACCGCAAAGGCCAGGACGCACAAGCCCAGCGCCACGAGCCCCGCCAGAACGCGAGGATCGAGGGGTGTGACACTTTTATGGAAGGCATAGAAGGCGCTGAGCCGGGCCGGCCAAACCATCTTCCACAGGTACTCCCCGGCCAAGGGGACGCTGGAGATGATTGCTTCGCGCCAAGTCACGTGCGCGGTCAGGAGCACCGGCGCAAAGGCTCCGAAAAAGCGGACTCGAAATAGCACGTAGGCGACCACCAGCAGCCATAAGACGCCGTAGCGGCCGAGCTTCTGGCGCCAGGTCGTCGTCAGGCGATCACCTCGATAGAAGTGCTCGTAAATCATCGCCACCAGCGGCAGAGTCACCGCTTGTTCCTTGGAAAGTATGGCCAGGACGAAACTGCCGAGCATGCCCACCTGCGTAAGTTCGGAACGCCCGCCGCCGGGCCGCGCGCTGGCGAGAAAAAGCCAGAAGGTCATCAGGAAGAATACCGACATTTCCAGCTCAGTTACGGCGGAGACCCAAGCCACAGCTTCGGTATGTATGGGGTGCAACGCAAATAATGCCGCCGCCGCAAATGCCAGCCAAACGTCTCCGAACAATCGCCTGGTCAGGCCGAACAGGAGGCAGACCATCAGGGCGTGGAGCACGACATTGGCGAGATGAAACCCGTAGGGAAGAAGTCCAAAGAGCTTGTAACACACCAGAAATCCCAGGATGCTCACCGGGCGATAGTAATTCGTTGCGCCGCGTGCGCCCAGGTGGGCGAGAGTGCGAGTGCGGAAGATGTCTCCCAGGTGGTCGAAGCTTCGAATGTAGGGATTCGTCAGGACTTCATTGTTGTCATCGTAGACGAAGCCATTCTGGAGGGTGTTGGCGTAAGGGATGACGGCGAGCAAGAGGAGCAGCGCCAGCAGCCAAGCATGACTTCCCTGCCCGCGTGGGGCGCCGGAAGGCTCGGCGGGGCTCGGGAGCGAGCCTGCCTGGGGTTCCGTCATTGGGGAGTGACTCATTTTGACACCCGCGAGACACAATCCTCACGCAAAAGGTCAATGGCGATTGGATCAGGCTGCCGAACCCCCCCAAAAAGCCAATTGGCCAAAGCTAAAACCCATACTCTCAAAAATTCTCACTAAGATAACGAGCAACTAGGATACCGTACCCATACTTTTTTATGTCATTGGTACATCAGGCAGGTGGATTTGCCTGCATTTCTCACCACGGCTTGGGAAGGGTGGGGTTAAGCCCCGTCCTTAAAGCGCCTTTCTGATGATTTCAGCGCCCGCCACGATCGAACAGCTTGTCCAGGCGCAGGGAGGCAAATTTCGGAGTGCGGGAGCTCGCTCCCGCTTTTTCTAGCGCTGACTCGTCAGCGCTGGGTGACACGCCGCGACGAGTCGCGGCGAGGAAAAGCGGCGACGAGTCGCCGCACTCCAAACTTCCGTTCGTTTGCCCATGGTGAGAAATGCGCGTTAGCAAGACGTACGCAGAACTTTCGTTTGGTAGTCACGGGCGGTAGACATTTTGCCCCTTTACTCAACGAAATCGATACGGACTCCTTGTCCATCCCTATCATGAGTTGTTAAGGAATCTTCCGCCTTCCTCGCACAACCCGGCCCCTTCCCCTAGTAGCGCGAACCCCCGACCGCAGTGCGGCGCGATCACTTATCAAATATCGGGTAGCGCGCAATATGCCCCCCTCTGCGGCCCTCCTTTGGACAATGAGGTTGGGCCAGCGACGATGGACATCCCAAACCCGGTCTTCGGAGCGCGGTCCTCTACTGGTTGATGTGAACGACGGTGGCAGGCGGAAATCCGTTGAACCAGGTCGAAGAAGCATTGCTGTAGGCGCCGATGTTTTCCGAATAGACCAGATCATCGATTTGGAGGTCAGGCAACTGCTCGGATTGGGAGATGGTGTCCAAACCATCACAGGTCTGCCCATAGACCGCGCAGACTTCGGTTGCGCCTTTTTTAAACGCCTTGAGATGATAGGGGCAATGGTCAAAAATGATGCCGGAGAACGTGTGATAGATGCTGTCGTCAATGAAGTAGCAGAGCTTTCCATCGCGCACCGCTTTGCCGATGATCCGTGCGACGAGGGTGGCGGCCGTGGCCACGAAAAATCTGCCCGGCTCCGCGAGGATCTGCATGTCTTGCGGGAACAGCCGGTCGATCTCGGTGTTGATCATTCGGGCGAGCAGGCTGAAAGGCCTCACATGCCGGTCATAGGCGACCGGAAAGCCGCCGCCGATGTCGAGGATTTTGATCGCATGGCCACGGGTCTTCGCCTCACGCAAAACCGCCGCCGCCATATTCAGAGCCTGAACGAAGTTCTGGAAGTTGGCGCATTGGCTGCCCACGTGAAAGCTCAGTCCCTCGGCCTCCAATCCCATATCGAAGGCCGCGCAGATCAGATCGACGGCCTCTCCCGGGTCACAGCCGAATTTGGACGACAACTCCACCATGGACCCGGTGTTGGGAACTCGCAAGCGCAGGACCACGCCGGCATGGGGGGCGTATTGTTTGATTTTCAGCAGCTCGTTGCGGTTGTCATAGGTCACGAGGGGCTTGTAGCGGTCCAGCGCCTGGAGTGTCTCCTTGGGTTTAGTGGGATTGGCGAAAATGATTTTGTCCCAGATAAAGTCTTGCTGATCCTTGGGCGGAAGGTGTTTGATGTTTTCATAAACCAGCATGAACTCCGGAAGCGAAGCGACATCGAAGCTCGAGCCCGCGGCGTACAAAGTGCCCACAATCTCCCGCGCCGGATTCGCTTTTACCGCGTAATACGCCTGAACGCGCGGAAGGTACCGCTTATATTTGGCGTAGTTGCGGCGGATGATCTCGTGATCGATCACCACCACGGGTGTCCCCCGCTGCGCGGCGATGGCTTGAAGCTGCCGGGTTGTAGTCATAAGCCCTCCTCCCTTCCCGTAGCGCCGCCCTTGAGGGCGGCATGCCGGGCTAAAAGCCCTGCATTGCAATACCGTAAATTCTTGTTTTTTTAGCAAACAATTTGCACGCCGCGTAAGGGCATCCCTCGTGGGTGCCCGGCAGCGGTGCGCCATGGCCATCCTGGCCATGCTCGAGCACGGGCAGGATGCCCGTGGCACGTCTCTGGTTGCGGCTCCGCCGCGCTGCACTAATCAAGGGCAGGATCCGTGCCGTCGATCATTTTCACTTTGTTGTGCGTGAAGTATTCTTTGGTCAGCGCCTTCATCATTTGACCGCGCTGGTTGTAAAGCCTGCGCAATTTCCGCCGTGGGTGCCGGGCGAGCGCATAGTGCGTGAGGATCGGCATGGCGATGGTCGTATCCGTGTAGCAAACCACCGCATCGGGCAGGCGGTCGGGATCCACTTTCCCCCAGCTTACGGCTTCGCTGGGAGTCGCGCCGCTCAGTCCGCCCGTGTCCGGGCGTGCATCGGTGACCTGCAAAAAATAATCCATCCCAAATTCCTTGATGCGCAGCACCTCCTGGATCTGAGGTTCCGTCTGGAGCATGAAGTTCTTGGGGCTACCGCCGCCCCACAGAACGACGGCGCTCTTGCCGCCCGCCCGTTTCGCGGCGAGAACGTAAGCGGTGGTCTCATTCACGTCGATCGACGGATTCACCCGCAGCTTGTTGCCGCGCAATTCCACGCCGGCCACGTTCATCCCAATCGTGGAGTCGCCGGGCGATGAGGTGTAGCAGGGCACGCCGGCGCGATAGGCCGCGGCCAGCACCGAGACGTCCTTCGCGCCCGCTTTGCGCTCCCACTCGGCGGCATACTTGCCCAGCAGAGAGTGCAGTTCACCGGAGCCCATTTCCTTCTGGAATTCGGGTTGAATAAGAATGCTGCGCAGGATTTCATCCGTGGCCATCAGGCAATCGCTGTAACCGAGCAGAACGTCGTAGACGCGCACGATATCGTTGTCGCGCAGTTCCGTGTCGTCCATGTTGAAGTTCCCGACCCGCACGGGATAGTTCAAGGCAAAATGCAGGTCGTGATACAAATTGGCGCCGGTCGAGACAATCCAGTCCACAAATCCGGCTTTGATCAGGGGAACGATCGAGGAGCACCCCAACCCGGCCGGGGTGAGCGCCCCCGAGATACTCATGCCGATCGTTACGTCCGGCTCCAGCATCTTTTCCACGAAAAGCTTGCAGCCCTCTTTAAGACGGGCCGAGTTGTAGGCAAGAAACACCTCGTCCACGATGTCCGGAAGCTTCTCTCGGCCGGTCAGATTCTTGGGGAGAATGCGCCTTCCGGCGAAGTAGCGGTCGCGGTTCGGGCACTTTTTCTTTTTCAGCCACTCGGGCATCTCCGACATGTCTTCGCGATAACGATGGTGTGACTTTGGGGCTTTAGCCATGATCGAATCGAATTCCTCCCTGGAACACAGCGCGGCAGAGCCGCAACCAAGAAAAGCCTTCACCACAGAGATCACTGAGAATCATCGTAAGGCGTTTTTCTCCGTGGTCTCTGTGCCCTCTGTGGTGCATCATTATCTTCTCGTCGCGCGAAGAAGCTGACGATGGCTGGTACGGTGGCGCCGCGCGCATTGAAATCGGGTAACGACCCGAATTAGACTAGCACAGCGAGCCGACCGGGGAAAGCATGCTGAACGGAATGAGAGATTCGAAAAACACGCCCACTTCAATGGGCTTCTCGATGCCGGCGGAGTGGGAGCGGCACGAAGCGACGTGGCTCGCGTGGCCTCATAATCCCACCGACTGGCCGGACAAGCTCGATACGATTTGCTGGGTCTACGGCGAAATCGTGCGCAAAATTTCGCCGGGTGAGCGCATCAGGATGCTGGTCAATTCCGCGGCCGCGGAGAAGACCGCTGAGCGCTACCTCGAGCGCGCCGGAGCCGACCCGACGCGCGTCGAGTTCATCCGGCACCCCACCAATCGCGGCTGGATGCGGGACAGCGGGCCCCTATTTATTCGGCGCCACGGGAAGAGAAGGACGGAGACCGCCATCGTCCATTTCCATTTCAATGCCTGGGCCAAGTATTCTGACTGGAAGAAAGATCGCCAGGTGCCGGAAGTTGCGGCCCGACACCTTTCGAAGCGCCTCTTCCACGCACAGATTGGCAACCGTGAATTCGTCCTCGAAGGGGGTGGGATCGAAGTCAACGGGCGTGGAACATTGTTGACAACGGAAGAGTGCTATTTGCAATCGGAAATCCAGGTCAGGAATCCTGGTCTCGACCGCAAAGGTTTTGAAAAAGCACTTCACGATTACCTCGGTGCAACCAACGTCTTCTGGCTTGCCGGGGGCGTCGCCGGGGATGATACGCACGGCCACGTCGATGACATCTGCCGTTTCGTGGATCGAAAGACCCTGGTTCTCGTTAAGGAGGGGAATAGCAAAGACGTCAACTACGACCCGCTGAACGAAAACTGGGAGCGCATTCAGGATCTGCGGCTTGAGGACGGTTCCCGGCCAGAGGTCATCGCGCTACCTATGCCCGACCCGATCTCTTTCGACGGTGACAGACTTCCGGCGAGTTACGCAAATTTCTATATCGCTAATCATGCTGTCCTGGTGCCCACTTTCAACGATCCCAAAGACCGCCTAGCGCTTGGACTGCTGGGCGAATTATTCCGGGATCGTATGGTCGTGGGCGTCCATGCCGTGGATTTGGTCCTGGGTTTCGGCACGCTCCATTGCCTGACGCAGCAACAGCCCGCATGAGCACAAGCCTTCGTCCCGCCCCGGGCAAGAATGGCGGGGTCAATGGGCTTGGCGCGAATGGGGAAACGGTAGCTGGTAGTTGGTAGCCACGGACAGTGCTTTCCTGTCCGCGGCTACCCCCTCGGGCAGTGGCACAGGCGCTCCTTCCTCTGCCACTCGCATTTTTCGCCGCATTGGCCTGGGGCAGGCGCAAGAGAGCCTGGGCCTGAGGTTTCTTCATTTCGCCCTGAGGTATTTCAGACAGAGGGCTCTCGTTTTGAAACATCCGCTCGAATTGATTGTGCTAAAGTTTTAACCTGCGGCCCGCGGCCGCAGGTTCAGGGGATCAAAGCTGAGCCGGAGGGGTCTTATGAGCAAGGCAGCCGAGTCCACGCGCCGCCAGTTTATGAAGGAGTCTGCACTTGTCACGGGTGCAGGTCTGCTAATTCCAGGGGCGCTGAGCCCAGGACATGCCCACGCCGGTAGCTCCGCGAGCCGCGCGTCCGCTGACGGAGTCCATTTTCACCAGTCGGGCTTTGGCCCTAACCCCCAGGGCTGGAGCGCCTGGAGCGTCCGGGCGGGGACTGCGCCTCGAACCTTTGTTGATCCGGTCGTCTCCTGTGGCGGGTCCGGCTCGCTCGGAGTCTCCGGGGACGGGAGCATTGCGGCCTTCGGGGGATGGCAGCGCACCCTCACCGGCATCAAGGAAGGCGCGTGGTACAGGTTTGTGGCCCACTACCGGGCCGTCGGCGTGACCAGCGAGAATTGGCAGATCGTTCCGGACCTTTACTGGGAAAAGCCCGGCGGCACGCAGATCGGAAATGACGACCGAGTGGATTATGCCGCCCGTTCCGTGCGCAAAGGCCTATGGACCGAGGTGAGTCTCGAGGTCCCGGCGCCGGCCGGGGCAACCTACGTCGTTCTGGAACTTTTCCTCGCCCACGCGCCAACGGGCATCGTCTGGTGGGACGATATTTCCTTCGATGAGATCCCTGCGCCCCCACCGCGCAAGGTGACGATCACGACGATCAACCTGAAGCCGTCGAACACGGGCACGACCGCGGAGAGTGTGCGGCAGTTCGTCGAGGCGGCGGAGCGCCTGGCTCCCGCTCACACCGACCTTATTCTGCTGCCCGAGGGCATCAGCGTGGTGGGTGTGGACCCGAGCGGCCTCATCTGCGGGCAGGTTGCCGAACCGGTGCCGGGCCCCACCACCGCCCAACTAGCGGAGCTCGCCCGGGCCAAGCACTGCTACGTTGCCGCCGGCCTCTATGAGCGGGAGCGCGGCGCCGCCTACAACACTGCCGTGCTCATTGACCGCGAGGGCAAGCTGGTGGGCAGGTATCGCAAGGTGTTCCTGCCGCGCGGTGAAATGGTGCAATTGACTCCGGGGAATGAGTTCCCCGTCTTCCGCACGGATTTTGGCACAGTCGGCATCATGATCTGTTACGACGTGTTTTTCACGGAACCGGCGCGACAACTCGCCGAGCGCGGGGCGGAAATCATCCTGCTGCCGATCTGGGGCGGGGACGAGGTGCTGGCCACCGCGCGCGCCATCGAGAACCAGGTATTCCTTGTCACCTCCGGCTACGATCACCCCACCTACATCATGGACCACGACGGCAAACGGATCGCCCAAGCGGCTCAACGCGGAACGGCTGCCGTGGCCACCATCGATTTGAACGCGACCAATTTCTATCAAGGCATCACTGACTGGAAGGACCGCCGTCTGCGCGAGTACAGGCCGGAGGTCGTGAGGGATTTCCTGTATTCGGGCGGGAAGGCGGAATAAGCGGGAGACGGGGAACCTGGGGACACGTTACCCAGGATTATTACGTCCCGGTTCGGCCCAAGGCCTGCCCGACGTTCCATGCCGCGCCCGCCATCACGCAGTCCATAATGGAAATTCCGGTTTAAACCCTTCGTTCCCCCCGGGCCGGACTATCTGATAGAATTCGTGACAGGGAAATTGCGGCGGCTGCATGAAAATCTGTCCCGTTTGCCACCAATCGTATTCGGACGAGGTTGAGGTTTGCCCGCGCGACCGCGCTCGCCTTGCCTTCCAGGGTGCGCCAGCGCGATTCGGAGCACCCGTGACCGCCCCTACCCAACGGAGGGGTGCCTTTGCCCCTTCGTCTCCTCCGGTTAAGTCTCCCGAATTCCAAGTCATTTCGCCGCAACCCCGTAACCTAAAAGCCTTCCTCGCGGGGGGGCTGGTGCTGGCTCTAATCGCTGCCGGCATCCTGTATTTTTTGCAAAGTAGGCCCAAGAAGGGCGAGGTGAGGGTCAACGACAAGGACGGCCTGAAGTACGTATGGGTTCCGCCCGGCACCTTTATGATGGGCTGCTCGCCCGATGACCACGAGTGTTACGAATTTGAAAAGCCGCCGCATGAAGTGGCGATCACGAACGGCTTCTGGATGGGGCAGACAGAAGTAACGGTGGGCGCCTACCAGCGATTCACCGCGGCCATGGGAAGACAAATGCCGCCGGAGCCAAGCTTCCGCGGGCGAGCGCTTAACCCTGGCTGGGGCGACGCTGCCATGCCCATTGTCGATGTGACGTGGGATGATGCGCGGGCTTATTGCGAATGGGCGGGCGGACGGCTGCCCACCGATGCCGAGTGGGAATACGCGGCGCGCGGCGGCACCACCACCGCACAGTATGACGACCTGAATGAAATTGCCTGGTACGCGAACAACAGCGGACGTCGATACCTGGACAGCCTCGGTCCATGGGCAAGAAAAGGCCAGGCCGCTTACGAGCAGCGCTTGAGCGAAAACGGCAACAGCATGCACGAGGTCGGGCAGAAGCGTCCCAACCCGCTCGGGTTCTACGACCTCTTGGGGAACGTCGAGGAATGGGTATATGACTGGTGGGACCCCAACTTCTACCAGTACAGCCCTCCCCGCGACCCGGGAGGAGCTACCAGCGGCACCGAACGCGACCTGCGTGGCGGGTCTTGGATCGGCCGCCCCAGGGACATCCGCGTTTCGCTCCGCAGCAGGCGAGATCCGGGGGACCGGGACTTCGACGTGGGGTTCCGCTGCGCAGACCTGGATCTACCCTGACCGCTTCATCCTAGCCATGCGGCAGGGCAGCGCGGGCTGGCGGAACAAAAGTGGGTAGCCACGGACAGTCCTTTCCTGTCCGTGGCTACCCACTTTTGCCTTTTGACTTTTGCCCTTTGCCTTTTGACTTTCTTTTGCGGCTCTCGCGCTCTATTACTTCTTGTTCCCCGGTTCTTCCGACCCGAAGGCATGATCGAGCCCGCTTTCGACAGCTCGCAATGCGAGAGGATAGTGCGTGGCGGTCAGGGCAGCGGCGTGATATTGCACCAAGGCGTCATTGCGTTTATCTTGCAGGTCATCCAGCCGTCCCAAATAAATATGCGACCAGGAAACGATGCGCAGATCGCGGGCCACGGCCAGGGTCTTCTGGAAGTACTCCTCGGCAAGGTCCGGCTTCCGGGTGTTGGCGTAAACGACCGCCAGGCCATACAGAGCGCGCTCGCTCTTGGGGTCGGTCTTCTCCAGCACTCCCTGATACGCGGCTTTGGCTTCGAGGTATTTCCCCTCGAAAATAAGGTTATCGGCCTGGTCCAGAGGCTGCTCTGGTTCGGGAGCAGCGGGCACGAGCTTCCCCACCGGGGCGCTCGAGCGGGGCGTATAAGTGACGGGGATAAGCCGCTTCTCTTCCTCGAGCGGATTGATGCCCAGAATCATCTGTTTGTAATAAACCGTCATGGTGGCGTCCTGCTTCACGAAAACCCCCAGCGCGTCGTAAAAGTAGCGAATCAGGATGAGGCCGCCGGCGGTCATCTCCGTCAAGCTCTTTTCCGCCTCCGCCGGGGGCCGCTTGTCCATGCGCAGTTCGGCGGCGCGAATCAGGCACTCCGTCACCAGCAGCGGAAAATCTTCTTTGAAGTCCGGGGCGAGCATGGGCGCGTGGCGGGCGATCCCGGCGAGGGAAGCCTTCTGCTGGATCTCCCCCGTGTACCTCGCCGCCAAAGGGTCCAACAGAAAGTGCAGGTACTGGTGGCGAATCTCGTCAATCTTCGGCTCCTTCGAGGGGGTCACCACCAGGTAATAATTCAGGCCATAGATGCGCGCCTGAACCTGCTCGGGCACGCCCAGCAGATCAACGTAAATGGCGTATTTGCGCCCCAGGTAGTCCCCTGAGGAGAAGCGGAAATAGGCCTCCGCCAGCAGGAAGGTTCGGCGCACGGCCTCCGTATAGACCGCCACGGCCGCTTCGTAGGGTGACTGGGCGCGTGCCCAGAGGCCGAGCAGATTCGCTTGACTGTAAAAAGTCTTGAGGAGAGGAACGAACCCCTGAAGATCACGCACGTCGGGAGGCAGTTCCGCCTCCGGAACGGTGAACTTGAAATCCGGGGGCGGGCCCAGCAAGAGAGCCAGGGAAATATATTGCCCCAGATCCGCGCCGGGGTCGCCCGCGACGCGATGCTGGGTGTAAAACTTGGCAAGTTCCGGAACGACGGCGGCGTGACGCGCGGCCAGTTCTTCGCGCACCGCCATCCGGGGATTGTCGGCGGGAGTCCCCGAAAGGCCCGTGTCATACCCCGCGGCATTGATCGCCGCCAACACATCGAAGAGCTGTTCGTTAGGTTCCAGCAGAACGTTTTCCGCCGACTGGCCCCAGGCCCGGCCGGGCGCCAGCAGCAGAATCAGAAACCCGGCAACTAGAGCTGCTCTTCCCATAGGCAGAAAGCCAGCGGTAAGCCCCCTCGATAGGGCGGAGCAAGGGAGTCCGCGTTTCGAGTGAAATCTCAAGAACCAGATTATACGGGAATTCTCACCAGGCTGGTAGCCACGGACAGTGCTTTCCTGTCCGTGGGCTTTTCCCGCGATGCCAAACTCCCGGTCAATTGGAGCGGGGTAGCGCGGAGGTGGGCGCATTTCAGCCCTCCTCCGCGGCTCTTAGCATGATGGGCGTTTACACGTGTACTGATGCGAATAAACAAAACACCGCAGAGGAACGTAGAGTACACGTACCTCTGATGCGCTACCTGCTTTATCCCCTTGTCTGCACCGCCCTCGGGCAGCACCACCCCGGGCAGCACCACCCCGGGCAGCACCACCCCGGGCAGCACCACCCCGGGCAGCACCACCCCGGCGCTCGGCGCGCCACCCCTCCTCATCTGAGGAGGGGAGTTTTTTCTTAAGAACTCCCCTCCTGATTCAGGAGGGGTGGCGCCCTGAGCGCCGGGGTGGTTATCCGCGGGTGGCGCATACGTCCCGGCGCTTTGAAGCTGTGAAAAAATCGTCGTAGGGGCACGCCATGGCGTGCCCCTACCTGAATTTTCAATGGGATACACGGAATGAAATCGCCCGTCTTCGGATTTTTTCACAACTTTTTTTTGCCAGGATGTATGCGGCCTTCAAAGGTAGTAACATGAGCGGATGCCCCGGCAGAAACATTTTACGGCCTCAATCATCTTCACTATATCACCCGCAGCACCTATCGCCGGGCCCGCCTTTTCGATGCGGAGAGGTTCAAGCGCCAGTGGGTACGAACCCTGGATGAGTTGCGCAGCGAACTCAATTTCAAAATCATTCATGCACAACAACCCGGTCACCCGCAAGCTGGTGGAGAAACCCGGCGACTGGCCCTGGTCGAGTTGGAGATGTTATTTTCTGAACGATGATTCCCTACTCTCGATGGACCGAATGTTGTGATCGCATACATGCCAAAGTGCGGCACGTATGCGCCACCCGCGAGAAACTGCTCGCTCAGCATGAATCAGACCTAGCCAAGTACCAAGCGGCTGGCGGATTCACGAGCAAAACTGTGAGTGAAATCCGCAATTTCAAGCAGTTGATCCGAGCTTATACACAAGTACTCGGGAGGTGAGTGTGGACGAGCGTCTGCTGGAGAGCGTGGAAGCCATGAAGGCCTTGCAAAAGAGGCTTGAGAGATGCCCTGCTGTGGCCCGATATGGGAAAGAGGAGGCCATGTCACTTGCATACAACCTTGCCGAGCTGGAAGGGTCCATGCGAGCGTTTCTTCGGGAACAGGTCCCGAAGCTGGTCGATCCGAACGTGGAAGGGCAGGAGCTTGCGGACCTGCTCATCGAAATCCAAGTGGATTTGCAGCATATCCTCTACCACATTCATGACCCGCAATTCTTCCGTGTCGTCGAGCCGACCCATGACTGGCTAGCCCTCTCTGGGCACGGGAGGTGACGATGAGCCAGCTTTTGTTCCAGCACAGGGAGGCCATCGCTGAGCTAACAAAACGGCTTGCCGATTGCCCCTTGGTAGCCCGGTATGGCCCTGATGAAGCGGAGACGCTTGTGCATGCGTTCTCGGACCTTGAAGGGTCGTTGCACAAGCGGGTAGCGCATCAGAGGTGGGTGTACTTTCCCTCCTCTGCGGTTCTTAAAATAGGAACATCAACCATGCTATTAACATCCAAACATGAACCCCGGTGGACGCACGAAGAGCTGCAGACGAACGCAAACAACGCGTACGTCTGCGCTACCCGCTCGCAGTCAGTATCACTTTGCCGTGGCCCGCACAATTTCGAGCTGGTCGTTGTCGCCCGTCGTGAGAAACGTGAAGACTCCGTTCTTGTAGCAGGCAAGGCCCGCACCCAGTTGCGCCGCCGAGTGGTGATAAAGGCCTTGCTGTTCCCCAGTCTGCGAGTTAATCAAGGAAACAAAGATATCCGACAACTCATTCTGCGTGCTTTCTTTCCTCTTCTTTACAAACAGGGCGGCCACCGTGTCTCCGTCCACTTTCACGCTATGCAAGCGACTGCAAGGCGGGACGGTAGGGTGCAGTGTACTCATTTCGAAACCGTCCGGCGAAATCGTATAGATCGGCCCGCCAGAGCCCAGGCGCGCCAGAACAAAGCTCTCGTTGCTTGAGAATTGAAGTGAGGACAAGGAGATGGTCCGCCGTATGTGACTGAGCGAGCGCGCGGCCCCTGGGCCGGGTTCGGGCGCCTCGGGCTCGCTCGCTTGTGATTCTTCCGTCAGAGTAACTTCCCGTTCCACCCTTCCCGCTCTATCGAAAAGGGCGGCAAAGGGCCTGCTGCCCTCCCCGGCTGGCGCTCCCGCGTTCGACCAAAATCCTGAAACCAGGATTTTGCCCTTGGGAGAAACAGCAATCTGCATTGCGTCGAGCTCGGCTGGAAGGCTAAACCTCCAGTTGAACTGGCCGTCTTCAGAGTAGCCGTCAACGAAGGGGTGACCGACGCTGTCCATAACGAGCAGTACAATGCCCCCCTCCGCAGTAGGTGCAAAGTCCAGGATTTGCGGCCTCTCGTCCTTTAGTTTCGGCAGCGGGAAAGTCGTAGCCTTGCCGTCTGGGGTGACCTTGGTGACGGGAGTCAAGCCCAGAGCGTCCGACCGTTGATAGGCCTGAACATAGATATTTGAGTTCGAGTCGCACTTGATCGGCTCAATGATCCCGTAGGCAGTGCGACCCGGCACGTTGACGCTTGCAACGGGCTTTAACTCGAGCGGCGCTTGCGCGGAGCCCCCGTCTGCCGTCAGAAAGAAGACACCTACCAGAAGAGCTATCCTCGCGGTGATCATATTTAGCCTCCTACTTCAATGCGCAGCAGAGCCTTGCAGGCTTCGAGGTTTAGCTCCAATCGCGGCGTTGATCGCCGCCAACACATCGAAGAGCTGTTCGTTAGGTTCCAGCAGAACGTTTTCCGCCGACTGGCCCCAGGCCCGGCCGGGCGCCAGCAGCAGACTCAGAAACCCG